>Ga0070677_10000003_pt1 | contig 81204 bp, 78 predicted proteins | sample KBSM63metaG_FD_64674 | JGI IMG/M metagenome (GOLD analysis project Ga0070677, IMG submission 64674) | Miscanthus rhizosphere microbial communities from Kellogg Biological Station, Michigan, USA - KBS M6-3 metaG | ecosystem: Host-associated > Plants > Roots > Rhizosphere > Soil ... | reverse complement strand
GCAACGTCAAGGAGGAACCGACAGCGAGCCGCTGTCGCAAGCCGAAGGTCAAGCGCAAGGGGCGGTGCGTGACGAGGAAGGGGCACAAACGACCAGTCAGCAGGCACAAGCGAAGGCGAGCCGGCTGAGCGAGCGCCTGCGGGCGCGCGGGGGGGAGATTGAGCAGGCTGCGCTCACTCGGGCCTATGCCGTCTCCGATCCAAGCTCAGTTGCGGACCCTGCCTATTTAGAGGGTCTGCGCGCTGCCGTTGCGGCGGCGCTCGAGTATGGCCTGTCAGGAATCGAGTCGGGTGACGGCGATGCCATCCCGGTACCGCCTGTCCTGCTGGCCCAAGCCCGCCTTGCGGCCCGTAGTGGCGTCCGACTAGACACCGTTCTCCGCCGGTATCTGACTGGCTACACTCTTTTGGGCGACTTCGTCATTGAGGAGGGTCAAAAAGACAACCTCCTGCGCGGTGGCGAGATAAAAAGTCTCTTGCGAGCGCAGGCTGAGCGTTTCGATCGACTGCTGGTAGTAGTGAGCAAGGAATTTTCGGATGAGGTCGCTACTTGCGATTCGCGCCAGAGCCGTCTCGTCGACCGGGTTGAACGCCTGCTCGAAGGTGAGCTCCTCGACACCAATGAATTTCCCTACGACTTCTCCCGTCACCACCTTGGTGTAATTGCGTGTGGTCCGCAGTGCGAGAAAGCGGTGCGTGAACTGGCAGCAGGCATCGACTGCAACCTACTCGTCGTCTGCCCAAGTGAGGACATTGCCTGGGCCTGGCTCGGTTCAAGGAGCAGAATCGACCCCAATCGCGCCATCCAACCAGGCCCGGAGGTCTCTCTCGCGGTCGGGGAGCCAGCCCAGAGCCTGGCGGGCTGGCGGCGCACCCATCGCCAAGCGAGGGCGGTGCTACCACTTGCGTTGCGCACGAGAGCGAGGACGGCGCGTTACGCGACCGATGCGGTGTTGGCGGCGGTGCTCAACGAGCCCTTGCTGGCGGAGACGCTGCATGAACTCTACATCGAGCCATTGCAGGGAGATCGCGATGGCGGTGAGGTGGCAAAGGAGACGCTTGCCGCCTACTTCGCGGCGGAGCGGAATGCAACTTCGGCCGCTGCGACGCTAGGTCTCAGCCGTCAAGCGGTTGATGCCAGATTGCGGGCAATCGAGGAACGCATTGGACGAACCCTTGGCGAGTGTGCGCTCGAGCTGGAGTTGGCCATCGCTCTCACCACGCTCGGGAAGAGGGAGCTGGCGGCTGCGTAGCACCCGGCCGTTTGCTCATTGCAAGTCGGGCAGCCGGTTCACTTGCCATTAGCCGACCATCGTAGGGAGTCATTCCGCCAGAGTCTTACGGGTAACCAGTTATCGATCCGGTACACGAAAACCGTTGCCGGAACAGGGAGGTACAAGTGAAACGCATGAAGCACTTGGGCGTGGCCGTCTTTGCGGCCCTTGCTCTTACGGCCGGGATTGGAGCCGCCGGCGCCTCGGCGGCGAACTTCGAAGCCGAATCCTACCCCGCAACTTTCGCTGCTTCGGAAACGGGCGAACTGCAGTTTACGTTCTCGAGCTTTAATACTCAGTGCCAAGCCCCGGCACTTTCTGGAAGCCTGGGGAGCGTCAATCCGCTGGCGGAACCCACTGCCGCTGATTCGACCTGCGCCTTTCTCGGTACCGTGCCGATGAAAATGAATGGTTGCAAGATCGGCTACCGGCCGGGAATCGAAACCGCAGTCGGCAAATTCGAAGGTGCCTTCGATGTCAACTGTCCGGCAGGGAAAAGGATCGAAATCACCAGCGCCAACTGCTCAGCCGCGATCCCCGCGCAGGTCGGCCTGAGGGCCCAGTACGAAAACGTCGGTGCGGGCACTCAACGAGCGGTTAAGGTAACCGCCGAAGCAAACAACCTGAAATATACCCAGCTGAAAGGTGCCATTTGCAGTGAAAAATCGGCTGAAGCCGGTCTCTGGGGCGGCTCTTGGAACATCCAGGGACGAACCGGGGGCGGCAAACAGCAGGGCCTCTGGCTCAAATCCGGAAACGTCGCCTTGCCAGCCAAGGGGCTTGCGGTTGAAAAAGAAGTTGGCTTGAAGACCGGGGCTGAAACGAGCTCGATCTTCGGCCAGCAGAATCCAGAAGAAAAACTCGTCCTCAAAACCGCTGCGGGGACTCTCACTTGCAGCACGGCCAACTTTACCGCGACGACGTTCTCGGCTTGGTCGATCCAGTTGCAGCCCTCTTACAGTGGCTGCACCAATAGCGGCTTGGCGACGACGATCAACCCAAACGGTTGCACTTTCAATGTGGCTGTCGGCATTCCGACCGGACACGCTGACATTTCTTGTCCCGCCGGCAAATCGATCACAGCTGTCGTTGCGCCAGGGGGAGTGGTGTCATGCACCATAACGATCGGTACTCAGGAAACCGACAGCGGTGGTCTCACGTTCCAGAATCAGGTGATTACGGCCAAGCTCTCCCTCGGCCTGGCGATCACCGGGATTGACTACCACCAGCAAACGGGATCTGGTCTTGCTCGCTGCACGACGCAGGACGGGACCACTGGGACCTACACCGGCTCAAGCACATTGGCGGGAGCCTAGTCCCTAGTCGGCAGAAAGGCGAAGTGTTTGCCTTTGGCCTGGGCGGCCCCTATGCGGACGTATTCGCATAGGGGCCGCATTTAGCGCTGTAAAAACAATTCCCAACTTTTGGGAACGTTCTCTTGCAAAAATGAACAGCCCGGTTTATCCTGCGAGGGGCGGCGTCGGCAGGGGCCGACCCGTACACAGTCGGCTTTAACTTATGCGCTTACTTGATAGCCACGGGACCGCTACGCCCGCATCGGGCCTAAGGCTGAAGAGGACAGGGATGCTCGTCCTTGCGGTCGTGCTGGCCTGGGCCGCGCTGGCCCAAGCGGCGACGATTCAAGAGGGCAACGTCCGCATCACAATCCTCTCCCAGATCCTTCCCTACAAGCTGCCACGCACCGGGACGGCACCGATAGCGGTCTTCCTATCCGGTCACCTTGCGGAACCCCATGGTGGTATTCCCCCACAGCTGCAGAGGATGACGGTGGAAGTCAACAAGCATGGGCTGCTGCAGTCCAGAGGGCTCCCGACCTGCCCCTTGCGTCGCATCCAACCCGCTTCGACCGAACGGGCCCTTTCCTCCTGCGGGCATGCCCTGATCGGCTCGGGACAATTCTGGGCCCACATCGTCTTGCCAGACCAGGGCGCCTATCCGACCCACGGCAGATTGCTGGTCTTCAACGGCCGCCAGGGAGGAAAGCCCGTGATCTACACCCACATCTTCACCGCCAATCCCTTCTTTAGCTCCTTCGTAATCCCCTTCACAATCGCGAAGACCCACAACGGTGCCTACGGCACCAAGCTCGTCGCTTCTTTGCCCCAGGCGCTCGGGCATTGGGGCTACGTCGATCGGATCAAGCTCACCTTGAAGCGCAAATACAGCTTCAAGGGCCACCGGCTCTCTTATTTCAGCTCGGGTTGTCCGGCTCCGGCGGGAGCCAAGCGCACGGTTTTCCCCTTGGCCCTGGCGAGCCTTGCCTTCGGCGAAGGACTCTCAATAAGCGCCAGAGTGGAAAAGGCGTGCGCGGTAAAGGAATGAAAGAGATGAGGAGGAGAAAATGAGAAAGACAGCCGCCGCGCTGATGTTGATCGCGACCCTTTCGTTCGCCGACACCGCCCCAGCCGCCTATGACCCGATCGCTTCGGGGGCGACCAAGCTTGTGCTCAACAAGGACTTCCTTGCCTCGCTCCGGATGGTGGGGGTGAAGGTCGTGACTAAATCTTCGGCCAAGCGCCAGGGCTCCACCCTGATTTTGCCGGTGACCGGCGGTAAGTCCGATCCGACTATCGCCAAGACCGAAATCGAACAGGGGGGCACGGTCGTCTTTCAAGCCGGAAGCCGCAAGGTTCTCCTGCGCCACATAGAGCTTAAGACCAAGCGCACCCCGCTATTCGCGAAGGTCGGCGGCAGCCAGCTGAAGGTGGCGAGCTCGAAGGCCACCAAGGTGACGAGATCCGGCTTCGCTGCTGTCTTCACCGCCACTGGACTGGAGCTGACCCAAAAGGTCGCCACTCGCCTCAATAAGAAGCTGCGCACCAAGAACTTTTTCAAGGAAGGCCAGCCGATCGGCAAGATCCAAAGTCAGGCTCTTCCTCAGCGGGTGACGATCCTGCCCCAGGGCCAGGCCACGCTCGCTCCCGATGCGGCGATCATCGCCAAGTTCAAATCGCTCTTCGTCTCCCTCAACCCGGTTAGCCCGGCGGAACTCGCCCCCGGACCCGTGTTTCACTTCCCGATTGCCCTGGGAAGTCAGATCGCCCCCGATGCCTCGAGCGGCACGCTGCGCCTGGGCGGTGCGATCGAATTGCTCCAGCTCGGGGCAGGTCAGGTTTTTCAAAAGGAATTCTGGCTCGATCTGGCCGGCAAGGACACGAGTTCTGAAGTCGACGTCGAGCCCACCCCCGCCTTTCCTGGCAAGCTGGGGCGGATTGGCACCTACGCGATCGACATGAGCGGCGCTGCGGTATCCGCGGACCCCAAGAGCCGCACGATTTCGGTTTCAAATGCGACCCTCGCTCTTGACGCCCAGACCGCGCAGACGTTCAATGAGGCCTTCGCGGCCAGCAAAGCCATGTTTGCGCCCGGAGAAGTACTCGGCACGGTGAGTTTCGCGGCTGTGGCGCAGTGAGCCAGCCTACTTTCTAAAACTTTGCTCGGACCTTGACTTTCGCTGAGCGCCTATACGAACATACGTTCGTATGGAGGTCGCCTGTGTCCTGATCCCTGATTCCGCGCTCGCCGATCCAGTCGGAGCTGGCGAGCTGACCGAGCTGCTGCTGCGCCGACTTGAGAGGATCGGCGCCGCGGTTGAGTCGGAGCGGCTCGGGGAGGCGTTTTTTGCCCTCGATGGGTTGCGTGGGATCCACGGGGGAGAGAGCGCCGGGGTGCTTGCCGCGGCGCGGCGGGCGGCGGATACGCAGGTGCGGATCGGGGTTGCACCCACCCGCTTCGCCGCCTACGCCGCCGCGCAGAGGGAGACGATCGTCCCACCCGCGGAGGCAGGCGACTTCCTGGCTGGGCTTCCCGTCTCGGCGCTGGTCGGCAGGCTCGAGCTGCCGCCGCGCGAGGCGGGAAGCCTGGTCGAGACGCTGCGGCGGTTGGGGATCGAGGAGATGGGCGAGCTCGCGGCGCTCTCCCACGACCTCGTCGCCGACCGCTTCGGCATGGTCGGCCTGGAAGCCCTCTGCCTTGCTCGCGGCGAGGATGGGCCGCTGCGCCCGCGTTGCCCGCACGAGGAGCTCAGCGCCGAGGTAGAGCTGCCGGAAGGGGCCGCCGGCGCCCAACTCGACCACGCTTTGAAGCTGCTCGTCGCCAGGCTGCTCGCCGCACCGCAACGCAAGGGGAGAACGGTGCTGGGGCTGCGCCTCGGCGCCGTGCTGTGCGGCGGTGGCAGCTGGAGCGTCGATCAGGGACTGGGGCAGGCGACCGCCTCGGCAAGGACTCTGTGCGCGCTGCTGACGACGCGCTTGGAGAAGTTGCCGGGGCCGGTCGCCGCCCTGCGCCTGTCCGCCCTCGCGCTCGGCCCGCCGCTCGGCGACCAGCTCGAGCTCTCGCTCCGCGGCGATGAGCACCGGCGCCGGCGCCTAGGCGCGGCAATCCGCGAGGTGCGCGCCGCCCAAGGCGGCGACTCTCTGCTCAAGGTCGTCCCGCTCGACTCCGCCTCGCGCTTCCCCGAGCGCTGGGCGATGCTCGCTCCCACCGCGCAGCGATGAGGCGCTAGCGATGAGGTGGACGGGTGGTGTGGCGCAGCTTTTCGAGCGGGACGAAGATGATCTGAGAGGCGGGACCAAGCTCGGGCTCGAGGACCTCGACCATGGCGACTCCCTCTCGATAGATCTCCAAGACCCCTCCTTTGGCACCTGCGGGGGCATCGTCTACCGCCTCGGTCAGCTCGACGATGTCGAAGTCAGTGATTTTTTGAGCTACCGCCATCGGATTTCCATATTAGGGGGTTGGGTAAGCCGTAATCAATCTTGGCGCCGCGCCCTCTTCGGGGTAATGCCAGGAGATCTTCACCAACGATTTTCGGCCCTTGAGGGTGAGCTGAATCCAGGCTCCGCAGGCGAATCCAAATGGAGATCGATCGCGAATCTCTTCGACCCTCGCGCCAGCCGTTGCCTCGACCGACGCATCCCAAACGAGCCTCCAGTCGTCAAGACCGATGCGGAAGACATGGGCCCACTCCGAGCCGTGTCCTCTCTCTCCAAAAATCCAATCTTCGAGCTTGACCCACTCAAACCAAGCGTCTTGAGCGCGAGGGAATGGTTCGCCGATATTGGGTGGCCATCCCATCGGCTGGACGCTATGAAGTGGCGACGTACGTGTGTGCGACTTGGGTCAATTTTTCGAGTCGAAAATCACACGGGAGGCGCGCGGCTATGAGCCCCGGCGTGCGGCGGCTGTACGTGCCGCGACCGGCGAAGGTCGAGGTGGATGAGGCAGGGCGCCCGACCTCGGTCGACGGCGTCGTGGTCGAGGCGGTGCGGGAGGAGTGGGTGGTCGAGGACCGTTGGTGGACTCCGCATCCTCTGGGTCGGCATTACTTCGAGTTGGCGCTCGCGGACGGTCGCAACCTCGTCGTCTTCCGCAGCATCGTCAGCCGGCGCTGGTACCGGCAGCGGGGCTGATGGCGAGCGCGGCCCCCTACGTCGAGCTGCATGCTCACTCGGCCTTCTCCTTTCTCGACGGAGCCTCGACGCCGCTGGAGCTCGCCCGGGCTGCCGGGGATCTCGGTTATGAGACCTTCGCGCTGACCGACCATGACGGTGTCTGGGGGTCGATGGAGTTCGTGCAGGGCTGCAAAGGGTTCGGCGTCAGGGCGGTTACGGGGGCAGAGGTCACAGTCGAAGACGCGCACCTCACCCTGTTGGTCCAAGACGCCGGCGGCTACCGCAACCTCTGCCGCCTGCTCACCGCCGCGCACGCTCGCACGCGCGAGACCCCGCAGCGCAGCGCCGGCCAACCGTCGGTGAGCCTTGAGCAGGTGGAGGAGCACGCCGGGGGGCTGGTCTGCCTCTCGGGCTGCGCGGGGTCGGGAATGCTTGCCGCCGCTCTGGAGAGGGGCGATGCGGCGAGGGGAGCGGAGGCCGCCCGGAGGCTACTGGGCGCCTTCGGGCGGGACCGCTTCCGAATTGAGCTGCAGCGGCCCTTCTGGCGCCGCGATCGCAGCCGCAACCAGTGGCTTGCCGGGCTGGCCGAGCGCTTGGGCGTGCCCGCCGTCGCCACCGGCAACGTCCACTCTCACGGGGGAAGAGAACGTCGGCGCCTGCAGGATGTCTTTGTCGCGATTCGCCTCGGCATGACGCTGGAGGAGTCGGAGCCGCTGCGCCGTGGCAACTCGAAGTCAGTCCTCGCCCCGCCGCAAGAGATGGCCGAACGCTTCGCCGACCATCCCGACGCCGTCACCGAGACCCTGCGCCTTGCCGAGCGGCTCGAGTTCGACCTCAGTCGCGAGCTCGGCTACCGCTACCCGCGGGAAGAGGAGCCGGGAGTCGATCGCAAGCTGGCGGAGCTCTGCCGGGCGCTGCTGGTCGAGCGCTACGAGTCCAAGCCGGAACTCAGGCCGGAGGCAGAAAGAAAGCTCGAGGAGGAGTTGAAGACGATCCGCGCCCTCGGCCTCTCCGGCTTCTTCCTCCTCCACCACGACCTGCTCGAGCTCGCCCGCGAAGTCGCCCACGAGGTGCGTGGGCGGGACTCGGCCCGCGCCGCCATGCCCCCCGGCCGCGGCCGCGGCTCCAGCGTCAGCTCGGTCGTCTGTTACCTCACCGGCCTCTCCCACATCGATCCGGTCGCCAACAACCTCAACTCGAGCCGCTTCCTCAACGAGGAGGTGGGCAAGCAGGCCCACGCGACGATGCCCGACATCGACCTCGACTTCCCGCGCGACATCCGCGAGGTGCTGATCCCGCGCGTGCACGAGCGCTACGGGGCGGACCACTCGGCTCTCGTCGCCGCCTTCCCCACCTACCGCCCGCGCGGCGCCGTGCGCGACCTCGGCAAAGCGCTCGGGCTGCCGCAGAAAGAGATCGAGAAAGTCGCCGGCATGGTCGGTTTCCACGAGCGCAGCGGCGAGATCGAGAAGGACGTCGTCGCCGCGATCGGGACCGAGCGCGCTGCCGACCGGCGCTGGCGGGTGCTGCTGGCGCTCTGTCCCGAGGCGATGGGCCTGCCTCGCCATGCCTCCCAGCACTCCGGCGGCATGGTGATCTCGACCCGACCGCTGATCGACGTCTGCCCGGTCGTGCCGGCGGCGATGGAGGGGCGCCAGATAGTCCAATGGGACAAGGACTCCTGCAACGACGCCGGCTTCCTCAAGATCGACCTGCTCGGCCTCGGCATGCTCTCCGCGGTCGAGCGCTGCGTCGACGAAGTGGCCCGGACGCGGGACGAATACCTCGACCTCTCGCGCATCCCCTTCGACGACGAGAAGACCTTCGAGTCGATCCGGGCGGCCGAGACCACCGGCGTCTTCCAGATCGAGAGCCGCGCCCAGATGTCGATGCTGCCCCGCACCCGGCCGGAAACGCTCGACGACCTCACCGTGCAGGTGGCGTTGGTGCGGCCGGGGCCGATCCAGGGCGGCGCGGTGCACCCATATATAGAGCGGCTGAAGCGGCGTCGCGAGGATCCCGGCTTCAAAGTCCCCTACGAGCATCCGCTGCTCGAGCCGGTGCTCGAGTGCACCCTCGGCACGATCGTCTTCCAGGAGCAGGTGATCGAAGTGGCGATCGCCCTGGCCGGCTTCAGCCCCGCCGAAGCGGACTCGCTGCGGCGAGCGATGAGCCGCAAGCGCTCAGAGGCGGCGATGGAGGAGCACCACAAACGCTTCATCACCGGCGCCGTGGAGACGAACGACGTTCCCGAGGAGGTGGCGGAGAAAGTCTGGGAGCAGATCCAGGGCTTCTCCGGCTTCGGCTTCCCGAAAGCGCACTCGGCCGCCTTCGGCCTGCTCGCCTACCAGTCGGCCTGGCTGCGGATCCACCGGCCCGCCGAGTTTCTCTGCGGGCTGCTCAACGAGCAGCCGATGGGCTTCTACCCGCCCGATGCCCTCGTCCACGAGGCGCAGCGGCGCGACATCCAGGTCCTCGGCCCCGACGCCAACCGCAGCCGTGTGCTCTGCCACGTCGAGCCGATCGAAGGCCGACTCAGCGTGCGGCTCGGCCTCGGCTACGTCAAGGGCGTGCGCAAAGAGGAGATGGAGGGCCTCGTCGCCGAGCGCGAGCGCAGCGGCGATTACGCCGGGATCGCCGACCTCGCCTCGCGCTCTGGGACCGGTCGAGACGGCCTCGAACGGCTCGCCTGGGCCGGCGCCCTCGACGACCTGGTCGGCAGGGGAGGCACTGCCTTGGCGCAAGGCCTGGCAGCGGCCGGTCGCAGGGAGGCGCTGTGGGAGGCGGGGGGTGTCGGGACCGGCGTGCGCCACGGCAAGGACGTGCAGATGGCGCTGCCGCTGGAGCCGCCGCGGGCGCCCGAGCTGAAGCCGCTGAGCGAATGGGAACGGCTGATCGCCGGCTACCACTCGTTCGGGATCACCCTCGAGGCGCTCCCGATGGGTCTGATGCGGGACCACCTCGACGATGAGATCCGCTCCAGCGTCGACCTGGAGCAAGACGAGAACGGCGCGATCCTGCCGGTCGCCGGCTTCGTCGTCGCCCGCCAGCGCCCCCCGACCGCCAACGGAATCGTCTTCATGCTGCTCGAGGACGAGTTCGGGACGATCAACCTCGTCGTTCCCCCAGCCGTCTACGAGCGCTGCCGCGCCGCCGTGCGCGCCGCGCCCATGGTCCGCGCGGTGGGCAGGCTGGAGCGCCATGAAGGCGTCACCAACGTCGTCGTCTCCACGGTGGTCGAGCTGAGCATCCCGAAGGATTCAGCCCGGCGGGGGAAGGCAGAGGACTCCGGTCCGCAGCGTCCCGCGTCCCAACCGATCAAGCTCCGCCAACGCGGTGCGTCCCACCAGCCGTTACGCGAGCGCGCCGTCGCCGAACTGCGCGCCGTCGCCCCCGACGCTCACAGCTGGGGGCGCCGTCGTTGAGGGCTCTAAGCGGTCTGCAGCGCTGCCTCGGCCCCCGCGCACTCGCACGGGTTGGGCATCGGGAAGAGGCGGAGGAAGCGCTTGGCCGCCTGCTTGGAGCCCTCGATCTGAGTGGCGCCCGAGGCGAGGGCCTCGTCAAAGGGAAGCTGGCCGGCGAGGACGGCGGCGAAGGTAGGGGCGTCGGCGAAGGCGATCCTCGCGAGCGGCTCCTCGGCCCCGCCGCGGCCGAGCTTGAGCTCGCCGTTTGCCACCTTGACGCGAAAGCGCTGCTCGCCGAGTCGCAGCTCGTAGGTGGCATCCATCTCTCCCGCCGCCTCGGTGTCGAAGAGCGAGCGCAGCGCGAGGACGATCGAATCGGGGCCGATCTCCTGCGACTCGGGCGGGATCGGCGAGCGTGCGCCCCAGGCGCCGAGCTTGGTCACGACCGGCTCCAACTCTCGGCCCCACTCGGTCAGCTCATAGACGGTGGACGCCGCGGGGGGCGGCAATTTGCGACGCTGTATGACGCCGCTCTGCTCGAGGTCACGCAGGCGCTCGGAAAGGATGTTCGAGCTGGCGTGGGGCAAGCCGGTGCGCAGGTCCGTGAAGCGCTTCGGACCGAGCAGCAGTTCACGCACGACCAGCAGGGCCCAGCGCTCACCGACGACGTCGAGGGCGTAAGCGAAACGACACGCCTCTCCGTATGAGCGTTTCTTCGCCATGCGACAAAGTTTACAACTAGTTAATACGGATATGCAAGTGAGTAGTTGTTTTTTTGAACTATCTGCTACAGTGGCCCGCTCACTGGAGTAAGAGGCAAAGGAGGCCTAGATGACAGCCGCAGCACCGACAGCCACCCAGGCCACCCAGGCCGAGCCCGACCGCAATCGCTGGCTCGCCCTCTACGTCCTCTGCGCGGGGATGCTGATGATCGTTCTCGACGTGACGATCGTCAACGTCGCCCTGCCGACCATCCAAGACAGCCTCGGCTTCTCCCAGAGCGGCCTGGCCTGGGTCGTCAACGCTTACCTGATCCCCTTCGGCGGCCTGCTCCTGCTCGCCGGCCGCCTCGGCGACCTGCTCGGGCAGCGGCGCATGTTCCTGATCGGCCTTGGGGTCTTCGTGGCCGCTTCGATGCTCTGCGCAGTCGCTGAGAACCAGGCGATGCTGATCGCCGGCCGCTTCTTCGCCGGCGTCGGCGGCGCGCTTGCCTCGGCGGTGATCCTGGGGATGATCGTGACGATGTTCCCCGAGCCCCGCGAGCAGGCGAAAGCGATCGGCGTCTACGGCTTCGTCGCCTCGGCCGGCGGCTCGATCGGCCTGCTGCTCGGCGGCATCCTGACCCAGGCGATCAGCTGGCATTGGATCTTCGTGATCAACCTGCCGATCGGCATCGCCACCGCCTACGGCGCCACCCGCCTGGTCGAGGACAAGCCCGGCCTCGGCTTCAAGGCCGGCGCCGACATCCCCGGCGCCGCCCTGATCACCAGCTCGCTGATGATCGGCGTCTACGCCATCCTCGGCGTCAGCGAACACGGCTGGGGCTCCGCTCAGACCCTGATCCTCTTCGCCGTCTCGTTCGCCCTCGGCGCGGCCTTCATCGCCCGTCAGGAGAGGATCGAGAACCCGCTGATGCCCCTGCGCCTTTTCCACTCGCGCAACGTGGTCGGCGCCAACCTGATCCAGGCCTTCCTCGTCGCCGGGATGTTCGGAATGTTCTTCCTCGGCGCCCTCTACCTACAACGAATCCTCGGCTACGACGCGCTTCAGGTCGGCCTCGCCTTCCTGCCGACGACGATCGTGATGGGCACGCTCTCGCTCGGCTTCTCGGAAAAGCTGATCATGCGCTTCGGCCCGCGCCGGACGCTGATCCCGGGCGTGATCATGGTCGGCATCGGCCTGCTGCTCTTTGCCCGCACGCCGGTCCACGGCGACTACCTGACCGACCTGTTGGCGCCACTGCTGCTCGTCGGCCTCGGCGTCGGCACCTCGTTCCCCTCGCTGATGACCTTGGCGATGTCGGGAGCGACCCCCGAGGACTCCGGCCTTGCCTCCGGCGTGGTCAGCACCAGCATGCAGGTGGGCGGCGCAATCGGCCTCGCCGTGCTGGCGACGCTCGCCGCCCAGCGAACCGACAGCCAACTCGCCGACGGCGCCGGCAACCTCGCGGCGCTCAACTCCGGCTACCACCTCGCCTACCTGATCGGGGCGATCCTCGTTGCCGCGGCGGTTGTGATCGCCGTCACCGTCCTGCGCGAAGTGCCGATGCCTTCACCCGAGGCGATGGCCGAACAGGCGCAGCAGAGCGGCGAGCCCGAGCCCGCCTACTCCGAGGCCTAGAGCGAGAGCGACTCTCCAGGTCGCAGCACGCGAGCGCTGACCCCGAGCTCGCGCGCTGCGGCTTCGAGGGACCCGGCCGGATCGTCCGCCTGGACGTAGTCGGGGCCTTCGTGCAGCGGTCCGTAGTGGATCGGCACGACGAGGCCCGCGCCGAGCAGCTTTGCCGCAGCCGCGGCTTCCTTTGGCCCCATGCCGGCCGGCAGTGGGCTGGGCGGTTGACGCGGCGCGAGGTCGACGATCGCTCCCCCGGCGGGGAGGAAGGCGACGTCGAAAGGGCCGCAGCGGCTCGCCGCGAGCCACCACCAGCCGTGGAAGAGGGTGTCGCCGGCGTGGAGGATTCGACGGCCCTCCGCTGCCACGACCCAGGAGACCTGGGGATCGCCAAAGCCGTCGACGGCCGGCAGCGCCGTGATCTCGAACGGTCCGACGGCGAGGGTCTGCCAGGGATCGAGCAGCTCGGTCGTCAGTCGCCTTTTCGCCAGCGCCGCTTCGGTCCCCGCGACAAAGGCGGTCTCCTCGCCGGAGCCGGTTGCGGGTTGCGGCCTCAGCACCGGGGCGCCGTCGCCGAGCACCAGCTCGAGCGCAGCGATGTCCGCGTGGTCGCGATGCATGTGGGTGAGCAGCGCGACGTCGGCGGATCCTGGCGGCGGTGACGGTGGGATCTCCGCATCCGGTGGCGGCTCGTCGCTGCCGTGCAGGCCGCCGAAATCATCGACGAAGTCGATGAGCGCTGTCTTTCCCGCCGTCCTGATTTCCAGGCCCGCCCAAGCGAGCCGCCGCACCTCCATCGGCCTATGGGCCGGCGGCGGACTCGAGCACGCCGAGCATCTCGGTGACGCGGCAGACCAGCAGGCGCTCCTCGTCGATCTCGACCCAGACGCCGGCCGAGGCGGGGAAGACGACGTGGTCGCCGGGCTGAACCGGCATCTCGACCCCGACGTGGCTCCACCAGTCGAGGCCGGGACCGACCGCCAGCACGATGCCCTGCTGGGGCGGCGGCTCGTGGCTGCCCGGCGGCACGACGAGGCCGGAGCGGCGCACGCGATCGGAGTCGAGCTCCTTGATCACGATCTGGTCGAAGAGCGGCCGCAACTGATGCCGCACCGACTCGGTGGGATCTGGAACTTGGGCCGTGCTCACGCCTCCAAGTTTGGCTGACTTCCCACTTTTTCGCGGTATGCGCGAAGAAAGAGGAAGTCAGCCTGGGAGGGAGGCGATGCGGCGTTCGATGAAGCGGCGCTCTACCGGGTTGCCGGCCAGTTCGAGGGCGCACTGGTAGGCCTCGACGGCCTCGGCGTTGCGGCCGAGGCGGCGCAGCAGGTCGGCGCGTGCGGCATGGCGGGGGTGGTAGCCCTCGAGGCCGTCGATAGCCTCGATCAGCGCCAGTCCCGCCTCCGGGCCATCGCGCATCGCCACCGCCACCGCGCGGTTGAGCTCGATCACGGGGCTCGGGTTCAGCTCGGCAAGCAAGGCGTAGAGGCCGACGATGCGGTCCCAGTCGGTCTCCTCGGCTGCTGCCGCTTCGGCGTGCGCCGCGGCGATGCCGGCCTGCAGGGTGTAGGGCCCGACCGGCTCGTCCACCGCGGCTTCGCGCGAAAGCTCGAGCCCCTCCTCGATCTTCTCGTCATCCCAGAGCGAGCGGTCCTGCTCCTCGAGCAGGACCATCTCACCGGCTGCGTCCAGCCGCGCCCCCCGCCGCGCGTCGGTGAGCAGCATCAGCGCCAGCAGCCCGCGCGCCTCCGGCTCGCGCGGCAGCATCGCGACGAGGATGCGGGCGAGGCGGATCGCTTCGCCGCTGAGCTCGGTCCGCACCAGCTCCTCGCCGCCGCTGGCCAGGTAGCCCTCGTTGAAGACCAGGTAGAGCGTGGCCAGCACGGCGGAGAGGCGCTCGGGCATCTGCTCGGCGACGGGGACCTCGTAGGGGATTTCATCGCCGGCGATCTTGCGCTTGGCGCGGACCAGGCGCTGTGCCATCGCGCTCTCGCTGGTGAGGAAGGCGCGGGCGATCTCGGCGGTGCTGAGCCCACCGAGGCTGCGCAGGGTGAGCGCGACCCGCGACTCGCTCGGCAGCGCCGGGTGACAGCAGGTGAAGATCAAGCGCAGGCGGTCGTCCGCGATCTCGCCCAGCTGCTCGCCCGGCCCTGCCTCTGGTTCCGCCTGCAGCTCTTCGAGGTGCTGCAGGATCGCGAGCTTGTCGCGCAGGACGCCCTCACGGCGGATCTTGTCGATCGCCCGGTTGCGGGCAACCTGGGTGATCCAGGCGCCGGGATTGTCCGGGGTCCCCTCGTGCGGCCAGCGCTCCAGGGCGACGACGAAAGCCTCCTGCACCGCCTCTTCTGCGAGGTCGAAGTCACCGATGGCGCGGATCAGCGTTGCCACCGCCCGCCCCGCCTCCTCGCGGAAGGCGCGCGCGGCACCACTTTCGCCAGGCATCTGGTGAACGTTAGGCAAAAGCGGGTACGTAGCGCTCGTAACTCAAGGGCGGGGGAGGAGAGCAACAAATGGGAGCTTCGACTTTTTCGTCCTCACGGCGCCTGCTGGGAGCGCTGCTCGTCTCGCTGGCGCTGTTCGTCACCGCCCTCGCCGGACTCGCGGCCTCGGCGAGCGCGGCAAGCTACGTCTCGCTCGGCGATTCCTACGCCGCCGGCCCCTTCATCCCCAACCCGGTGCTGCCGCTCGGCTGTCTCAAGTCCGATCACAACTATCCGCACCTGGCCGCACCCAGCATCGGTCCGCTCAAAGACGCCAGCTGTAGCGGCGCGAAGACCGACGACATGACCAACCCGCAGAACGTCGAACCCGACGGGCCCAACCCGCCCCAGTTCAACTCGCTGTCGTCGAGCACCGAAGTGGTCTCGCTGACGATCGGCGGCAACGACATCGGCTTCTCGGAAATCGCCCAGAGCTGCATCACCCTCAACCCGTTCAGCTCACCCTGCCGCGACAAATACACGGCGGGCGGCAAAGACCAGGTCGCCGAACGGATCGCGGCGACGGCGCCGAAGGTGGCGGCGGTGCTGCAGGGCATCCACGCCCGCTCGCCGAACGCGCGCGTCTACGTGCTCAACTACCCGGCGATCTTCCCGGAGACCGGCAGCGGCTGCTGGCCGCAGATGCCGGTCAGCTTCAAAGACGCGCCCTACCTGCGCGCCAAGGAGCAGGAACTGAACGCGATGATCGCCAACCAGGCGGCCGCCAACGGCGCGACCCTGGTCAGCTGGTACGCGGCCAGCATCGGCCACGACGCCTGCAAGAGCAGCTCGGTGCGCTGGGTCGAACCGCTGCTCCCCAACAACCCGGCCGCGCCGATCCACCCCAACCTGCACGGCATGGAAGGTGGCGCGGCCGCGCTCGTAGCGGCTTACAAAGCGGGCTGAGCCGAGATTGATCGATTTGCCCCCGTATGCGTGGGTCAATCGATCAATCGACGTCGAGGATCCGCGCGATCGCGTGCGGGTCTTCGATCTGGGGGTAGTGAGCGAGCTCGTCCAGCTCGCTCACCGCCACCCCCGGGCGTAGCTCGCGCAGCGCCGCCAGCACGGCGGTCGTCGCCACCGGGTCACGCATCCCCCAGGCGAGACTGAGCGCCCCGGGCCAGTCGCGGATCGCGCCGTGCCAGCGCTCGGCATACGTTTCGCGCTGGTCCATATAGGAGACGAGGCGGTGGCCGAGGGTGCGGCCGCCGTTGTGGCAGACGAGCGACCACTGGTCGGCGGCCTCCTCCTCGCTCAGCGGGTGAGCGGCGGAGAAGACCGAGCCGAACTGGTGGCGGAAGAAGCGCTCGCTGGAGAGGCGGGCGACGAGCGGGCCGAGGCGGCTGCGCAGGGCGCGCTGCGCCGGCGTCGGGCTGGCGACTTCCAGCACCATGCTGCCGTTGAAGAGCAGGATGCCGGCGAGCTCCATCGCCGGCTTCCCCTCGATGTCGCGTGCCATCAGCTCGTTGGCAACCGAGGTGCCCATGTCGTGGGCGACGATGAAGACGGGGCGCCCCTCGCCATGGCGGGCCACCAGCTCCTCGGTCAGGTCGGCCTGCCAGAAGAGGCTGTAGTCGCTGTCGCGAGGCTTGTCGGAGAGGCCGAAGCCGAGGAAGTCGAAGGCGAGCACGTTCCTCTCGCCGAGCAGCTCGAGCAGTGGCACCCAGTCATATGAGCTGGAGGGGAAGCCGTGCAGGAGGAGGAGCAATGGGCCCTCTCCCTCCTGGCGAAAAGAGTGGATCGCGTTGCCTCTGAACTCCTCACTCGATCCCCGGTCTCGCCAGGCTCGAACTCTCTCTGTCAGCTGCGCATCCGACATTGACCCACCTCTGGCGGGGTCAAGCTCCGAAGCGCTTGACGAAATCAAGCGCCTTCTCGGCGACCTCGCGCCAGCCCTGGTCGATCACCAGAGAGTGGTCGCGATTGGGCATTTCGACGTGCTCGGTGACGCCAGGGTTGCGGCTCTGCTGCTTGTAGGCCGCCTTGCTCATCGACGGCGGCACGGCGTGGTCCTTCTCGCCGGTGAAGATCAGCAGCGGCCCGCGCTCGGCGCTCTTGGTGTCGACCTTGGTCTCGGCGCTCGGATTGAAGTTGGCCATCGCGGCCTGGAAGATCGGCTTGCCCGGCGCGGCGACGTGGTACTTCTCGTAGAGCGCCCGCGCCTCCTCCTCGGGAACCGCGTTGGTCCAGCCGTAGCGGAACTGGTCGAAGGTGAGCGTCACCGTGCGGCCCTTGTTGAGCGGGTTGCCGAGCACCGGCAGCGTGGTGCGGATCGCGGCGAGCGGCAGCGGCAGCACGCCTTTGAACGGCGCCGGGTCGACCGCGACCGAGGCGAGCGAGAGGCCGCGGCCAGCGAGGATCTGGGCGATCAGGCCACCGAAGGAGTGGCCGATGATCGCCGGCTTCCGCTCGAGCCCGCCGATCACCTCGGCGAAGTGGTCCGCGACCGCGGCGACGCCGACGCCGGCGAGCGCCCCCGGGTTGGCCCGCGCCGCCTCGACGCTTTCGGGATCGCCCGGCCAGCCCGGCGCCAGCGGCGCATAGCCGGCCTGCTCGAAGAGCTCCATCCAGTTCTGCCAGCTGCTCGGTAGCAGCCAGAGGCCATGGATGAAGACGACCGGGGTCTTGCCGGACCCGTTCGCCCGCTCGATCTGCTCGGCCTCGCCTTTTGTGATCGTCGCCATCTAGGCGCCCATGTTCTCACTCAGATGCAAGTCGAGCCCGCCCGGTGCGAAGCTCAGGCGGTGAACGAGCCGATCTGCGAGCAGGTGCGCGACGGCTGCGCTTGGGTTGCGGAGCGATCCCGCTCGGTGCGAATCGAAGAGGGCGCGGTCGACGCTTATGCGGCCGGCCTGCCCGACACGCCCGAGACGGTGCCGCCCGATCCGGCGACGGAGCTGACAGAGGGTGACCGCGAGTCCCGCGCCGCCTTCGTCGTCTGCCTGGACGCGATCAACTTCGGTTCGGGTTGGTGGCCGACGATTCGCAAGCGCCCAGGCCACAGTGGCTACTTCACCGTCGCCGCCGGCCTGACCGAGCGCTTTCGAGATCTCGGCCCGTGGTCGGCGGCCGAATTGCGCGAGCTGGACCCGACAATGATCGCCGCGGTGCTCGACCAAGACGCGGAGCATCCGTTGATGGCGGACTTCGCGGCGGCGCTGCGCGACGTCGGCGAGCGCGTCGAGGCCGACCATGGCGGTCGCTTCGAAGCGGTGATCGACGCCGCCGAAGGCTCGGCGTCGGCGCTGGCAGATCTTCTCTCCGGCTGGCGCGCCTTCGCCGACGTTTCCAGCTACGGCGGCCGCGAAGTCCCCTTCTTCAAGCGAGCTCAGATCGCTGCCGCCGACGTCGACCGCATGGGTCTCGCCGCGGCCGATATCAATCACATTGGTCTTGCCGGGGCGTCCACCGCCGTTGAGCCAGGTCGACTGCGCGATCTCGATCGCCTCACCGCCTTCGCCGACAACCTCGTCCCGCACGTGCTCCGCATCGACGGCGTGCTCAGCCTCGACCCGGCGCTGAAGCAGCGAATCGAAGCCGGCGAGCTGCTCGAGCACGGCTCCCCCGAGGAGGTCGAGCTGCGCGCCTGCGCCGTGCAGGCGATCGAGCTGCTCGCCGCCGTCTCACCGCTCACCCCCGCCGCGATCGACTCCGCCCTGTGGAACCGCGGCCGCGCCGAGCGCTACAAGTCACTCCCGCGCCCCCGCTCCCGCAACACGGCCTACTGAGGCCAGCGAGTCTGCGTCAAGCGGCGCATATCGCCGCTTGACGCAGACTCGTTTCAGCCCGCCGTTTCAGCCCGCCGCAGACCGCCACGCGCCCAGAGGGAGAAGAGGACCGGGAGGGTGATGGCGATCGCGAAGGCGAGGGCGACGACGGTCGGGTCGCCGGAGATGAAGCCGCGTCCGGCCTCGAGCAGCGCCGTCACCGGGTTGACCGAGGCGACGGTGTGGATCCAGCCGCTGAGCAGACTTAGTGGCACGTAGACCGGAGCGAGGAAGAGGATGAGGAAGACCGGGAACTGCATCAGCGGCCCGCCCTGGATCGAGCGCACCCGCATCGCCACGCCCGCCGCCCACAGGGTCGCGGTCAGGTTGACCAGCACCGCGAGGCCATAGAGGCCGAGGATTTCGACTCCGCCGCCGCCGACGTCCATGCCGGCGACGAGCGCAACGACGGTCAGCACCGCCCAGGTGATGAAGGCCCGCACGAGTGCCGCTGTCGCGTAGCCGGCGATGATCCCGCGCCGGTCCGAGGCGGCCAGCAGGTAGCGATTGGCGAAGCCGATCTCGAAGTCGCGGGCGATGCCGAAGCCGGTGAAGACACCGCCGAAGGCAGCCGACTGCAACAGCACGAAGACGAACTGGAAGGCGGTGTAGCCGCTGGGGAAGTCGAAGCCGGGCACGTTGCCGACCGCCGAGAGGCCACCGGCGAAGGCGGTGAAGAAGAAGAGCGGGAAGACGATCGCCGGCACCAGGAAGGCCGGGTTGCCGAGGAAGTTGTGGATGCTGCGCCAGGCCACCGCCCCGGCGACCGCGCGGAAGCTCGCCGGCTTGCGCTCACTCGTGCCGCTCACGTTCTCACCAGCCTTGTCTTCAGGGATCTGCTCGCCAGGGTCATGCCGACGACGAACACGGTGAGGGCGATGCCGAAGCCGAGCGCCAGGTCGCCGAGGTTCCAGCCTTCGATCAGCAGCGAGCGGAACGCCTGCAGCAGGTAGGAGACCGGGTTGGCCGAGGCGACGGCGTGGAACCAATCGGTTTGGATCAGGTCCAGCGGCAGCGCCATCGAGGAGATGAAGAGGAAGACGAAGAAGACCGGGAACATGCTCTGCACCGCCTCGCCGGAGCCGGCCCGCAGGGCGACGAAGAGGCCGAGGGTGCCGGTGGCGACGGTGATCGTCACCGAGAGCAGGACGATCACCAGCGCGCCGCCCACGCCGGTCACGAGTTCGGCCCCGGCGACGAGGCCGACGATCAGGTAGGTGATCGCCTGCACGAGGCCGAGCAGGAGAGCACCGGTCAGGAGGCCGCTGAGCAGAGCGGCGCCGCGCAGGGGCGTCAGCGCCAGCCGATTGAGAAAGCCGGTTTCGATGTCGCGGGCGAGGTCGGTGCCGGTGTTCATCACCGAGAAGAGCGCCCCCTGCATGAAGGGAACGGCGAGGGCAAAGGTGAGGTAGGAGTCGGTTGGGAAGCCCGGCAGGTTGGTCGCGTCTTTGAGCCCGCCCGAGTTGACCGCGAGCAGGAAGAGCGGGAAGACCAGCGCCGGCACGATCTGAGCCGGCTGGCGCAGGGTGCGCAAAGCCGAACGACGGGCGAGCTGCCCGACCTGGGTTCTGAGGCCGCTGCTCACGCTGCCCCTACCGCCTCCGCCTCGGGCTCCTCGGCGTCGCCGGCGCCCTCCAGCGAGCGGCCGGTCTTGGCGAGGAAGACGTCATCGAGCGAGGGGGCGTGCAGCTGCAGGGTCTCGATCGCGATGCCCTCGGAGTCGAGCGCCCGCACGACCTCGGCGAGCTGGGACTCGCCACCCTCGAGGCGTGCCGCGGCGCCACGCGGTGAAGCACCGGCGCGCTCGCCGAAGCGCTCGAGCACCGCGCCGAGACGCTCACGCTCGCTCTCCTCCTGGGGCACCGCTTCGACGGTCGGCCTGCCGATCTCCGCCTTCAGCTCGTTCGGCGTGCCCTCGGCGACGATCTTGCCGTGGTCGATGATCCCGACCCGGCCGGCGAGGGCATCCGCCTCCTCCAGATACTGGGTGGTGAGGAAGACGGTCACGCCCTCCTCGGCGGCGAGCCGCCCGACCTCGTCCCAGAGCGCGGTGCGGCTCTGAATGTCCAGGCCGGTTGTCGGCTCGTCGAGGAAGAGGATGCGCGGTCCGTGCGCCAGCGCCAGGGCGAGGTCGAGGCGGCGCTTCATCCCGCCCGAGTAGCCGCCGACCTTGCGATCGGCCGCTTCCGACAAGCCGACCCGCTCGAGAAGTTCGTCGCTGCGCGCTTCCCGCTCGCCCTTGGGGATGCCCTGCAGCGCCGTCTGCAGGCGCATGTGCTCGGCACCCGTGAGCAATGGGTCGAGCGCGGCCTCCTGCAGCGCGGCGCCGATCGAGGCGCGCACGTTTGGTCCCTGCTTGACGATGTCGTAACCGGCGACCCGCGCCGTGCCCGCGGTCGGCGGCAGCAGCGTGGTCAGCATCAAGACGGTGGTCGACTTGCCGGCGCCGTTGGGACCGAGGAAGCCGTAGATCTCACCGGCCTCGACGCTGAGCTCGATCCCGTCCACGGCGCGCGGACCGTTCTTGAACTCGCGGACGAGGCCTTCGACCTCGATGCCCTTGCGCTGCTCCGTTGCCATCGTCACTCCAGACTGTCGATTCCAGAAGGCGAGCGCTCAGGCTAGCAGAATATTTGACGTTCTCAAATATTGAGGCTAGGATATATTTTGATACGATATGAGCAAGACGACGGAGAAGACGAACGCTTCATCGGTCGCCGGCGAAGCCTGGGGCCTCCTCTCCTCGCTCGTCTACCCGCCGCCGTTTCTCGCCATCGCCCAGGAATCGGGCCTGCGCCCCGCGACCCTCGGCGCCCTGCGTGTCCTCGACGAACCGCGCACGATGAGCGAGATCGCCACGTATCTGCATTGCGATAACTCCAACGTCACCGGCATCGTCGACGGGCTGGAAACGCGCGGGCTGGCCGAACGGACGCCCTCCCCCAGCGACCGTCGGGCGAAGCTGATCGCCCTCACCGCCGAGGGCCGTCGCCTGCGTGCCCGCCTGATGCGTGAGGCCCGCAAGCCGCCGGCGTGGCTGGAGCAGCTGTCGGCGGCGGACCAGCGCGCGCTGCGCGAGCTGCTGAAGCGCGCGACCGCCGCGTAGGATCGCGGCGTGGAAACGGTCAAACCGGTGACGGTCGAGATCGAGGTGCCGACTCCCCCCGAGCAGGTCTTCGCCCATCTCGCGGTGCTCGCGAATCACGAGGCGTTCCTCGATCACTTCCTGGTCGACTGGAGCTTCTCGGGCCCGGCCCAGGGTGTGGGCGCGAAAGGGCGGGCCCGCGCCAACACGGCCGGCTCCCAGGACTGGACCGAGTTCGAGGTCGTCGAGGCCGAGTCGCCGCGGCGGCTGGTCGAGGACGGTGTCGGCAACGGCGGCAAGCGGCACACCCGCGGCACCTACGAGCTGCAGTCCTTGCAGGACGGCGGCACCCGGATCTCCTTCACGCTGGAGTGGCTCGAGGCCTCGCGCGCCGAACGCCTCTGCCCGCCGCTGACGCGGGCCTTCATCCGCCGTCCCAACGCGAAGGCGATGCGCCGCCTCGCCGCTCAGCTCGCCGACTGAGCCGGCCCGCCGGGGCCACGCGATTTCTCCCTAGGTCAACGGCGCGTCGAGCACAAAGACCTGGATCGCCATGTCGGGATCGAGGTGGTTGTCGTACAGGAAGGCGATCACTTCGCGCCCGGTCAGCCGCGCCACCGCCGCCTTCAGCTCCTCGGTCATCGCCCGCTGGGAGAGCCGGCGCATCGCCAGCACGGCCTCGCCCTCGTCGTAGGCGAGGAGGTTCTGCTCGGCCTTCGTCAGCACTTCGAGGAGGACCGTGACCAGGGTGTCGCCGTTGTAGAAGGAATAGGACTTCCGCGGCCCCCGCCCGATTGCCGCGGTGTGGATCCGGACCACCTCGCGGGTTACCGCGGCGTTCAGCTCGCCCCCGCTCAGCCGCTCTTGCCGCGTTCCGGTCCGCTCGTCGCTCATCGCAGGTGAAACCGGTCGCTGAGGTGATGCCTGGAAGAGGCGATCAGGTCCAGCTCGAGTCGCGTCAGGGCCCAGAAGGAGGCGCCCCCGGTGTGATCGCCGCCGCTCAGGGTGCCGGCCGCGATGACCCGCTGGGAGCCGACGGCGCTGATCTGCGCAAGGTCGACGCGGTGGTGATGCCCCATCTCCGCCAAGCCCGCGAACCACTCACTGACGCCTTGGTGGCCTTCATAGCTGTCGCTGAGGCCGGGCAGGCGCAGGGGGTGGAAATCAACATCTGGGTGCATGCAGGCGAGCATTCCCTTGAGGTCACGTGAGTTGAAGGCGTCGAACCAACGCCGGACGGTGGCCTCATCGGCATGACGGGACATGGGACCCCCAGGTGTCTTGCCGACGGGTCAAAGTCGCAGCCACAACAGCGCCACCGCATCCGTCGTTCGATGCCGACACCAGAGCGGCCCCTGCGAGGTGCGCCGGCGTCGGGCGCGGATGCTAGCCGTTCAGGCGTGCAGGGGGGCTGGTTCTTCGCGGTGGAAGAGGTGCGCGGAGGGGATGCCGATCACCTCTCCTTTGAAGCGCTTCTCGTGTCCGTAGACGACCCAGGTCGTATCGATTTCGCCGATGTCGAGGTCCAGCCGCAGCTCCTCGGCGTGCTCTTCCACATGCTCCATGTGGGTCAGCCCGGAGTCGTAGTCGCCGCGCAGCAGGCCCTCGCCGACGACCGGCTTGGAGACGACGTCGATGACCTCCTCCCATCGAGAGAGATCGACGTAGCCCTTGGTCGCCGGCACGATCCCGATCGAGCGCGGCTTCTCGACCTCCTTGCGGCTGAGCAGGACGAGGTGCTTGGTCGGGTAGATGAAGGTGTCGACGACGAAGATCTCGCGCCAGTACTTCTCGGTGATCTCGTGCACCTTGGGGTGGGCGCTGCACTGGACGAGGAAGCCACCCGGCGTTTCCCGCAGCATCTCCAGGCCGACGAAGAAATCGGTGATCAGCTCGATCCGATATTCGTCGACGCCCTGGAACTCGAGATAGCGCTTGACCGCCCGCTCGTGACATGTTCCCTCGGGCCCGAGCGTGATCACGGTGATCTTGTCTGCCTGGGCTGGAACCATCGCACGATCAGCGTAGCGAGTGAACAGGAATCCTCAAGCAGTGGGAGAGAGAAGATGAGACGAGTCATCAGGACGCTTTTGGCTGGGACGGTTGTCGGCCTGCTCACGATCGGCATCGCCGCCCCGGGCGCCGGCGCCGCTACAGCGAGCGCCTCGTGCAGCAAGGCAACCAACATCGAGGCGATCGTCGATGACTCGATCTCGATGGAATTCACCGACCCCGATCGCCTCCGCGTGCAGGCGATGAACCTGCTGATCGACACGCTCTCCCCAGGGACCCAGCTCGGCGCGGTCGAGTTCGGCTCGGCCGGCTACGAAAACAACCCACCCGCCGCCGACACCGTCTTCTCGCCCCAGCCGGTCGGCGCGGGCGCCGCCGCGATGCGGACCGCGCTCGACGCAAAGATCCACGCCGACAACGGCGCCACCGACTACAACGGCGCATTCGCTCAGTCCGACGCCGACAACCCAGGCGCCGACGCCCGCATCTTCCTCACCGATGGCGGCCACGACGTCGACACCTACAACGAAGCCCACCTCGTTCACAACGTGCGCACCTACGTGATCGGCTTCGGTGGCATCGCCGCCGGAGAAGACCAGGAACGGCTGAAAAAGATCGCCTCAGACGGTGGCGGCCGCTACTTCCCGATCGAAGACGCGGCGCAGCTGCAGGCGGTGATGAACACGATCGAGGCGGCGCTGACCTGTCAGACGCCCCCACGCCAGTTCACCGATCTGCTCGGCAAAGGCCAGAGCAAGACGCACAGCGTCGCGATCGGCGCCAAGACCAAGTCGATCCAGATCACCCTGACCTGGACCAGCGCGCTCGACAAGTTCAAGATCTCCGGCCTGAAACTGACCGACAAAGGTCACCTGCTTGCGATCGCCGCGCGGCCCGGAAAGGTGAGGAAGCCGGGCAAGCTGAAGGTGTCGAGCAAAGTCAGCTCGACCTTCACCGTGCTCCAGGTCTCCCACTTGCACAAGGGTCGGCTCAGCTTCAAAGTGCGGGCGGCGAAAGTCGGCTCGGGCGAACCGAAAGTGAGCCTGACCACGCAGGTCAGCCAGAGCGCGCGTAAGTAGCGCTGCCCAGCGAGCGGTCGCGTGAGCGCAGCGCCTGGCGCGCGTTGACGGCGACCGCTCGCGGGATCGCCACCGCGAAGAAGCGCGCCGGCCCGATGCTGCGTGTGCCGAAGTCCTCGAAGGCCTTGGCAAGGCGCGCATCGCGGGTGGCGGCGGAGAAGATCAGCCGTTCCCCGGGGTTGATCTTGCGGCCGCTCGCGTAGTCGTTGATCATCATCGCGTGGCCGCGCAGGCCGCGGCGGTGTGCCCGCCGATAGCGCTTCAGCCCGGCGCCCAGGTCCTCTTCACCGCGCAGGGCGGGGGCGACGCTGTCGGCGAGCCACTCGGCCGATTGGAAGGCCCAGCCGCAACCGACGCCGAAGAGCGGGTCGACCGCGAGCGCCGCATCGCCGGCCAGGGCCAGTCCCGGCGCGATCGGCTCGCGCACCTTGTTGGGCATCTCGATCTTGCCCAGCACCGGCCCCACGCGCTGAGAGTCCCGAATCGGCGGTGCCTCGGGTGCATCGCCGACAAAGGAGACCAGCGCCTTCTCGGGATCGTCGCGGAACTCGGGAAGCAAATCCTTGGTCGGCATCGCGGCGTAGAAGGTGAGGCCGCTGTCGGTCGGGAAGGCGGCAGCCCAGTGCGGGTCGAGCATCCAGATCGAGCTGGTTCCGTCGGCGGTCGGCGGTGGACCTTCGAAATAAGCCCCGTAGGCGAAGCGCCCGTGCGGGGAGGTCTTTACTCTCACCGCGGCGAGCTCGGCGACCGAGGATTCGCGCCCGTCGGCGCCGACCGTGAGCTTCGCGCGCAGCTCGGTCTCCTCGCCGTCGGGGTCGGTCGCGATCGCACCGGCGATCGCACCGTTCTCGCGGATCAGCCGCGTCACCCCGAGGCCCTGCATCAGCTCGACGCCCGGCGTCGCCGCAGCGATCTCGCGCACCATCGGGTCGAGTCGCTCGCGCCTCAGGTTGACACCCTCGCGGGCTTGCGCCGCGGGCGCTTGAATCCAGCCCCAAGGGGTCCAGGCGCGCATCTTGGTGCGCAGGCCGCCCGCCTCGACGATCGGCTCGAGCAGGTCGAGTCGATCCAGCGCGGGCACCGCCGAGGCCTGGATGAAGTGAGAGCAGGTTCGCTTGAAGGCAGCGGGGTCCGGACGCTTCTCGACCAGCGCCACGCGGGCGCCGGCGCGGCCGAGCGCGATCGCCGTCGCGCAGCCCGCCAGGCTGGCGCCTACGATCACCGCGTCGTATGCCTGGTCTCTATTTGTCTGTGCGCCGTCGTGCATATCGACCTCCTGAAAGGAAATAGTACGACCCGTACTATACGGCCCGAATCATGAAAAGCAAGTCAATCCGTCTCACTCCTACCTCCTACGCCCTGCTCGCACTCCTCGATCAGCTCGGTGAGGCGACGCCGTACGAGATCAAGCAGGCGATGGACAAGACGATCGAGAACTTCTGGCCGGTTCCCCACACCACCGCCTACGACGAGCCCGCCCGGCTGGCCGGCGGCGGTTACCTCTCGGTCCGTCAAGAGGAGGGAGGCAGACGGCGCAAAACGTACGCGCTGACCGAGAGCGGTCGTGAAGCGCTGAAGGAGTGGGCGGCGGACACCGTAGCGGCGCCTCCCCAGCTGCGTGACGAGACGATCCTGAAGATCTTCGCGGGGGCCGACCCGCTCGCGTTCCTGGAGCCGCGGCGCACTTGGCACCGCGAGAAGCTGACCGAGCTCGAAGGCTATTTGGAGGACACGAGCGAAGATGAAGCCTGGCATCCCTCGGCGCTATCGCTGACCGCGGGCGTCGCCTATCACCGCAAGATGCTGGAGATGCTCGACGAGCTGACGCCGCCCGAGGAGGGCGAGGACGACTAGCTCACGACGGGCCGGATCGCGAGCAGGACCAGGTCGTCGCGCAGCTTGCCGCTGCTGCGCACGATCGCGTCCTGGCGCAGGCACTCGATCATCTCGCCGAGCTCGAGGTCGGCGAAGGAGTGGGCGAGGCGCTCCAGCTCCTCGGCCCCGACGTGGGTTTCCGGCGGGCCCGCCTCGAACCAGCCGTCGGTGGCGAGGACCAGCGTCTCGCCCGGTTCCAAGCGCGTTTCGTGCAGCGGCAGCGGCGCGTCGGCCCAGGCCCCGAGGACCGTGCCGCCGCCGAGCTGCACGGGTCCCGCGTGGCTGACGTGGATCGCCGGCGGGTGCCCGGCCGCCGCCAGCTGCAAGTCCCACCCCGTGCCCTGCCGGCGCAGGCGCAGCAGCAGAGCGGTGGCGAAGTCGTTGAGGCTGCTCCCCTCGAGCAGCATCTCGTTGAGCTGGGAGAGCAGGGCCTGCGGCTGGTCGATCTGGCGGGCGAGTCCGCGCATCGAGTGACGCAGGGCGACCGAGACCCCGGCGGCGACGCTGCCCTTGCCGGTGACGTCTCCGATCATGATCCAGCAGCCGTCCTCGGTGGGGAGGACGTCGTAGACGTCCCCACCGATCTCCATCCCCTCGCCAAAGGCATCGAAGACGGCGGCGATGTCAAGGCCCTCGACGAAGGGCGGCTCGGGCGGGCGCAGGCCCCGCTGCAGGTTCTGGGCAATCCGGTCACGCTCCTCGTAGAGGCGAGCGTTGTCGAGCGCCAGCGCCGCCCGGTCGGCCAGCTCGCCGAGCAGTTGCAGGTCGACCGCGTCGTAGCGCATGTCGGTGCTGGCGTGGAGGAAGGAGATCGCCCCCAGCGTCGTGCCCCGCGCCACCAGCGGCGCCACCGCCGCCGACTGGTAGCGGGTTTCTTCGATCAGCTGTTTGTGCGCCTCGTTCTGGACGACTTCCGCCATCACCGCCGGGGAGGTGAGGTCGCGCCAGACCATCGCCCGGCCGGCCCGCAGCACCTGGGCGACCGGATGTTTGCCGCGCGGGTCGAGCGGGGTGTTGCGGCGGATTTCCTCGAGGAGCCTGGCTGCTTCGGGATCGCGGGCGCCGACGACGCTGTCGCCGACCCAGCCGTCGCGGCGGACGAAGTCGAGGACGCAGAACTCGGCCAGCTCCGGCACGGCGGTCTCGACGATCGTCCGCGCGGTGCGGTCGAAGTCGAGCGAGGCATCGAGCCCGCGAGTCGCCACGATCAGGAACTCCTGCGCCCGTCGGCGCCGCGCCTCGGCGGTGATGTCGCGGGCGATTACCGAGGCGCCGACGATGCCATAGCTCGGGTGTTCGATCGGGGATACGGTCAGCGAGACGTCGATGCGAGCGCCGTCTTTGCGGATGCGCTCGGTCTCATAGGTTTCCACCCGTTCGCCGCGACGAACGCGCTCGAGGATTTTCTGCTCCTCACCTTTGTGGTCCGCCGGAACCAGGAAGGAGATGTGGGTTCCGATCGCCTCCTCCTCGCTGTAGCCGTAGAGGCTCACCGCTCCCGGGTTCCAGGACGTGACGATTCCGTCGAGGTCCTTGCTCAGCACCGCGTCCTGGGTGCTTTCGACGACCTGGGCAAGGCGGTAGAGCTCGTTCTCCGCTTGTTCGGGATGCGGCTCTGTGCGGGGCGAATCCACCGAACAAAGCTATCCAAGTAACCCTGGGACGTGGGGGAAACGTGCCGCGCCATTGCGCCTTGGATATCCCCCGCGTTCCCAAATAGGACCTGCCGAACTAACTTTCTGCCCGATGGGCGAGAAAAAGGCACCCAAAAGTGGGCACGAGTTGGTCGAGCTTTCCAACGCGATGGTCACCCTGCACCGGGAGAACTTCGGTCGGGGCCCGGGTGCGGCGAGGAGCTTCGTCGACGGTGGCATGGTCGTCTGCCTGCTCAGCGACATCTATACGGCGGCGGAGCGGACCTTGATCGGGGCGGGGCAGGCAGAGCACGTACGGCGCACCCGGACGCTGCACCAGGAAGCGCTAAAAGACCAGTACCAGGCGAGCGTCGAGCGGATCCTCGGCCGCCCCGTAGCCGCCTTCCTCAGCGCCGTCCACGTCGACCCGGACGTAGCGATCGAGGTCTTCCTGCTCGGCGCGGTGAGTTAGGACGGCTGCGCCGGAGCCTCGCGCTCGCTGAAGACGAAGAACTCGAGCGCCAGGTTGGCCTCGACGTCCACCTGGCTGAGGAAGACCCGCACGCTGCGGCCGGTGATCCGCTCGACGACGCCGATGAATTGGTCTTTGACCGCCTCCTGGAACTTCCTGCGGGTCTCACTTACATGCTCGCTGGAGCCGGCCTCGATCAGGGTGCGCTCGGCGGTGGTGAATATCTCTTCGAGGATGCAGACGGCGAAATCCCCCTGCAGGTAGCTGCGCGCCTTGGTCGGGCCGCGGCCGTAGAGGCGCGCGTGCAGCTGCACGATCTCCCGCGAGAGCTGCGAGACCAGCGCACCGCGCGCGGCAGGACTCTCTGGGGGTTCGGGACGGTCCACGAAACGGCTCCTCCGGGTGGTCGTGAAGCGAGGGGTACGCAAAGCCCTTGCGCCCGCTTGCCGCTTACTGGAGCCGTTTGCCCTGACGTCGTCGCTGCGCGCGCCGCCAGAACACTCGAGCGCGAGAAGCATACAGTCGGTCCCGAGGCTGTCGATCTGGAGCTTCCCCGTTCGTCGTAGGGGTAGACGTTCGAACAACGAGACAAAAGGAGCGCAGCATGGGCAAGATCGTCGTAACCGAGTTCGTCTCCCTGGACGGGGTGATGGAGGATCCGGGCGGCGCCGAGGACTACCGGCACGGCGGCTGGACCTTCGAGTTCGATCGTGGCGAGGAGGGCAACAAGTTCAAGCTCGACGAGCTCTTCGAAGCGGAGGCCCAACTGCTCGGCCGGGTGACCTACGAAGGCTTTGCCGCTGCCTGGCCCGAGCGCGAAGACCCGGGCGGTTTTGCCGAGCGGATGAACTCGATGCCGAAGTACGTCGTCTCCTCGACCCTGCGGGAGGCGAGCTGGAACAACACGACGATCCTCAGCGGCGAGCTGCCCGACGAGATCGCCAGGCTGCACCGCGAGGTCGACGGCACGATCCTCGTCGCCGGCAGCGCCCAGCTCGTCCAGGGCCTGCTCGAGCACGATCTGATCGACGAGCTGCGGCTGATGGTCTTCCCGGTCGTGCTCGGCGACGGCAAGCGCCTCTTCGGAGATGTCAGCGCGAAGAAGCCACTGCGGCTGACCGACTCGAAGGTGGTCGGCGACGGCGTCACCATCCTCACCTTCGAGCCGGGTGGCACGCCCTAACTAGGCGTGCTTGAAGATCTGCACGCTCGGTATGACCGAGGGGATCGGTTTGGCCTTCATCCCGTCTCTCACCTCCCTTCCCCGCGTCGTCATCCCGACGCTGGTGTCGGGACGGGGAAGGCTCCGATGGTAGGGATTCCCCGAGTATCCGTAACTTTCTGAATAACCGGCAGCCGGCGAGGGCGAAAGGTCCTATGCTCCGGGTCCGTTGACTATGCAGATCACGTTGACCAAGAGGGGGCTGAGGTGACGACGACGACCAGGCCAGAGCGCTCACGCAGCGTCGAGGAGGCTGCCTCCTATGCCGTCGGCCACCGCATCAGGATCGAAATCCTCGGGCTCCTCAACGAAGGGACCTACAGTCCGAGCGAACTGGCCAGGCAGCTCGGCCGGCCGCTGACCACGGTCAGTCACCACATCAAAGAACTGCTGGACGCCGGCTGCATCGAACTGGCCAAGACCGAGAAGGTCCGCAACGCCGACCTCCACTTCTACCGCGCGATCGAGCTCCCTTTCGTCTCCGACGAGGAAGCGGAAGCCCTGCCGCCCGAGGTCAAACAGGAATTTGCCGCCGTGATCCTGCAGGCGATCATGGCCGAGGGCCTGGGCGCACTCTGGGCCGGCAAGATGAGCAACGATCCGAACGTGCGCATGATGTGGCGCTGGTTCAACCTCGACGAGCAGGGTCGCCAGGAGCTGGCTGACGAGCAGCGTGAATCTTGGGAACGGATAGTCGAGATCGAGGCCAGGGCCGCGAATCGCTGCGCCGAGTCGGGCGAGGAGACCACCTCGATGATCGTCACCTCGATGGGCTTCGAGCGCAGTCGGCCCGTGCATTTAGCTCTGCCGGACCCACCTCCCCCCGAGCTAGGGAAACGCTGAGCATACGCTGGACTTCATTCGAGTAATCGGTATGGACTGAAGCATTTCGCTCTGACACCGTTTGCGATAGATCGACTCAGAGCCCCGCGTCGTCAGTGAAGGCGGGGCAGTTCGATTTCACGCCCCGGTCGGCGGCCGCTTTAAGAGGAGTCCGCCGGCCGGGGCGCTCTTATTCTCCGGATTCGTCGGCAAGCGTCCTGGGAGCGCCGTCCACACGGACCTTGACATCGATCCGTGCACTGCTTAGTCTCCGCTCAGATAACCGTTAGTAAACGTGTTGTCTACAAGGGAGTTGGGAGCGGCCGGACCTCGTCTGCCGGGCCCAGTTCATCGAGCGCTCAGGAGCTGGCGGGGCTCGCGAGTCGGTCCCGGCGGCCCGCCAGCTCCTCTGCAGCCACCCGCTCCTCGCGGAGGATCCGCTCGGCGACCCCCAGTACCTTCTCGTCGCCGGCGCGTCTGGCGGCCCGTGCGAGCAGCTCGTAGGCGGCGATCTCCAGATGCTCGAAGGCGAAGGCAAAGCCGCTCAGCCTTGCTGCCGTTTCGGGCTGGGCGGCGAAAAACGCGCCCAACTGCAGGCCGCCGATGCGCAACGCCGCATCCTCGGCCTTGGCGGGACCCAACCCGCGTGCCTCCAGCCTTTCGCGGAGCATCAGCTCGTGCTCTTCGCTCTCGCGCAGGTGCCTTTCGAACAGATGCTTCAGCTCGGCGTCATCGACGATCTTCAGCGCCGTTTCGAGCAGCTGCAAGCCTTGCTTCTCTATCGCGTGCGCGGCGGAGAGGCGGCGGTCCAGCTGCGGACCGAGCCCGGCCGGCCCATCGCCGTTGAGGGAGATCTCGAGCGCGGCGTCGAAGCAGGGAATCAAGCCCTCGGCCATGCGTTCCTGCTCGCCGATGATCTCTTCTGCCATCGCCGCGGTGACGGCGTCGCCCGCCGCGTCCGCGGTCTGCCCCAGCCGCTCGTAAGCGGCGATCTCCAAGTGCGCGTAGGAGAAAGCGTGGGTGACGAGGTCGGCGGGCGTGTCCGGCCGGCTGGTGGCGAATGCGGCCATGCCGATGGCCCCGCTGTCGCTCTGCGGCTTTGCGGGGTCGACACCGTGCGCTTCCAGGCGCTCTCGCAGGCGGCGCTCCTGGGCTTCGGTCCCCGTCAGGTGCGCTTCGAAGATCTCGGTGAGACGATCGTCCCCGGCAACCTTCGGCGCTCTGCGCATCTGCGCCTGCGCCTGTTCGGCGATCGCGTGCACCTCGACCAGCTGCTCGACCAGCTTTCCCCGCGGCTTGGACGCCGGCGCGGTCGTGCCGTAATCCCAGGCAGCTTTTCCAAGCAACTCGATCGCCGCCCCGATCGCCGTCACCTCAGGCTCCCAGTCGAGCTCGCGCGCGGCGCGTTCCGAGCAGACCAACGGTGCGTTCCTGGCCATGTCGAGCCAGCCCGGTGACGTCGGTTGCAGGCGCAGGCGCCAACTCAGGTCGGCGATCCGCCTGGCGACCGAAAAAGGCAGGGAGAAGGTGCCGGCGCCCAAGGCCTCGGCGAGCTCGGCGGAGCCAAGCGGCGGATCCGCGGCAAGATTGAAGGGGCCGCGCACGTCGCGGACGGTGGCGAGGGCGAAAGCCCGCCCCACGTCGGCGCTGTGCACGGCCTGGACGCAGAGACCGGCGACCCATGGGACCGCCGGGATCAAGCGTCTGCGCAGAAGGAAGCCGGGCAGGAAAGGCCCGGCAAAAAGGCGGCGCATCTCCGTTGCCGCCTCACCCTTGAAGATCAGCGCCGGACGCAAGCGGACCACTTTGATCTGGGGCGCGCGCAGTTCGAGCTCGTCGAGCTCTTTCTCCACCATCGCTTTGTGACGGGAGTAGGAAGACGTTTCCGTGCCGCCGACCGGCCAGTCCTCGCTGACGGGGTGACCCTTGGGGCCGGGTGAATAGGCGCCCGCGGAAGAGGCGTAGATCAGCTTCTCCACCCCAGCCGCCGCGGCGGCCTCGAAGACGCGGCGACTGCCGTCGACGTTGAGTCGCTCGAGGGTCTGGAGATCGTGCGAGGGTCGGGTTGCCCAGGCCAGGTGGATCACCGCGTCGGCTCCGGCAAAGATCGGCTCCAGCTCGGAACCGACGACGTCGCCTCGGACCCACCTCGCCTTGTCTGGCCGCGCGCCGGGCCGCCTCGCCAAGCCGACGATTTCCTTGACCTCGTTCCGGGCTGCGAGCGCTTCGATCACACTCGCGCCGACGTTCCCTGCCGCTCCCGTGACGACCACTCTCAGCCCGCCGTCTGGGCTGCTCTCACTTGTTGTCATGTTCCTCCGTGCCCGCTCCGGAGCCGGCTGAAACGTGCCTTCTCCGTCGAGTGCACCGCAAAAGGTACTGGGAAGTTTTCTAACCGGCACTCCGGCCCGATGATCGGACTGGGTTTCTTTTCCCATCGCGTGGGTATTCGAAACCGATCATGATCGACACCAAGTCGATACCGCGATCGGGGGAGTGCTGGCTCAGCTGCCCGCCCTATACGTTGATCGCCCAGATCCTGCGCGTCGATCGCTCGGTCCAGCCGCCGCTGGTCACCTACGCGCTGCAGGACGACGAGGGGGGCTTGATCGAGAGCGTCGAGCATGCCGTCCTCGACGAGGGCTGGTGGCAGGCCTTCCAGCCGATGCGCCGCCATTTCGGCTGACCTCCGCTAGGGTCGGCCATAGGTGCCAGGGACCACCTCCAACAGCGTCCGCGTCGCTTGGCTTTGCGTCGCCGCGCTGGGCATCTTCGTAGTCTGGCTCGCGGCGCCGGCCTCCGCCAATATCGGCATCGGATTCTTCTACGTGGTGCCGGTCGGCCTGGCGACCTGGTGGTTCGGCACCCGTGCCGGCGTGGTCGGCGTGCTCGCCTGCAGCGTTCTCTACTGCATCGGCGCCCTGATCGACCCGATACCGCACTTCGGCATCACGATCGCGGTGCGCATCCTGGCGTTCGCGGGTGGCGTGGTGCTCGTCTCGATCCTGCGCGAGCGCCAGCTCGCCCTCGAGCATTCCGCGGAGGAGCTCGAGGCGATCCGGGCGGCGCTGGCGCCGGCGGCGTTGCCCCAACTGCCGGGCGTCGACGCGGCCGCCTCCTTCGTGCCCTCCGAGCTCGGCGTCTCCGGTGACTTCTATCTGCTCACCAACGGTCCCGATCGCTCCGCCATCGCGATCGTCGGGGACGTCGTCGGCCATGGCCCGGCGGCGGCGCGTCTGGCGACCTTTGTGCGTGCCCGCTTCGCCGCGCTGGCGGCGGGGACCAGCGATCCGGCTGAGTTGCTCACGCTCGTCAACGGCGCCCTGGCCGATCGGCAGGGGGGCGAGCGGGAATTGGTCAGCGCGGTCTGCCTGCGCCTGCGCGGCGATGACTTGCACTGGGCGATCGCCGGCCACCCGCCACCCTTGCTGCTGCCGGGCCTGGAGGAGCTGAGGTCGACGAGCTCGACCTACCTGCTCGGTGCCGAACCCGGCCTCGCCCTGGCGAACCGCGAGGCGACGCTGCGTCGGGGCGAGGGTGTGGTCGTCTACACCGACGGGGCTACCGACGTACGCCGGGACGGAACGATGCTCGGCCTCGAGGGTCTGAAGGGCTTCCTCGCGCCGATCGCCGAGGCTCCGGCCCCGGCAATCATCAGCCGGACGGAGAAAGCGATCCTGGAGTGGGCTGAGAAGCCGATCCGGGACGATCTCTGCCTGCTTGCCCTGAAGCCGCGGTAAGCGGCAGGCTGCGAAGTTTCGGCGTCGCCTCCTGGGGGAACTCAAAGGGTTTGAAGACAAGCTGCGAAGTGACTTGATCCCTCACTTGACAGCGCGGGCAATTCTCGATTGCCATCGCGTGGATGGCGCTGTAGCTGCTCCCACACCGCTCACACCTGAACATCTCTGAACCTCCTCTGAGACCCGGAAAACACATTTAGACAACCCGAACTAACTGTGTCTACCCATCTTGCCGAAATGGCTAAACACCCGGTAAAGGGCTTTGGAATGGGCTCTGGCTTTAGACACGAGGCTTTGATCTACGGCGACGCGGACGAGTTCCTCGCCCACGCCGTTCCGTTTATCTGCACCGGCGTGGAGGCGGGGGAGCCCGTGCTCGTTGCGGTCAGCGACCGCAACGTCGGCCTCTTGGGCAGGGAGCTGGGCAGTGTCGCGGCGGCGGTTCGCTTCGCCTCGATCGAGGAACTGGCGCGCAATCCGGCGCGGGTGATTCCGTTCTGGCAGGACTTCCTCGAAGAGCACGACTGGGGGCCGGTGCGCGGGCTCGAGGAACCGATCTGGCCGGGGCGCAGCCGGGTCGAGATCGATGAGTGCGAGCGTCACGAGTCCCTGCTCAACCTCGCTTTCTCAGTCGACACGCCACTCGCCCTGCTCTGCGCCTACGACGGCTCGACCCTCCCCGACGAGGTGCTGGGCGCGGTGCCGCATTGCCACCGCTTGACGATCGGCGGCGCTGCCACGCGATCGGGCGGCGACTACGGGCCGCTGCGCGACAACTACGCCGGCCGCCTGCCGGCGCCCCCGGGCGGAGCGGCGAGCTTCGAGTTCGATCGCGACAGCTTGAGCGAGGTCAGGCGTCGCGTCGGAAGGGTCGCCGAGGCCGCCGGGCTCGACGACCGCGCCAGTGCCGACGTCGTCCTTGCGGCCAGCGAGCTGGCCGCCAACAGCGTCGCCCACGGGGGTGGCGGTGGCACCCTGTGTACCTGGTTGGAGGACGATCGACTCGTGGTCGATTTCGAGGACGCGGGTTGGATCTCCGAGCCGCTCGCCGGGCGATTGCGCCCGGCGATCACGCAGGAGGGCGGCCGCGGGCTCTGGCTCGCCAATCAGCTCTGCGACCTGGTCCAGATCCGCTCCAGCGCCGCCGGCACGACCGTGCGCCTGCAGGTCGCGCTCGCCTGAGGGCGGGTTAGTCGGCCGCCTCTTCCTCGCCGGGCCAGCGCCCGGTGAAGGCGGCGAAGCTCGCCCGGGCGCCGCGGTCGACCATCCCTTTGACCAGGCGGAAGATCGCGCCCTCGAGCAAAAGTGCCGCGATCAGCTTGGGCCAGGCGACCTCCCGGTCCTCCGCTCCCGGCGGCTCCTCTTCGTCGAATATCGCCCAGAGGCGCTCGAAGCCCTTCTGGGCGGCGAAGCCGGCGATCAGGCCGGCGATGATCCCGACTGGGGCGAAGAGCACCTTCACGCTGGCGAGCTACCCGTGCCGCGATGGCGACAAACTGGTCGCCACACGAGGTTGCGCCTTCAGACATTCATGTTTACCATTCGCCGCTCCAACGGCGGCGGGGGCGGGGATGGGCGCGAGCGCACGGCAACCAGACGATTTTGCAGTTGCCTTCGATTCCGCCTTCGCGACCCTGCAGGTGCGGATCGAGTCCGCCTGTGCCGGCGCGGAGAAGTGGCCCGCCGGAGTCGCCGCCGGGATTCACGCCGCCTTCGGCTGGGTCGCCGAAGAGCCGCGCGAGGCGCAGCTCTTGACCAACGACGCTCTGGCCGGCGGCAGCACCGGCTTCGAGCGCTACGAGCGCATGATCGCCTACGCGGCCGAGCTGCTCGCGCCCGGGCGCGAGCAGGCCGAGCACGGCGCGCGCCTACCGGAGATCACCGAGCGGGCGATGGCGAGCGGCGTCGCGATGCTCGTTGCCCAACGGCTCTCGATGGGCAGGGAGGCGGAGCTACCGAGCCTCGCCCCCGAGGCAGCCCAGTTCGTGCTCACGCCCTATCTGGGCAGCGCCGAGGCGCGCAAGGTCGCGGGCCTGAACTAGGAGACTTTGGCGAAACTCCCCACGCCGCTCTGGGGGTGGGATCGCCGGGTCGGTGATTTCACGGATACCTCGCTTTGGGGATTGATCTACCCCATGAGCGCAACTACGAGAAGGAGGCCGAGCCGGTCTTTGCCTCGCTGAAGCTGCGTATGAGCCTCACGTTCACGCAGACCCTGTCTCCACGCTTTGTGAAGGTTGCCAAGGCGGCGGGGCCTGGCTCGGCCTGCCGAACGGCGCCCTCCACCTCGTTGAAGTCCTGGTCGACGGTGAGCGTGTCGCCTTTGGCGAAATGAATCTTCGTTGACATGAATCGACCCTAACCGAAAGACCTCAACGTGGCAGGCGTTGCTCAGCGGGAGTCGACGGGATCAGGCTCGAAGAACTGGAGGCAAGCGGCTTGCTCGTTTCGCAGGTGGAGCGGTTTGAGCTGGGCCCTTGTGTATCGCTCAAGGTGAGCGCGTAGCTGGGCCTCCGTGCCGCGTTCGAGCACCGAATGGATTTCCTTGCGGTCGATAAGAAGCGAATCCGCGATGGCATTGACCGCATAGGGCCGGGTTTGCGCGGGATGGCTATCGATCTGGACCGGTACGCCGCAAGTGTGACCGTCAGCAGACTTGACCTCGACGCGGAACATCATTCCGTGCCGAACTTCCTTCCCTTTGTCGCCGGTCAGGCGTGAGACGGCTGCGAGACAGAAGCTGGTGTTGAGGGGCGCCAATTGCGAAGAGAATGCTCGCCGCGTTGCCGAAGTCGGCCGAAGTTGATGCTGATGATGCTTTCGCGCCGACTTGCCTCCCGACGCTCCAACTCCTTATAGATATTAAGGAAGCGCGGGGCCATTTTCAGGAACATCTCGTTCTCATTGTCGCTGATGGTCTCCAGGCCGCTCAGGTAACTCCAAAGATCCTCAGACTTTTCAACGAATTGATCGATGGCCCGTTGAAAGTCCTCATTCCCGGCGACCACATCAAAGTCCAAGCTACGAAGGACGTGGGTTCCGTCTTCTTCCCAATGCTCCGCGAAGGACACGATGGTGTCGAACACCATGACGCACCCGTACTCGGGCGACGCCTCGCTTAGAGGCTCGACTTGTCCTTGCGTTCCTTGAGAGGCCATTTCTTGCGATTTAAGCTGGCGCTTAAGCGCCAGCTTAACGACGGTTATCGCTTTGGTACGCGCAGAATACACGCTTACGTAGCGTCCTCCTAATCCCCTGCAATTAAGGCCGAAAAACCTCAAGCATTCGTTTAGCGCCCAGCGATTCGGGCCGCCGACCCAAAGTGAGCCTCCCAAGCGCGTTTTTCGCTCTCTAGAGCGGTTTTCCGTCCGATCTAACCCATAGATTAGGCGGGCAAAGCTCAAAGAGAAGGCCCCCGCGAAGTTGGAGCTTCCGAGGGCCAGACCAAACGAGAGGTACCTCGCTTGGCATTGTCCAACTTAGCAGCAGGAGGCGCGGCATCTGCTGTGCTGAAATCGCTCCTCGATTCGCCCGAGATCGGGCAGTTGATCGAGGAGCTTCGCGCTACGCGTTGGACAGGCCGTCCCGGCTACCCGATCCGAACGATGATCGGGCTGGCGCTCGCCAAGAGCCTTTACGCAATCCCGACCTGGACGAAGACCGTTGCCCTGGTGGCCGACCACTGGAAGCTGCAACGAGTCCTTGGCTGCGAAGGCAGCCCGCCGAGCGTCTGGTCTGCCTACCGCTTCGGCGCGAAGTTGAGAGAGAACGCGCCGATGGTCGAGCGGTGCATTGATTCGGTAGTCGCTGGCCTCAAAGAGAGGCTGCCCAGCTACGGGACCGACCTCGCCATCGACGCCTCAGACATGTCCGCCTACGCCAACGGCCAGCGCTACCTGTCCAAGAACGGGCCGGAACGCGAGCGCTACTCGGACACGGATGCGTCTTGGGGGCACCGCTCGGCGGTCTCGACTCGGAAGGGCGGCGGGTTCTACGGCTACCGGCTTCACGCTGCCGTCTGCACCGCCACCGATCTCCCGGTGGCTTGGACGGTCGAGACGGCCCGCGATCACGAAACCCGGTTCGTTGCTCCGCTGCTCGACACGACGAAGCGGCGCGGGGCGCTGGCTGACACCGCCGCCCTCGACAAGGGCTACGACAACAACCGCGTCTACACGGAGTGCATGGAGCGGGACTGCCTGCCGCTGATCCCGCTGCGGGCGACCCCCGATGTGAAGCGAGGCGAGGACGCGCCGCCGTCCTGCTCACATGGCGAGTGGACTTTCGCCGGGTCGGATCGCAAGCGCGGCGCCTCGAAGTGGCGCTGCCCCACCGGCGAGTGCAAGCCCGCCTCGACTTGGATCAAGGCCGATCGGCTGCACACGCTGATCCCTCGCTTATCGAAGCGCTGGAAGGCGAGCTATCGAAAGCGTGCCGCAGTCGAGCGGGAGTTCGGCAGGCTGAAGAACCAGTGGGGCTTGAAGCCGCTGCGGGTTCGTGGCCTCGCCCGCGTACGGCTCCATGCCGACCTGACGATCTTGACCAAGCTCGCCTGCGCGCTGGCGAAGGCTCGGGCCGCTACGGCCCGGCCTCCTCGGGCGCGTGGAAGGAGCCGGGCTGAATCTCCGCAGGTCGCCACACGATCCCGGCGAGCAGTGTTTCGGGAGTGACGCCGAGGACCGCCGCGAGCTTCACAAGCGTGTCGATGCGCGGCGTCCGTAGACCTCTCTCCAACTGACTGATCTCCGTGCGGTGCAGGTCCGCCCTGATGCCGACCTCCTCTTGTGAGAGGCCGGTCGCATTTCGGCAGTGGGCGAGGTTCGCGCCGAACAGCTTGGCGACGCTCACGCCGCGAGACGGTCGAAATGAAGGGCGGCGCGGGTCGGCAGGACCGTCGCTCCCTCTCTCCGCAGTAGCCCTGCTCCGTGCAGGTCGCGCATGGCGCGCTCTGTGTCATCGCCGGAGCCGACCTCTCGCTCGATCTCTTCCGAGGCGAGGAGGGTCGGGTGCTGGTCGAGAACAAGGCTTAGAACGGCTCGCTGAGTAGCCGCGTCGGTACGGTTGCCGTGCATGGGGAGTTCACGCTCCTTATGCCACGGCCCCGGGGGCGTTCCACCGCTCGCCGGGGCCACTTGTTGTCTGGACCCGGCGAACCTGAACTACTCAGCAATCAACGGCAAGCGTTTCGCCAACCGTTTCGTCAACCCCTCCTAGTTGTCCTTGACATGTGACTTATTGGTCACCTATAGTCCCCGTCATGGACGAGGTGTTCAAGGCCCTGGCCGACCCGACCCGACGCAGCTTGCTCGACGAGCTCTTCGAGCGGGACGGCCAATCGCTGAGTGAGCTCGAGCGGCGTCTGCCGATGACTCGCTTCGGCGTGATGAAGCACCTGCGGGTGCTCGAGGAGGCGGGTCTGGTCAAGACCCGCAAGCGTGGCCGCGAGAAGCTGCACTTCCTCAATCCCGTCCCGATCCGGCTTGTCCACGACCGCTGGGTGAGCAAGTACGCCGCGCCTTGGGCTGCCGCCCTGAGCGGGCTCAAGCACGAACTAGAGGAGGAAGGAACGATGGAGAAGGTCTTCGAGATCTACATCAAGACGACGCCGGAGCGACTTTGGGAGGCGATCACCGATCCCGAGCTGCGGGCCAAGTACAACTTCGGCGTCGGGGTCAGCTCCGACTGGTCGCCGGGCTCAGGCTACGAGTCGGTGCATCCAGGCGCCGGGATCAAGATCGCCGAGGGGGAGAACCTCGAGGTCGAGCCGCCGCGTCGCCTGGTGCAGAGCTTCACCGCGCTCTGGAGCGACGACGTCAAGGCCCAGGGGACTTCGCGGGTGACCTGGGAGATCGAGCCGGTCGGTGACTCGTGTCAGCTGACGGTCACTCACGACCAGCTGCCCGAGTCGGCGAATCCGGAACTGTACGGCGGTTGGCCGATGATCCTCTCCGGCCTGAAGACGCTGCTGGAGACAGGCGAGGAGCTGACGACCCCGGGCTCGCTGCGCTACTCCGCCGCCGGCGCGGGGGAGTGGTCGAACTAAGAGCTCAGGCGAGGCCGAGCTCGACCATGCTGCGCCCGGTGTCGGCGATCGAGTCCGCCACCGGGCGCGGCGACCACCCCAGCTCGGCCCGCGCCTTCTCGCTCGAGTAGGTCAGCTTCTTGCCGAGCTGGTTGACGATCGAGCCCACGCTCGGGTCGAAACGCCCCATCACCTTGACCAGCAGGTCGGGCACTTTGCGGGTCGGCACCTTCTTCGCGTCAGGGCCGAGCTCGCGGCGCAGGATCGCCGCCACTTCCGCCAGCCAGAGGAACTCGTCGACCGCGATGAAGCGCTCGCCGCCGGCCGCGGGGGCCGTCATCGCTTTGACGTGGAGGTCGGCGACGTCGCGCACGTCGACGAAGCTGAAGCCGATCCGCGGCACGCCGGGCGTGCCTTTGAGCAGCCGCTGCACCGTCTGCAGCGAGAAGGACGGATCGCGGTGCAGCAGCGGTCCGAGGATCGCGCCGGGGTTGATCGTGGCGAGGCGCTCCTTGGCCCCCTCTTCCTCGACCAGCTTCCAGGCCGCCCGCTCGGCGATCGTCTTCGAGCGCACGTAGGGGGAGAGCTCGGGGAAGTCGAGGTCGGTCCAGTCGGCCTCGGTCAGCGGGCCGGGCCCTTTCGCGCCGCCGGCGATCGCCGCGACCGAGGAGGTGACGATCGTGCGCTTGACGCCGACGGCGAGCGCCGCACGCAGCACCCGCAGCGTTCCCTCGCGGGCGGGCACGATCAGCTCGTCGGGGTCCTTCGGCTGCGCCGGCGGGAAGGGTGAGGCGACGTGGAGGACGTACTCGCAGCCGGCGACGGCGTCGGCCCAGCCCTCGTCGTCGGTCAGGTCGGCGGCGAGGACGGTGAGCCTCTCGTCGGCCTCGACCCGCGAGCCGATCGCCTCGCGCAGCTCGGGCTCGCGCGCCAGGTCGCGGACCGTGGTCCGCACCTCGTAGCCGCGCCCGAGCAGCTCGACGATGCACCAGCCGCCGAGGAAGCCCGAACCACCGCTGACCAGAACCGTCTCAGCCATCGCCGGGGACTTGTATCAGCGCTCAGCCCTTCTTGCGCCGTTCCAGCACTTCGCCGAAGGCCTTCTCGATCTCGTCGGTGAGGGTGAGGCGGAAGGTGGCGTTGAGTGCCTCGGAGGCGAGCGGCCGCAACTGCTCGACCGCCTCGGTCATCTCCGGCCAGCGCTCGGCGGGACGGCCGGCCGCGTCGAAGGGCTTCCAGAGCTCCTCGACGAAGAGCTTGACGAACGCCCGCGCCGACGACTGCGAGTTACGGACCAGCTTCTCGATCACCGAGAGGGCGGCGCTGAGCGGGATGCCGCGCCCGATCACGTCTTCGGCGGCGCGCAGCAGGGCGGGGCTGGGCGCTTCGAAGCGTTCTTCGCCGAGCGGGATCAGCAGGCCCAGTTTCACCGCCTTGGCGAGCAGCTTCTCGTCGTCGACCTCGAAGCGCTCGACCAGCTCCTCGCGGCTGAGCACCTCCGGCGCCTCGCTCTCGAAGGGCGCGGTGATCGCCTGGCGCAGGCCGACGAAGCGGTCGACGCCGGCGCCGTGCTCGCCGATCAGCCGCTCGATCGCGCTCAGCTTGAAGCCCTCCGCCTGCATCTCCTGAATCAGGCGCAGCCGGGCGACGTGGTCGGGACCGTAGTAGCCGATTCGCGCCCGCACCTCGGGCGGTGGCAGCAGGCCGCGCGATTGGTGGTTGCGGATGTTGCGGACCGACATGCCGGTCTCATAGGCGAGCTGCTCGATCGTCAGCTCCGCCTGCTCGGCGGCCTCGGTGACGGGCTTCACGTTGCGGGTCACGGCCTCAATGCTACCTTTTCCTTTGTAACCTCATTTGAGGTAACGATTTACAGGTAACCATGAACCTGCCGATTGCGCTCACATCTTCCCCTCCCGCCGGCGGCGCCGCCCTCGATCAAGTCGCGATCGCCTCGGTCGCGGCGCTCCTGCTCACCGCCGCCCTGCTTTACATCGGCTTCGGCTACCGCGCCGGCCGCCTGGCCTGGCTGCACCGTTTCGCCGCCGAGGTCGAACGGCGCAGCGGCTATCCGGCCTGGGTAGGGATCCCGGTCGGGATCGCGACCAGCTCGCTCTTGATCGCGCTCTTCGGCATGTACTGGGACATCTCACTCCACATCGACGTCGGCCGCGATCCCGGCCCGCTCGCCAACCCCGCCCACTACTTCATCCTCGCCGGCCTCTTCGGCATCTTCACCGCGGGCTTCTTCGCCATGGTCCTGCCCGAGGGCAAGCCAAGTGAGACCGCGGTGCGAATAGGTCCCGACTGGTACGCGCCGCTCGGTGGGATCCTGATCTGCGCCTGCGCCGGCTTCTCGCTGATCGGCTTTCCGCTCGATGACGTCTGGCACCGCCTCTTCGGCCAGGACGTGACCCTCTGGGGCCCGACCCACCTGATGCTGATCGGCGGCGCGGCGATGACCCTGATCGGGATCGGCGTGCTCACGGTCGAGGGAATGCGCGCGCGTGCGCAGCGCGGCGAGACCGGCGATCAGCGCCGCATCGTGCTCGCCCGCGCGGTGGCCTCGACCGGTGGCCTGCTGCTCGGCCTCTCGACCTTCCAGGCCGAGTTCGACTTCGGCGTGCCCCAGTTCAACTTCCTCTTCGAGCCGATGATGATCATGCTCGCCGCCGGCGTCGGGCTGGTCGCGGCGCGGCTCTACGCCGGCCGCGGCGCCGCGCTCGGCGCGGTCGTCTTCTTCCTCCTCGCCCGCGGCCTGCTGGCCTTGCTGATCGGCCCGCTGCTCGGCGAGACGACGCCGCACATGCCGCTCTACATCGTCGAGGCGCTGGTCGTCGAGGCAGTGGCGCTGCGCGTCTCATCCGAGCGACCGCTCGCCTTCGGGCTCTGGTCCGGGCTCGGGATCGGCACCGCGGGCCTCGCTTCCGAGTGGGCCTGGTCGCACGTCTGGATGCCGATCCCGTGGCCGGCCTCGGCCCTCGTCGAGACGGTGGTGGCGGGACTGGCGATCGCCCTGGCCGCATCGTTGATCGGGGCCTGGATCGGCACCCGGCTCTCGCCCGAGCCGGGAAGGCGGCGGCCGGGCCTGCGCCTAGGCGCCTGTGCTGGGGCGGCGACGATCGCGATCGCCACCGCGCTGGCGCTGAACACGACCGCCGAGCAAGGTGTGCGGGCTCAGGTCGCGCTGCACGACGTCTCCGGCGGCCCTGGGCGAGAGGTGAGCGCGACGGTGAAGCTGACCCCAAGCGACGCCGCCGAGGACGCGCGCTGGTTCGACGTCACCGCCTGGCAGGGCGGCGGCCTCGTCGTCGATCCGCTCGAACGCGTCGGCCCCGGCACCTACCGGACCACCGAGCCGATTCCGGTCGGCGGCAACTGGAAGACGATGATCCGCCTGCACAGCGGCAGCTCGCTCACCGCGGTGCCGATCTTCCTGCCCCGCGACGCGGCGATCCCGGCGGCTGAAGTCCCTGCCCGCGCCGGCTTCACCCGCCGTTTCGTCGACGAGACCCAGCTGCTGCAGCGTGAGAAGACGGGCGGCTCCCCGGCGCTCGTCGCCGTCGCCTACGCGACGGTCGCCGGCATCGCCCTTTCGCTGCTGGCTCTGCTCGCCTGGAGCCTGCACCGCCTCGCCTTCCCGCCGCGCCCCGGCGTTCGCCGCAGCCGCACCAAGGCGCCGACCAAAGCGACCCCGGCGCTGCAGCGCTAGCGATGCTCCCCCTCGCTCACCACAACCTGGTGATGGCCCTGCCGGCTTTCGGCCCGGTGGTCCTCGTCACCCTGGTGATCGCGATCCACGCCTTTCGCAACCGCGAGTCGCGCCGACCCGACCAGAGCTAGAGCTCGCCGGCTCGGCCCATAGCGGCTCAGAGCCCGAAGCTCTGGCGCCGCCGCTCGGGCACAAGCCCGGCGTACTGGCGGTGCCGTTGCATGTAGTCGTTGACGAAGGGGCAGATCGGCAGCACCGCCAACCCGCGCTCACGGGCGTCGTTCAGGGCGAACGAGATCAGCCGGCTGCCGAGCCCGCGCCCCTCGAACTCGTCGTTGATCTCGGTGTGAATCAGCTCGATCAACTCGGGCCGTAGCCGGTACCTGAGAAAGCCGGCCAGCCTGCCGTCGGCGCGGATCTCGTAGCGCTCCCTCTCGGCGTTGTCGGCGATCGTGATCCGGGCAGCGCTCATCTCGCCCACCCTAGCCCTCCGATGGCCCGCTCCTTGGCTTTCGCTTGACTAGGTTGTCTTTCGTGAAGACCGTCCTCGTTCTCGCTGCCGTGCTGACCATTGGCTTGTCATCCGCGGCAGTGGGGAGAGACCGTCGTCACTGGGGATTCGACGGCCGTGACCACCGGGGTCGGCTGGTGGTCAACCGCGATGCCGTCACAGCGATACTGGAGGCGATGCGCTCGCTCTATCGGCTGCATTTCCCGATCCGACGGATGCGCCTGGTCGACGCCTACGGTGCCGACGATCACCGCAGCATGGCGGCCGACAACACCTCGGCCTTCAACTGTCGCACCGTTGCCGGCAGCGGCGGGGTCTGGTCCGAACACGCCTACGGCCGGGCGCTCGACCTCAATCCGTTGGAGAACCCCTACGTCACCGAATCGGGCTACGTCTCGCCCCCGGGCGGCGCGCCCTTTGCGGATCGCTCACGCCACCGCCGCGGCATGGTTCATCGCGGCGGCGCGGTGGTCGCAGCCTTCGCCGCGGTTGGCCGGCAGTGGGGCGGCAGCTGGCTCTGGCCCAGGGACTACCAGCACTTCTCGGCGACCGGCCGCTGACGGCGAGCAAGGCCGGTCGGCTCAGCCGGGCTGTGGAACCGGCTCGGCGTCCGTCACGTCAACCGTGTCGGCGGGGGCATCCTGCCGCCTCGACAGCGCCAGGCAGGGCAGCGCCAGGATCGAGATCCCGGCGCCGATCAAGTAGGACGGCGCGTAGCCCCAGGCGTCGGCCGCGCGGCCGAGCAGCGGCTGGGTCCAGACGCCGCCGGTCGAGGACATCATCGAGTCGAAGGAGAGGATCGTCGCCCGCTGCCGCGAGGGGATCAGGCCGTTGAGATAGGTCTGACGGATCGGCAGCGTGGCGGCGAAGAGCAAGCCCCAGGCCACGATCAGCCCGATCACTGCCCAGAAGCTCTCGACCAGCCCGATCAGGCCAAGCGCGATGACGCTGAGTCCCGCCGTCGCCAGCAGCGCCGAGGTGCGGCGGTGGAAGAGACGGCGGATGCGGGGGGCGGCGATGCCGCCGGCGATCTGGGCGCCGGCGACGATCGCCGCCACCAGGCCGGCGACTTGGTAGGCCTGCGGGTCGCCGTAGAGCTCCAGCAGGTAGGGCTGCAGGGCATAGAAGGCGTAGATGCCGACCCCGCCGGTGAACAGGGACTCGACCATCAGCCACTTGACCGCGGGAACCCGCCAGCCGTAGTCGATCGAATTGGAGGCGATCTTCCGCATCTCCGCCAGCGGCCGCCCACCCTTCTCGGGCGTGAAGCCGACGTCGTGCATGAGCCTGAAGGCGAGTCCGAACATGACCAGCAGGACGAGGCCGCGGAGCACGAACGGCACGCCGAGGCTGGTTTGACGGGCGATGAAGCCGCCGGCGACCGAGCCGACCAGCATTGCCGCGCCGGTAACGATCTGGCCGCGGCCGAAGACCGTCTCCATCTCCCCCTTGTAGCCGGTCGCGGTGAGGGCGTCGACCAGCCACGCCTCGACGGCGCCGGAGAAGAAGGTGAAGCCGAGGCCGAGCAGCATCGAGGCGATCGCCCACTCCCAGAGCGGGGCCCCGAGCTGCCAGAGCAGCACGTAGAGGAAGGTCGACGCCATCAGCGTCAGCGTGCCCAGCAGATAGGAGACGCGGCGCCCGATCGTGTCGGCGACGATCCCGGTCGGCACCTCGAACAGCACCATGCCGGCGGTGAAGAAGGCGTTCGCCGCGAACGCTTCCAGGTTGGAGAGCCCGGCATCGAGCAGGAAGATCGTGTTGATCCCCCAGATCAGCGACGCCGCCAAGGTGTTGCCGAGCAAGAGCGTCAGGTAGGTGCGCTGGATCGAGTCGGCGGTGGGCATTCGTCCTAAGTTACGAGCAAAGCACGGACGCTAGGATGCGAAGCGTGTCCGAGCACGCCATCGTCTCCGCCTATCTCGAGTCGGCCGACTCGTCTCAGCTCGACCCTGGCGCGCTTGCCTTCTACGCCTCGCTGGACCGGATCGGCGGGCAATCGCCGGGGGTCGCGGCATCGATCGTGCGGGAACTCCACGCCCAGCGCTCCAACGTCAAGCTGATCGCCAGCGAGAACTACGGCTCGCTGGCCACGCACCTCGCGCAGGGCAACCTCTTCACCGACAAGTACGCCGAGGGCTTCCCGGGGCACCGCTTCTACGCCGGCTGCGAGAACGTCGACGACGTCGAGAACGAAGCGGTCGGCCTCGCCAAGGAGCTCTTCGGCGCCGAGCACGCCTACGTGCAGCCGCACTCCGGCGCCGACGCCAACCTGGTCGCCTTCCTCGCGATCCTCGGGGTGACGGTCGAATCGCCGCTGCTCGAGGAGATCGACTTCAAGAGCCCGGTCAAAGTGCCGCTCGAGGACTGGAACCGGATCCGCGGCGAGCTCAACAACCAGCGCCTGCTGGCGATGGACTTCTTCTCCGGCGGTCACCTCAGTCACGGCTACCGCTTCAACCTCTCCAGCCGTCTCTTCCAGGCCAACGCCTACTCGGTCGACCCGGAGACGAAGCTGCTCGACATGGACGCGGTGCGCCAGAAGGCGCAGGAGGTGCGCCCGCGCGTGCTGCTCGCCGGCTACAGCGCCTACACGCGCAAGATCAACTTCGCCCAGATGCGGGAGATCGCCGACGAGGTCGGCGCCGTGCTGATGGTCGACATGGCCCACTTCGCGGGCCTGGTCGCGGGCAAGGTCTTCACCGGCGACTTCGACCCGGTGCCGCACGCCCACGTCCTCACCTCGACCACGCACAAGACCCTGCGCGGGCCGCGCGGCGGCATCGTCCTCTGCAAAGGCGAGTTTGCCGAAGCGGTCGACAAAGGCTGCCCGACCGTGCTCGGCGGGCCGCTGCCACAGGTGATCGCCGCCAAGGCCGTCGCCTTTCGCGAGGCACTGCAGCCGGACTTCCGCGACTACGCGCAGCGCATCGTCGAGAACGCGAGCACCCTGGCCGAGGAGCTGCAGCGCCGCGACGTGCAGGTGCTGACCGGCGGCACCGACAACCACATCGTCCTGGTCGACGTCGCCGCCTCGTTCGGGCTCAGCGGCATGCAGGGCGAGCAGGCGTTGCGCGAGTGCAGCATGACGATGAACCGCAACGCGCTTCCCTTCGACGAGATGGGCCCCTGGTACACCAGCGGCCTGCGGCTCGGCACCGCCGCGATCACCACGCTCGGCTTCGGCGCCGCGGAGATCGCCGAGGTCGCCGACGTGATCAAGTTCGTGCTCAGCGAGACGCGCCCCGCCGCCGCCGGAGACGACGACCCGAAACGGGCCAAGGGTGAGCACGAGGTTTCGGCCGAGGTGATCGAGGCCGCCCGGGGGCGGATTCACGACCTGCTCGCCAAGCACCCGGTCTACCCTGAGATCGACCTCGGCCTGATCGCCTCGACTCCGCTCGGGCGCGAGGCGCTCGGCGACGAGGCCGCGGCGCTGGCGGGCGTTGCCTGACTCGACGAGCGGGACTGCCGCGCCCGGCGGCGAATAGCATCTCGCGCTCGTGACACCCTCCTTCGCCTCCTACATCGGTGGCTGCTTTGCCGTTATCGGCATCGTCAGCGCTCTCGGGCTCGGCGGCTACTGGCTTCGGCGCTGGATCGTGCCGGAATTCTCCGGGGCCCTCGCCCGGCTCGCCGACGCCACGATCGGCACCGGCCTGCTGATCCTCAGCCTCGAGCTGCTCGGCTCGCTGAGCATCCTGCGGCTGGGCTGGATCGTCGTCGTCTGCATCGCCGTGGGTCTGCTCGCGGCGCTGCTCGGCTGGAGCAAAGCGCCGCCCGAGGGCCGCGAAGTGGCGGCCCCGCAGGTGCAGAAAATCGCCCTGCTGATCGCCCTCGGCGTCGCCTCCTTCACCGTCGCCGAGTGGACCTTCCCCTCGCAGCTCGCTCTCGACCAGGGCATGTTCGGCGGCGACACCACCTGGTACCACATGCCCTTCGCCGCCCGCTTCGCGCAGGAACACTCGATCGTCCACCTGCACTTCACCGACCCGCTGCGGCTCGCCGCCTGGTTCTATCCGCAGAGCTCCGAGCTGATCCACGGCAGCGCCATCGTCATCTTCAAGAGCGACTGGCTCTCGCCGCTGATCAACCTCTTCTGGCTCTCGATCGCCCTGCTGGCGGCGTGGTGCATCGGCCGGCCGTACAAGGTCGGACCGGCGACGCTGGTCGCGGGGGCGATCGTGCTCGACGCCGGCGTGATGATCGAAACGCAGCCGGGGGAGGGGCGCAACGACATCATGGGCCTGGCCTTCCTGCTCGCCTTCGCCGCCTTCCTGATCAACGCGCACCAGCGCCGTGCGCCGGCCGAAGGGGCGGCGGTGCAGGACACACCCGAGCTGGGCGCGCCGCTGCTCGACAAGGGCCCGCTCGTGATCGCCGGGATCGCCGCCGGGCTGGCGATCTCGGTCAAGTTCACCTTCCTCATCCCGGTCGTCGCGATCGGCCTCGGCGTGATCGTCTTCAGCGGGCGCGGGCGGCGCCTGACCACGGCCTGGGTCCTCGGCCTCTCGACCTTCGTCGTCGGTTCCTACTGGTACGTGCGGGCGGCGATCAAGACCGGCGGCAACCCGATCCCGACCACCGGCCTCGGGCCGCTGCACCTGCCACAGCCCGACCAGATGCCGCTCGACCCGCGGCCGCGCTTCGCCGTCGCCCACTACCTGACCGAGCCGACGATCTATCGCAAGTGGTTCTTCCCGCAGCTCGACAACGCCTTCGGGCCGCTCTGGCCGCTGATCCTGATCATCGCCGTGGCGGCTGCCGTCTACATCGCCTGGCGCTCGCGCAACGTGATCCTGCGCGTGATCGCCCTGGCGGCGCTGGCGACGGCGCTCGTCTACCTGGTTACGCCGCTGACCGCGGCCGGCCAAGAGGGCTCGCCGACCGGCTTTTTCACCAATACCCGCTACCTGGTGCCGGGACTGGTGCTGGCGATGGTGCTGGTGCCGATCGCGCGGCCGCTGCGCGCGCCCGACCGTCGCGCCTGGCAGACGCTGCTCTTCTTCACCGCCGTCTACGCGATCACGGTGCTGACCACGCCGCGTTGGTACCCGGGCTTCATCGTCGGCACCGTCTTCCTCACCCTGGCGCTGGTCTGGGCGCCGGCGGGGTTGGGGTTGGCTCGCTCGCGGCGGTTGATGAGTCGCCTCGCGGTGACCGCCGCGGCCGCGGCGGTGGTGCTGCTGGCGGTAGTGCTCGGCCGCGCCCAGGAGGTCCAGTACTACAAGCACCACTACACCCGCACCACGCTCTTCCTCCAGGACGGCGGCCCTCAGAAAGCTTTCGAATTCGCCCACAACCAGCAGAACAAGCGGATCGGCATCGCCGGCTCGGGTGAGATCTTCTTCGGCCAGTACGGCTTCTTCGGCGCCAACCTCAACAACTACGTCCAGTACATCGGCGTGCCGGGCCCCGACGGCACCTACCGCCTAGCCACCACCTGCCGCCAGTTCAAGCGCCGCATCAACGCCGGCGACTACGACTACCTGATCATCAGCAAGTTCACCCAGGACGCCGCCGACTCGCCCTACTGGTATCCCATCTACGCCTGGATCAAGGACGACCCGGCGCTCAAGCTGGTCCTGATCGAGCCCGACATCACCCCCCAGCCCGACGCCGTCTTCAAGGTCAACGGCAAGCTGGATCCGGCGAGCTGCGGCTGAAGCGCGTTCCGGTCGGCCGCTCAGGCGGCCTCGAGGTCGACGTCGGGAGTGGGACCGGTGAACATCTCGATCAGGCGAGCGGCGACCGTCGGGTCGCCGTCGAGGCTCACCGCTCCGCTGAGCCAGGCCTCCACCGGATTCAACTCCCCCGCCATCAATTTGAAGAAGGTGGGCGGGGACATCGCCAGGCGGACGTCGGCTTCGGGGGAGGGCACGACCTCGATCCGCGCGCTTTCGGTCCCGATCGTGAAGGTCCAGTACTGCTGGCCACCACGGAGGCCGATCGGTGGCTGGAACTCGACCTCGATCTCGCCCGTCCAGCCGCAGGCGGCGCTGGGCAGGAAGGCGAGCGGCATCCCTCGCCGCATCAGCCGTGTGCCCCGGACCCATTGCTGCATCCACTGTTCGCTCTTGCCCTCGATTTTCCGACGCAGGAACTGTGTAAATCGGTCGGCCCCACCCTGCTTCAGCGATCCGATCGCGCCGGGCGGATGGCTTGGCTGAGAGAACCGCTGGGCCGCGGCCCGCGGCTGAAGGTGTAGCCCCCGGTCATCGGCCAGCTTCCGCGCCCGGTCGGCGAGCTCCTCGGCCTCCTCCGAACCCGCTTCGTGAAGAACGTCCGCCAGCTCCGCGGTGACGTACACGTTGATCGCCGTCGCGCCGATCCGCTGGTTGATCCGCTGCGCCTCGGAAAGGTGCTCGATCGCCCGCTCGTGATTTCCGTTCGCGGCGGCGAGCAGCCCCAGCGCCCGATCGACCGCGCCGTAGACGGCCACCGCGGCGCCGGCGGTGACGATCTTTCCGGCGTAGGGAAGCAGCAGCTCGTACAGCTCTTCGCAGCGAGGGCGGTCTCGCAACCGTGCGGCCAGGCGCGCCGCGTGATCGAGGGTGACCAGCCAGAAGAGATCCTCGGCGATGTCCTCGAAGCGCTCTCTGGCGATCAGGTCGAGTTGGCGCTGCGCGTCTTCGAGCCGGCCCAGCTCGGCGTAGATCAGGCCCAGCCCGGCCTTCCAGGCGGGCATCTCCGGGAAGGCCCCCGCCATCGCTTCGGCTGAGGCGCGGATCTTGTCCGTGCGGCCTTCGAAGAGGCGGATCATCAACACCTGTGCGCCATAGAGCTCGAAGACGCCGGGGTTCTGCTCCCTGCCGCCCTGGCGCAGCGCCTCGCGAGAGTGCTTCTCGGCGGCGTCGACGTCGCCTCCGAGCAGGGAGCTCATGCCGCTCAACAGCGAGACCAGTGCCTGGTAGTGAGGAAGCTCCGCCTGCTCGGCGAGCGCGACGCATTCGTCGATGTCTTCGTGAACGACCTGCATCTCGCCGTCCTCGAGGGCGGACGCCGCGCGGAAGATGCGCGCCTCGATCCAGAGGCCGATGTCCCGACCCTTGTCGGCGAACTCGACGAAGGTGCGCGCGAGGTGCCGCCGCCTGGCGTCGTCACGCGGCTGCCATGCAGCCCAGCAGACATCCGAGAGGACCTCGGCGGCGAGGAAGGCGTTCTCGGTGCGCTCCACCCCGGCGAGGGCGATGTCGACGAGCTCTTCCTTTTGCCGGCGCTCCTCGGCGTTGCGACCGGCCAGCGCAAGGGAGCCGGCCAGGGCTCCCTGGATCCGCAACCGCAGATCGTCATGACCATCGGGCAGGTTGTCCAGGGCGCTGCGCAGCACGCTGACGTATTGCCGGTCGATCGTCGCGTCCCCGAAGCCGAGCCTGCCACCGAAGCCGAGCGCCGCTTCGGCACGCAGGTTCGGCGCGATCTCGGGCAGCCGCACGGCCTGCAGGAAGCGAGTGCGCGCATCCTTGAACTCCCCCAGGCTCCAGTGGCTCGCCGCGATTCCGACCAGCAGGCGGTACTGGACCACCGGATCGGCGCAGTCGGCCAGCTCGAGGCCGTCCTCGTAGTGGCGGAGCGCCGAGCGGTAGTTGCGGCGCGCGATCGCGTGGTTGCCGGCTTCAAGCGCGGCGGCGACGATGGCCCCCGAGTCCCTCGCCGCGGGGACGATGTTCTTGAGCAGGGAGAGCCTGATTGCCGCGTGCCGCTCGTCGTCGCCGAGCGCGGCTGCCAGGCGGCTGGAAAGCTCACCGCGCTCGATCGATCCCAGTCCGCCCAGGAGCGCATCGCGGGTCAGGGAGTGGCAGAAGACAAAGGTTCCCGCCTGCCCGCCGGCGGCGATCAGGCCGCTTCGCTCCGCTGCCGTTATCGCCTCGTCTGCGTCCGCTCCCCCGGCTGCCCGGCGGATCGTTTCCAGCTCGAAGCTCGAACCGAGCAGGGCCGCGAGGCGAAGGACTTCCCGCCCTCGTTCGGCGGCCTCGCCCAGCTGAGGTAGGACAAAGTCGGTCTCGATCCGGTCGGGCTCGGTCTGGTGGATGATCAGGAAGGGGTTGCCCGCTCCTCTCGCGACCAGATCGTCGATCTTGTCCAGGTCGGCGTCGCCGAGGACGGCCGCGGCCAGCTCGGCCGCTTCGTCGGGCTCGAGCGGCGGCACCTGGTGCCGCGGCATTCGCAGGTCGCCGGTCCCCTCCGCCGACGCGGTCACGAGGACCATCAGGTTGGCCGGCTGCACGGCGCAGAGGTCCTTGACGCAGGCCAGCGTCTCCTGATCGGCCTCGCGGACGTCGTCGATCAGCAGCAGTGTCGGGCAGATATCGGCGATGTTCCCGAAGAGCTCGACGATCGAGCGGCGCAGTCGCTCTCCCTGTCCGGCCCCCTCGACCGGCGGCGGCGTCTGTGAACCGGCGACAAGGTCAGGGACGAAGCGACCCACTTCCGCTCGCGCCCGCTTCGAGAGGGCTCCGATGGCGACCGAGTCCACCTTTTCGGTCCAGGCTTCGATCGCGGCGATCAGCGGCCCGCAGGGATCGTCGCCACCGGCTCCGCGCTCGATCGCGCCGGCCGAGAGCACGGCGATCCCCCGGTCGTTCGCGCGGCGAGCGAACTGGCGGGCGAGGCGCGACTTGCCCGTTCCCTTGTCCCCGGTCAGCGCCATGCAGACGAACTGCCCCGTTTCGGCCAGGGAGAGGGTCTCCAGCAGCTCGTCAAGGATCTTTTCGCGACCGACGAAAGGCACCTGCTCACCGGCCTCGTTGACAGAGAGGATCAGCGGCGGCCGTCCCTTTCGCCGCCGCGACTTCCGCTTTCCTGCCTCAGCGCGGAGCTTGGCCAGCGGCTGGGAGTCGGATTCGCAGGCCCGTTCGCAGGCGTCGCAGGTCTCAAACGCCTTGTCGAAATCCCCGGCCTCCAACTGCAGCCTGACCAAGGCGAGGTAGGGCTCCTCGATCTCCGAGTATTGGCGGATCGCCGCGCTCGCGTAACGCATCGCTTCGGTGAGGCGATCTGGGTGGCCCGACCTGATCGCGAGCTCGCATGCCTCCAGCCGCGCGTCGTAGGCGAGCTCCTCGTAGTGCCTGCGTAAGTCGGCGATGAAGTCGGTTCGCCTCGAGCCGGCGAGGAAATCGGCGCCCAGCCTGACGAGCGCCTGGCGGATCGTCTCCCAGGCGGCGTCGATCTCCTCCCCGTGCACCCCCTGCTGGATCGACTTGACCTGCTCTTCGACCGCAAGGCAGTCGACGACGGTCGTTGCCGGCAGCTCGATCTTCAGCTGTCCCTTGGCGGGGGGAGCGAGGGACCCGAGGCCGACCTCACGCAACTTGGTCCGCAGCCGGGAGGAGACCGTGGCGAGGTCGGCCGATTCACTGTGATCCCAGAGCTCCGCCTCCGCCTGTTGGCGCGAAACCGGCTCACCGTCGTTAAGCGCCAACAGCGCAAATAGCTGGGCTGTGCGGCTGGCGCCCCAAGTCTCCTCCGGCTGTCCGGGGAGCCGGGTGCTTGCCGTGCCCAAAAGGGAGATCTCGAGCCCTTCAAGCTCGCTGCAATCCAAATGCAATGTCACGCAACAGTAACGCGATTTATCAGGCGAATAATTCCGTTTCGTACTTACTTCCATCCAAGGAGGATCACCGTGACGGAGCCAAAGTCACCGTCGAAAGCCGGTCGGAATACAACAGTGGTGAAGCCCGGAAACCGTTTGCTGAAGTGGGTTTCACCGCTATTGGCCATGGCTGTGTTGGGTTTCCTGGTCGGCTGTGGATCCTCCGGCCCCGAAGAAAGCGAGGCCCAGGGCCCCGACGCGCAGGTGGTCGAAGCCTTGCAGTCCGGAACCCTCGACGTACAGGTGCTCTACGACGGGTCCGCGAGCCGTGACTCGAAAACGCTGGTCGAGCAGAGCATGAACACGGTGAGCAATTCCTTCGAGCTGACGGTCGCCGGCAGCGGCGACTTCTCCGCCAAGCTGATTCGCGGCGATCTCGCGACCGCCAATCTGGTCAGTCCCGTGTCGATTCCTCCGGCCGGAGGCGCGAGCGACGAAATCGAGCGATCCGAAAAAGCGGGCGAGACGCGCTCGGAGCTCACCAACGCCACCAACGCGCTGCTCGAAGAAGAAGACGTCCCCGGCCTACACGGCGGTTCCGCGATCGCCTACAACCTGCGCCAGGCGATCGACGCCGCGGCCACCCGCTCAGACCCGGACGCCCAGACCGTCATCGTCGCCGTCACCGACGGAGTCGACGACTCGGTCAAGGACCACCTCGGGGAAGAGCCGCAGGTCCTGGCCAAGAGGCTTTCCGCCTCACTCGGCTCGGGGGGCGGGAACGGGGACGTAATCCTGCTCGCCGGGATCGGGACGGCGAAAGGCGGCACGCCGAGCGCTGCCGCGAATCGCCTCTCCTCGGCCTGGAAGACGGCGTGCGAGAAGACCGGCGCTCGGTGCGCGGTCTCGGTGGAGGTCGAATCCCCCGTCCTATTGGAGGCGTTCGAAGATGCCTGAGCTCCCCCGCGCGCCCGGACGTATGAGTGCCCGGGCGCGCGACGCACTCGCCCGGGCCCTCCGCCGCTCGGCCGGCAAAGTCGAACGCGACCGGCGGGAAGCCAGGGCCGAGACCTACTTCCCCACGGTTCACGGTCGCCTCCACAATCAGGACCTGACCGTCGAAAAGAAGCTGGCGCGGAAGCTTCACCGCCGCCGCGCCAGGGTCCGCCGCGGCCCCCTCGGTGGGCTGCGCTCGCGCGCTTCGGGCATGCGGCGGCTGAACCAGCGGGTCAAGGGAACGGAAGACCGCCTCACCGTTTCGCGCAAGGCGCACAAAGCCGCCGGCGAGGAGCTCGAGGGCTGGAAGACCGCGGTCGGCCCCTCCGCTCTGGTGCCCGTCGTGCCCCGTCTGCTCTTTCTCTTCCTGGCGACGATCGGCGCCGCCGCCGAGACCCTCTTCAGCAGCGGCGCCGCCGAATTCCTCATCGCCACCACCGGTGTCATCCCCGACTGGGCCGAACAGGGTTTGTCGTTCGCCCTCGCTTTCTTCTTCGGCCTCGGCGCGCTGCTGCTGACCAAGTGGGGAATCGAGGAGGCGATGCTGATTCGCCCCTCCCGCCTCGAGCGGCCCTACGGAGACGTGGCGAAAGGCGCGCCCTGGGCGGGCCGCTCGCCCTGGGGACGTGTAGTCAGGGTTGCCTGCGCGCTCGTCGCGGTCGTCGCGATCATCTTCGTCTCGGCGGAACTGCGAGACAGCGCGGCCACGGTCAAGGCCGGCGCCGCCGCCCAGCCCGTGTCGGCAGCGCCGACGCTGGGAAAACCCAGTGAGGCAGGGTCGAATTCACCCGTCGAGAAGCTGGGCGGCTACGAGTTCCTGGCCCTCGGAGTCGGCACCGCCTTGGTGATGGCGGCGCTGACCCTGATCGCGATGGATCCGGCCCGGATCCACACCAAGCGGCTCTCGACCTCGGAGCGCTGGTCGCGCCGCTCGGTTGCCTTCTGGAACTGGCGCCACGGAGTCGCCGTGCGGCTGATCGAGATCGCCCACGACCGCGACGCCAACGCGGTGCGCGCCATCGACCTCGCCCTGGCGGGCCACCGGGCCACCTCGTCGAACCTCCTGCTCGACGTCGCGGACGATCACCCGGGCCTGTTCGGCAACGCCTGGTCTGACAAGGAGCTCCCGGAGCCCCTGCGCGACCTCGGGCTCTCGGCAAGCGGCGAACCGGAATTCCCCGGACCGGTCGAGCGGTTCGGGCCGCCGCGCCGCGAACCCGGTTCCAACGGCCACGGACCAAATGGCAATGGGACGAACGGCGACCGATCCAACGGCGACGGGGCTGATGTTTGACCCAGGCCCAAAGCGCCTTCGCGGCATCGCCGTGAGGCATGGGCGCCCCGGGCGCCTGGCCGGTCTGGCACACCGCCTCTCGGGGCCCCGGACCGTGGGGCGGCGACGGCCCAGCCGCCGCTGGCTGCTCGCCGGCCTCGGGCTGCCGGCGCTTGTCGGCCTGATCGGGCTGCTGAGCCTGCTCGAAGCCGACAGTCCCGATCCCCGAGTGGGAGGGATCGATACCCCGCGAGTCCACCCCTCGCTCCCCCATCCGAACCTGCACCCGCAGGTTCCAGATCTCCCGACCCCGCATCCTCAGCTTCCGGACGTCTCGGGCCCGACGCTGGGGGGCGGCGGAGTGTCTGGAGGGGAAGACGACACCCCGGAACAGAACCGCGTCTACCGGGTCGACGAACGCGACATCGACAACCATCAGGTGACGGTTGAAGAAAGGAAGGTGAGTCACCCTCACCACGCCAAATTCGACCTCAGTCTCATCGCCCTGGCCGCACTCACGGTGCTCTCGGCAGCCGCGATCAAGAAGCGAAAGCCGTTCTCCGGGGAGCTCAAGCGCTTCGTCACTCCCCTGGCGCTGGTCGCCGGCCTCGCTCTGGCCATCGCCTCGGTGCACACCTGGGAGTCGCCGAAGCCACCGAAACTGGTCTCGCTGCATACGGCCACGTATCACCCCGAGATGCAGCCGCAGGGCGTCGATCGCCACCGCGAGGGAGACACGATCTACGTCGTCCACCACTTCAGCCGGGAGGAACCGGTGCGGCGCCTCGAGCACATCCACGCCTGGTCAATCGAAACGTGGAGCCAGTGGCCGTTCCTCGTCCTCTCGGCGTTTCTCACCGCCTTCCTCGTCCGCGAGCGCTGGGTCGCGTCACGGCGACGTTCGATTCCTCCAAACGGACCCGGAAAAGCAATACCCCTATGACAAAGGAGACGAGCAATGGCAAAGACTCGGCTCCGCGTGATCAGGGCGATGGTTGAGTCAGGTATGTCCGATTCGAAGCGGGCCCGCTCCGAGATCCGAACTCTCGGATATGGGGAGGTGATCTCGCGCAGCGAGCGACTGAGGGAGGCGAAGTTCTCGAGCGCGTTCAATCACTACCTGTCGCGTGAGCAGATCCTCCTGGTCGGAGACTGCGACGCGGAAATCTTCGGAGTCGATGCGCGGCGACAACGCGACAGCCTCGTTGCGGTGATGACGCCACAGAGGCTCGTATTGCTCAGAGGCGGAGGGCGGCGCGGACCCAAGGAGCCGTGGATGGCCCTGCTGGAGGAGATCGGAAAGCTGACCGTTACCTACGACGGCGATCTCGCGATCGATTTCGCCACCACTCGAAGGGAGGCACGTCTCTGGAAGTTGCTCCTGCGCGATCGGGCGACGGCCGATGAGTGGATGGCCACGATCGACGCTGCCTGCTGGTTCGATCGGCCCTCTCCCTGATCTGAGTCGCCGCACCGCATCGGTCAGCGAGTCGGAGGGAACCGCTACAACTGAGCGATGTGGGTCCAGCGACGGATCGGACTGCAGGCGCGGCCGCGCGGCTTTCATCTGGTCACCGCGGAGGTGCTCGATGCCCTGCCTGAGCTGGGAGATATCTCAATCGGGATCCTCCACCTGCTGATCCAGCACACCTCTGCTTCCCTGGCCCTGAGCGAGAACGCATCGCCGGAGGTGCGGCGTGACTTCGAGGCCTGGTTCGACCGGGCCGTGCCCGAAGGCGCTTCGTACTGGACGCACACCCTGGAGGGCGACGACGACATGCCCGCCCACATCAAGGCGGCGTTGCTGGGGCCGTCCCTGACCTTGCCACTGAGCGACGGACGACCCGCGCTCGGCACGTGGCAGGGCATCTACCTCTGCGAGCACCGCGATCACGGCGGCGGCCGCTCATTGGTCGCGACCGCCTGGGGCGAGTCGGACTAAGCGCTGTCCCGCTGATTCCAGGCGCGTTCGACCTGTCGCAGCAGCGCCGGGTAGACGATCCAGTAGCGGAAGGGCTTGATCAGGGCCATGTAGCCGCGCCCGAAGGCACCACGGGGCTTGACGTAGACGGCCATCTGACCCTGGTAGGTGCCATCGCCCCGATCGGCCCAAGCGAGGTGGGCGACGCCGTGGACCGTCGCGTTCGAGATCTCGGCGGCCGCCTCGCTGTCGGTTCGGTAGAGGGGGGTGAAGGGAAGTCGCCCGAAGTCCACGTCATCTCCGCTGCCGCGCAGGTCGTCCGGTAGGCGCCCGAGCAGCGTGGCTTCGTCGCTGCCGGGAATCGCAAGCGCCCCGGCCGAGCTCTCGCCGGCCGGGGCGGCGATCCGGCCCAGGCCGAACCACTTGCCGAGCTGGTCGCGCAGGTTCCAGAGGAAGCGGGTGGGGGCGGAATCGGAGTCGGCGGGGTCGAGCGAGAGGGAGAGCTCGAGAAACTCGTCGAAGTCGCCGGCACCTCCGCGGGCAGGAAGGGCCCAGACGTCCTCGAGCTCGAAGTCCGAGACGATCTCGTGGATCCGCCAGGGACCTCGTTCCTGCTCGGCGTTCGGAAGCCGCCCGCTTTCCCGCAATCCATACGTCACCGTATGGATCATAGACGCCTTGCTCAGACCTGTCAATACGGTGCCGTATAGATTTGACGGATGGCAAAGGCACGGACTCCGCGAAGCGGCTGGATCGAGGCAGCGATGCGGGCGCTCGCGGCGGGGGGACCGGAGGCCGTGCGGATCGAGGCGCTGGCGAAGGATCTTGGCGTTTCCAAGGGCGGCTTCTACTGGCACTTCGAGGATCGCGAGGCGTTGCTCGCGGAGACCTTCGACGCCTGGGAACGAGCGATGATCGACGACGTCATCGTCTCGGTCGAAGGAGCCTCCGCTGATCCTCGGGCAAGGCTGCGTCGCCTCTTCTCGATGGCTTCCGGGGCAAAAGAGCTCTTCGCGGTCGAGTTGGCGTTGCGCGACTGGTCGCGCCGGGACCGGGTGATCGCCAAGCGCCTGCGCCGGGTAGACGATCGCCGCATGGAGTTCCTGCGCTCGCTCTTCGGTCAGTTCTGCAGCGAGGAGGACGCCGAAGCCCGCGCGATGCTGGCCTACACGCTGTTCATCGGCAGCTACTTCGTCGCCGGGGGTCATGGCAAGCGAAGGCGAGCCGAGCTCGTCCAGCTCTCGCTCGACCGCCTGCTGGCCGAGCGCTGGGAGTGAGATGCCGCTCCGTCCTGTCCTCCTCTACGACGGCGACTGCGCTTTCTGCTCGAGTAGCGCGCGGCTGATCGAAAGGAGGATCAGGCCACGTGCGGCCGTCGTCCCTTCCCAGCTCGCCGATCTCGACGAGCTGGGAGTGACGGAGGAGCAGGCGGCCGAGGCCCTGCAGTGGGTCGGTGCCGACGGAACAGTTCGCTCGGGCCACGAGGCGGTCGCGGCAATGCTCGGCACGGCGGGCACCGCCTGGCGCCTGCTCGGTCGCCTTCTTCTTCTGCCCGGAGCCTCCAGGCTTGCGGCGTGGGGCTACGCGCTGGTCGCGGCGAACCGCAGGCGGCTGCCGGGCGGCACTCCCGCCTGCGGGCGCTAGGCGACTACTCGAAGTCCTCGGCCTCGGCGATCTCGCGGAGTTCGATCTCGCCGGGCTCATCGTGCGGGTTGGGACAGCGCTTCATCCACTCGACCGCGTCCTGGAACGAATCCACCTGCAGGATCCAGAAGCCGGCGATCAGCTCCTTGGTCTCGGCGAAGGGCCCGTCGGTGACCGTCCGCTCGCCGTCGCCGCCATAGCTGACCCGGGCGCCCTTCGAGCTCGCCCGCAGGCCATCGCCGGAGATCATCACCCCGGCCTCGGCCATTTCTTCGTTGAATTTGCCCATCTCGCTCAGCAGCTCCTGGCTCGGCATCGCGCCGGCCTCGGAGTCTGCGCTTGCCTTGACGATCGCCATCACTCTCATGCTGGGTCCTTTCGGTTTCGTGTCCGCGGGAAGCTCGCTACCTGCTCACTCTCGCTTCTTTACCCCTACGACGAACGGGATCCTCCGAGATCGACACGTCGCCGAAATTCACCGCGAGTGGTCGATTGACCCACCTATACGGGGGCAAAGTGACCACTCGCCCTACCCCACGGTGCGTCGCCTGTAGGCGGCCAGTGTCAACGGAGCGATCACGGCGATCAGGCCCACGCACCAGAGCACCGAGCAGAGGACCGGGTGCTGCAGCGGCCAGCCGGCATCGCTCGGGGTGGCAGTCGGGTTGCCGAAGAGGGTGCGGACCGCCGCGGCCCAGGCGCTGACCGGGTTGTATTCGGCGAACTGGCGCAGGCCCGCCGGCAGACCGGCGATCGGGACGAACGTGGCGGCGACGAAGGTGAGCGGAAAGACGACCAGGAAGGCGACCCCCTGGACCACGTCGGGGCTGCGGGCGAGGACGCCGATCAGGGTGCCGAGCCAGAGCATCGAGAGCGCCAGCAGGCCGAGCAGGGCGAAGCCGGCGAGCGCTTCGGCCGGGTCGCTGTGGATCCGCCAGCCGACGATCAGGCCGCTGATGACCATGATCGCGATCGCCAGCACCGAGGCGGCGAACTCGGCGGTGAGGTGACCGAGCAGGAAGGCCGGCCGCGACATCGGCAGCGAGCGGAAGCGGTCGAGGATGCCCTCGCCGAGGTCGGTCGCCATCGAGACGCCCGGGCCCATCATGCCGAAGGCCAGGGTCTGCACCAGGATCCCGCCGATCAGATATTCGTGGTAATCGCCGCCGCCCGGGACAGCGATCACTTCGCCGAAGACGAAGGCGAAGAGCAGGACGAACATCAGCGGCTGCAGGGTGACGTCGAGCAGCTTCTCGGGGATCTGGCGGATGTGGGCGAAGCTGCGCCCGGCGAGGACCAGGGTGTCGCCGGCGAGCCAGCGCAGGCGAGCCGGCCCGGGCGCGGTGGTGGGCAGGGCTGTGGTGGTCATGCGGACACCTCCTGAGGCTGCGCGGGACGGGTGAGGGAGAGGAAGACGTCGTCGAGGGTGGCCTCGCGACGATGCACGTCGGTCGCCTCGATGCGGGCATCGTCGAGGGCGCGGACGACCTCGATCAGCCGCGTCGACTCATCCGCCGGCGCGGTCACCAGCGAGCTTTCGGCATCGACCTCGGCCGGCCCGGCGGCAACGCTTTCGAGGGCGCCGGCGGCGCCGGCCAGCTGGTCGGCAACAGCGACCGTCACCGCGATCCGCTCGCCCCCGTGACGGGCCTTGAGCGCGGCCGGCGTGCCGGTGGCGGCGATGCGGCCGTGGTCGAGCAGGACGATGCGATCGGCAAGCCGGTCGGCCTCCTCCAGGTACTGGGTGGTCAACAGCAGGGTGGTGCCGTCGCCGACCAGCTCGCGCAGCAGCGCCCAGAGCTGGTTGCGGCTCTCGGGATCGAGGCCGGTCGTCGGCTCGTCGAGGAAGAGCACGGGCGGAGCGGCGACGAGGCTTGCGGCGAGGTCGAGCCGCCGGCGCATGCCGCCGGAGAAGTCGCGGACCAGGCGGTCGCCGCTCTCGGCCAGCTGCAGCCGCTCCAGCAGCTCGAGCGCGCGTTCGCGGGCGACGCGACGGGGTAGGTGGTAGAGGCGGCCGATCATCTCGAGATTGGCGCGGGCGCTCATCAGGCCGTCGACCGTGGCCGCCTGGTTGGTGAGGCCGATCCGCTCGCGGACGCGGGCCGGTTCGGCGACGACGTCGAAGCCGTCGATCGCCGCGTGTCCCGCGCTGGGCAGGGCGAGGGTGGTGAGGATGCGGATCGCGGTCGTCTTGCCGGCGCCGTTGTGGCCGAGCAGGCCGAGCACCGAGCCGGCGGGGACCTCGAGCTCGAAGTCCCGCAGCGCCCACTGCTCGCCGTATTGCTTGCCCAGCCCGGCGGCGGAGATCGCGATTGAAGATTGCGTTTCAGGGTTCATTTCGTACCTCGTACGGTTGTTTCGTACAGCGTACGACGAGCTTAGCAGTACGATGTACGAAATGTCGGCAGGTGTCGAGAAGCAAGTCGAAGACGAGCGCATGGAGCAGGCGCTGATCTGGCTCCGCGAGGAGCCGAGCTCGCGCCGCCCCTCACACACCCGCGCCGACATAGCCCGCGCCGCGCTGGCGATCGCCGACGAGGAGGGCTATGAGGCGCTCTCGATGCGGCGCGTCGCCGAGCGGCTCGGCGCCGGCACCATGACGCTCTACCACTACGTCCGCAACAAGGACGAGCTGATCACCCTGATGGCGGACGAGGTGATGGGCGAAGTCCTCGTCCCCGCCGAGGAGCTCGGCGAGGATTGGCGCACGGCGACCGCCCAGATCGCGCGGCGCACGCGGGCGGCGTTCCATCGCCATCACTGGGCGATCGACCGGCTCGGCGACGGCCGCCCCGGCCCCAACGGCATCCGCCACTTCGAGCAATCCCTCGCTGCCGTTTCCTCGCTCGATCTTTCGGAAGGCGAGAAGTTCGAGCTGATCAGCCAGATCGACGACTACGTCTTCGGCTTCTGCCTGCGCGAGGCGCAAGAGGCGGAGGAGCACCGCCGCGGCTTCCCGGCCGACGTGCTCGAGTTCTTCCAGCGCGAAATCGACAGCGGCGATTACCCCAACATCCGCGACTTTCTCGGCGACGACGTCGAGGCCGGCGTCGATCGAATCGCCGACCTTCTCTTCGACGAGGACCGCTTCGAGCGCGGCCTCGAGCGCCTGCTGGACGGGATCGAGGCCGGCCTCTCGTCTGCCGGGAAGCGCCGGCGGCCTACGCGGCGGAGCCGCTGACCACGGCGGTCATCAGTGCCGCCGCCGCGGCATCGTCCAGCCCCTCGCGATCCAATCGCTGCCAGGTCCAGAAGTCGAGCGCCAGGGCAACCAGCGCCCGTGCCTCGGGGCCATCGAAGCCGGCCGAGAAGCGCGAGGCCAGCTCGGCCAGCATCGGGTCGGTCGACCGCGCCATCCAGGCCTCGAGCTCGGGCACCGTCGGCCTTTCGCCGAAGACCCGTCGCTGCATCGGCGCGTTCTCGCGGTACCAGCCGTAGAGCGCGGCGAGGGCTGCCCGCAGGCGCTCCTGCGGATCCTCGATAGCGAGGATCGGCATCAGGTCGGGCAGCGGATGCTCCGTTATCCAGTGCGCGGAGCAGGCCGGCAACAGCGCTTCCAAGTCCGGGAAGTGGTTGTAGACGGTCAGGCGCTGCACGCCGGCGCGGCGGGCGATGTCGGCGACGGTCGTCTTCGCCACGCCCACCTCTTCGTGCAGCGACGAGGCCGCGGCGGCGATCCGCTCGCGGGTCGCCTGCTGGGCCTCCGCCCGCGCCTTCAGCTCGTATTTGCGCCTTTCAGTTGACACAGCGTTCAATGATGTTACAGTGCGGAAAATCGTTAAACGCTTAGTTCATTGAAAGGACAGCATGGACACCCCCACCGCCCCCAAGGTCGTCAAGCCGAGCGACGGCAAGGCCGGCAGCCTCGGCTCGATCGGCGTCCGCTTCATGATCGACACCGAGGAGACGCACGATGGCGGCTTCTCCCTGGTCGAACACCCGATGCCTCCCCACGCCCTAGCCGCGCCGCTGCACCGGCACAGCCGCGAGGACGAGTACTCCTACGTGCTGACGGGCAAGATGGGCGCGCTGCTCGGCGACGACGTCGTCTACGCCGAAACCGGCGACCTCGTCCACAAGCCGCGCAATCAGTGGCACACCTTCTGGAACGCCGGCGAGGAGCCCTGTCGGATCCTCGAGATCATCTCCCCCGGCGGCTTTGAGAACTTCTTCGACGAGTTGGCCGATGCAGTCGCCTCTGGCTCGATGGAGCCGGAGAAGATGGCGACGATCAGCGAGCGTTTCGGCATCGAGCACGACCTCGAGTCGATCCCGGGCCTCTGCGAGCGCTTCGGGCTGACCTTCGGCTAGGCCCCTGCCTCCTGGGTCTTCTTCAGCACCTCGATCCCCTGTTCCATCATCTCGGCAGTGGGCGCCGCTGTCTCGTCGGGCAGCAGGTCCGCGGTCCAGACGAAGCGGCAGCCCTCGCCCTCGGCGAAGACCTGCGCCGCGCCGTTGTGATGGGAGTAGGGCCCGTCGACGACCGACCAGACCAGGCGCCGCTCCTGCTCGTCGAGGGAGATGAGGATCTCGCGGACGACCGCACCGTTGAAGAAGGTGACGATCCGGTCCTCGCCGTCGAGTCGCGCGTCGGTGACGAAGCCGGGAACGAGGCGCTCGTGAATCGCGCCCCAGTCCCGCAGCGCGTCCCAGACCTCCTCGGCCGGCGCGTCGATCTGCCGTTCCACGCGGATGGTCGCCATTCGCGCATTCTCACGATCGGCTCGGCGGCGAGCCGCCTCCCTTCATCGCACCGGTTGCTGCACCGCCCAGCCGTTGCCGTCGGGGTCGCTGAAGAAGACGAAGCGGCCCCAGGGGAAGTCCTGCACCTCGCTGACCTCGACGCCGCGCTCGAGCAGCTCGGCGCGCGCCGCGTCCGCGTCCTCGACGACCACCTGCAGACCTTCGACCGAGCCGGGCTCGGCTTTGGAGATCCCCTTGCCGATCGCGATCGAGCAAGCCGAGCCCGGCGGCGTCAGCTGCACGAAGCGAATCTCATCGCTGACGGTGTGGTCATGGTCAGCGTTGAAGCCGGCCTGCTCGGTGTAGAACGCCTTGGCGCGGTCGACGTCCGAGACCGGCACCGCGACCAGCTCGAGCTTCATCTCCATCTACGGCCCCGAGAACCCGATCGCGAAGCAGGGACCGCCGCCACAGTTGTCGCTCGCCGGGATCGCGCCTTCGAAGAAGTCGGAGACGAGCTGTTGCTCGGCCGGCGTTGCCCGCGGCGCTCCGTGGGGGTCGGCGCCGCTGCGGTTGGGGATGTTTTCGTAGGGCGGCGGTTCGGTGCCGATCACGCTGCCCGGGTCGGCCGGGTCTTCCCGGACCGGGCCGGTGTCCCAGTAATAGATCGCCGAGCCGGTGTAGGGGTAGCGGCGGATCGCGGGGACGCCCCAGAGGACGTCGGTGTCGGGCCAGCGACCCGGGTAGAGGACCGGCCGGTGGGCGCGTGCGCCGATCGTCCGCGCCTCGACGTCGGCTTGGTAGATGGTCACCTGGTGGTCGCCGAAGGCGACGTTCATCAGCACCTGGTGGGCCGGCGTGCCCGGCAGGGGGTCGCCGGTCATCCGGTGCGCGTAGCCGTTCGGCTCGCCCCGGTCCCAGAGCATCTGAATCAGGTCGAGGACCAGCGGCCGCGCCGTTTCGTCGGGATAGGAGGGATAGAGGACCTGGGCGAAGTCGTCGAAGTCGACCGAGCGCGGCAGGAGCACCGAGTAGTTCATCGCCGGCACTCCCAGCGAGGCCCGGGTGAAGTCGGGCGCGAGCGCGGTGAGGGCGCCGCCCATGATCCCGCCCTGGCTGTTGCCGTTGTAGTAGAGCGCGCTGGTGTCGAGCGCCGAGGCGCTCGTCGCCGTGCCGTCCTGGTGGAAGGCGGGCGCGGTCGTGAAGCCGCCGGGGCTGATCATCGCCCGTCCCAGGAAGAGCTCGTCGAGCAGGCCTTGCTGCAGGCGGTCGGGGATCGCCGGGAAGCGGGAGAGCTCCTGCAGGGCGGCGATCGCGACCGGCACGTCCGATTGGGACATGCCGATCTCATCGGTGGCGCAGGTGACGATTTCGTGTGCCTGGGCGAGGCTGCGCTGCGGGGCCGAGGCGACCTCGGCGGCACGGCCGAAGAGGCCGTGGCCGTAGAGCGAGAGCCTGCCCGATTGCGGCGAGCCGCTGACCGCTGACTCGGGCACGATGCAGTCGAAGTTGGCGGTCCAGGTGCCGTTCTGCGTCGGCGTCCCATCGGAGCCGAGCTGGAAGGTGCCGCCCGGACCGCAGTCGGGGAAGAGGTAGCAGGGCACCTCGAACGTGCCCTGGACGCGGCGAGCGATTTCGCCTGGGAACGGGTTTTCTTCGACGTTCGTCACCTGGAAGCTCGGTGAGCTGCCCTGGGCGACGCCGTCGGCGAGGTTGGTGTCGCCGAGCTGGGCGAAGGCGGCGTTGCGCATCGCCAGCGCCCGGCCGGAGTTGTTGGCGTCGCTGGCGACGGTGAAGTCCCAAGCCAGGTAGAGCTTGTGGCGAGGGATGCCGGACTTCTGCAGACGCCTGAAGATCGCTTCGAAGTGCCCGCGCCGCGCCTCGATCTCGGGTTGTCTGGAGGGAACTTTGTCCCGGTAGTAGCGGAATGCGGTGGGCGCTTCGATCTCTTCTCCGGCGGCGTCGCGGAGATCGCGCAGGGCGACGATGTAGCGGTGACCGGCGGCGAAGTTGGTCGCCGGGTGGATCTCTAGCGCCGCTTTCGAGGGGTCAGCGGCGAGCGAGTCGATCTCGACCCAGATCGGCCGGCGCTTGCCCGTGGCGGCGTCGATCACCACGACCGGCGCGTTGCCCCGGCGGTAGCGGCCGATGTGGTTGATCGGCACGGCGCCGGTGGCGCGGACGTCGGCGACGGTTTCGATGCCCGGCACCTGGAGCAGGATCGTCGCTCCCTGGCTGAATCCATCCGAGGCGTTGTACGGGTCGGCGGCGATGTGCTGCCCGAAGACGTTGGCCGGCATCCCGGCCGTCTTGAAGTTGATCCGTCGCCCGGTAGGGCTGCTCGCGTCCGGGACCGTGTAGTAGTCGTCCGGGAAAGGCAGCATGCAGAGCGTGTTGTCGGGCTCGGCGATGAAGTCGCAGTTGGCCGCTTCGGAAGTGTCGACCGGCGGCAGGCCGGGATGAGGCTTGCCATGGTGCCTTGGCGACGCCAAAGCGGCAGCAGGCAAGAGCATGACCACCAGAAACGCCGCGAAAGCGGCTCGCAACCCAGTCCTCATCGGCTTCCCTCCAACCCTCGGAGGTCGGCCCCCTGCGCGTCCCGCACGAGCGGAACTCACCGGACCTCGAATCCGCTTTCGATGCTAACAGCCCGCTGAATCGCCGCTCTCGGCTCGGCCGCTGCTAGTGGTCGAAGAGTTCGCCGAGGAATCCCTGTCCGGGCTGCTCTCCAGGGCTTCGGTCCGTTTGCCGTCCTTGATCCGAATGGGCGCCGAGATAGGTGCTCTCGATGCCGATCAGGCGCTCCAGCTCACCGCGGTCGAGGAAGATGCCGTGACAGACCGTGCACTGGTCGATCGTGATGCCGTTGCGCTTGTAAGTGCGCATCGGACTGTGACACTTGAGGCAGGTGAGTTCGGTGGTCGTGTCGTTCACGGGCGTGGGAAGAAGATCGCCATACTGAGGGCAATGCCTCGTCTGGGACCGGCGCTTGTCACTGTAGCGACCGTCGTATTTCTGGTTGCCTCGAGCGCCTCGGCGGTGGGGAGGCAGCCGGTTCAAAGCAATGCACCGGCGAGGTCGCCGGTGACTGTTTCTCCTAGCCGGGTGATCGTCGAGTGGGTCGCGGGGGCGAGCACGAGCGCGCGGCGCGGAGCCCGCGCGGCGGCCGGCGTCGAATTCACCGACGATCTCGGCAACCGTCGTTTCCAGGTGGTCGAAGTGCGGCTTGGGCAGTCACCGCGAGCGGCGGTCCGCGAGCTGGAAGCCGACCCGGCGGTGGTCCACGCCGAACGGGACGGCTACTACGCGCTGGATTCGATCCCCGACGACCCGCTCTTCGCTCAGCTCTGGGCGTTTCAGAACGCCGGCCTGGGAATCAACGGTTTCGAAGGGGCGGTGGCGGGTGATGACATCGACGTGCTCGATGCCTGGGAACGGACGGTGGGAACGCCGGACACGGTGGTCGCCGACATCGATGGCGGCTATCGGTTCGAGCACCCTGATCTGGTCGATGTCGTCTGGACCAATCCCGAAGAGACCCCCGAAAACGGCCTCGACGACGATGGCGATGGAATTGCCGACGACGTCCACGGCGCCGATTTCGTCGGCCTCGACGCGGACAATCCCGTCACCGACGGCGATCCGACCGACGACGACCCCTACACCACCGGTCACGGCGTTCACACCGCGGGGATCATCGGCGCCGAGGGGAACAACGGCATCGGCGTCACCGGGGTGGCGCAGAACGTCAGCCTGATGCCGCTGCGGGCTTGCTCGGAGGCGGGGCGCTGCCCGTTCTCGGCGATCGTCGGCGCGGTCAACTACGCGGGCGCCCACGGTGCACGAGTGGCGAACATGTCGTTTGGGGGAGCAGAGTCCCATGAAGTGGTCGCCGACGCCATCGCCGCCAATCCGCAGACGCTCTACGTAATCTCGGCTGGAAACGAGGGTGTAAGCAACGAACTCGAACCAAAGTTTCCCTGCGTCTACAACCCGCCGGCAGAAGAGAGGGGTCCGGTCGACAACGTGATCTGCGTTGCCGCGACCGACCAGGCCGACCATCTGGCCTGGTTCTCCAACTGGGGTGTGAACACCGTCGACCTCGGCGCGCCGGGTACCGAGATTCTCAGCGCCGCGCCCTATCGCTACATCGTCAAGGATGACTTCGAGGTCGATGACTTCTCCTTGAAATGGGTCGACAGCGGGCCCGACGGCGGCTTCGCTCGCACGAACGAGCCGCCGCTCGCCTCCTACGGAATCAGCGATTCGCCAGGCGCCACGCCGGTTGCCGGCTCGACCAGGGCTTCGACGTCTGTGCCGGTCACGCTCGCGCCCGGCTACCAGAGCTGTGCGATCGACATAGTCAGCGCCTCACCTGGGGGCTTCATCGAAATCGTGATCGACGGCGAAGGCGAAGGCTTCAGCATCGCCAAAGCCGGCCGCAGCTCCCACAAGCTCCTCGACGAACTGAGTGGGGGCGGAGAAGTGGCGGTGCGAGTCTCCTACACAGCCGGCCAGAACCCGGGTCCCAACAGCGGCGCCTGGATCGAAGAAATCGACCTGCACTGCATGGCGATGCTCGGTGAGGCGGACGGATACCGCTTCGCGGAAGGGACCTCGATGGCGGCTCCGCAGGTGACCGGCGCCGCCGCCCTGCTGTTCTCGCTCAAGCCGGAGGCGAGCGTGACCGAAGTGCGGGACGGGCTGCTCGGGAGCGTCGAGCCGGTCTCCTCGTTGAAAGGGAAAACCACCTCCGGCGGCCGTCTCGACGCCGGCGCGGCGACGGACCTCTTCGACCCGGTCGGGCCGCCTGCCCCCAGCCTGACCGCGACCAACCCGGCCTCGCCGTCCAAGGTCGACCAGCCACGGCTGAAGGGCTCGGCCCAGGCCGGGACCGGAGTCGATATCTACGCCAATGCGACCTGCTCCGGCTCTCCCGTGGCCGGCGGCACCGCCGCTCAGCTCGCGGGCGCGGGCATCGCGGTCACGGTGGATCGCGAAAGCGTCACCGAATTCTCCGCCCGCGCGACCGACTTGGTGCCGCTCACCTCCGAGTGCTCGCAACCGATCTCTTACACGGAGAACAGCGACCTCGTGCCGCCGGCGGCACCGCAGCTCAGCGGTACCAGTCCGGCTTCACCGAACGCGAGCGGCACTCCCCGGATCCTCGGCACGGCGGAGGCGGATTCGACCGTGAGGGTCTATGCGGATCCGGCTTGCGAGGGATCGCCGGTCGCTGCCGGCAGCGCGGCCCAACTTGAATCGCCCGGAATCGCGGTGCAGGTCGCCGAAGACGCCACTGCCGACTTCTCCGCAAACGCCGTGGATGCAGGTGACAACGTCTCGGATTGTTCGCAACCGATCTCCTACACGCGCCCGAAAGCGGCGACGGAACCAGGGGGTGGAGGCGGCAGCTCGACCAATGACGGCGGGGGAGGCCCGACCTCGACTCCCGAGTGCGTCGTCCCAAGGCTGGTCGGCAAGACGTTGGCCCGGGCGAAGCAGGCGCTGACGGCGGCGGCCTGCAAGCTCGGCACGGTGCGAAAGCCACGGCCGCGTAAAGGCCCCCGTTTGCCACCCCTTGTCGTCAGGGCATCGACCCCGGCGCCGGGAGCCCAACCCGGCGACGGCAAGGTCAACCTGACGCTTGGACCGAGGCCGACAAAAGCACACCGCTGACGCTTTTGGCCGGGGTTGGTATGTCACCGACCTCTGGATATGCAGGAACTTCAGACGTATCGGTATAGCACCTCACGGTGCGAATGCCTAGAATCCTCGGATTGCTCGATCCCAGTCAATGCAGAGAGCCGATCGCCCGGTGCCTGTATCCGTGACCCAGCCTGTCTCCGAGGATCTCGAGCAGGCGCTCGTGATCGAAGCACCCGCCTCCGCACGCCTCGAGGTGGTTGCCGGCCCAGGTACGGGCAAGACCTTCGCCCTGCTCGCCCGCGCCGCCTGGCTTGCCGATCAGGAAGAGATCGAACCGGCGACCGATCTGCTCGTCCTCAGCTTCAGCCGTGCGGCGGTGGAGACGGTGGCCAGACGGGGCAGCACCGAGACCCATCTCGGCCGACTCCCGGTCTCGACCGTCGACTCCTTCGCCACCAGATTGCTGATCGAGGTCGGAGCCGACCTCGACGGGAGCTTCGACGATCGGGTTGTAAGGGCGACCGATCTGCTTGCCGAGGAAGAGGTGCCGAGCCTGGTCGGCTCGATCAAGCATGTGCTGGTCGATGAGGCCCAGGACCTGGTCGGCGTCCGGGCGACCTTCGTGCACGAGCTGCTCGAGCTGGTCTGTCGGGAGAGCGAGTCGGGCTTTACCGTCTTCGGCGATTCCGCTCAGGCGATCTTCGATTTTCAGATGGGTCTCCAGCCAGAGAGCCGGAAACGGCTGTTGACTCTGCTGGAGACTGCGGGGCCGGAGGTCGAGCGCCGCGAGCTGAAGACGAACCACCGCATGGAGGACGAGCGGCTGGCCGAGCTCGCCACGACCGCGGGCGGGGCCCTGCGCGAACCGGGGAACGACCGAGCGAAGCTGCGCCGGGATATCGCACGGAGTGTCTTCCTCGAGTCGGGCTGGGAGGACCTCGATGCCGCCGCGACGGCGATTCAAGCCGTGCGCGAACGGCGGGGCGGGCCCCGAGTGGCCGTCCTCTGTCGGACCAACGCCGAGGCGCTCTACCTGGGCTCGCATCTCCAGACAGCGGGGCTCGAGGTGAGCGTCCGTCATCGCGCCCAGGATCGCGGGGGAGCCCCCTGGCTCGCTGCGCTCTTCGCCGCCTGTCCGGTGGGGAAGGCGCCGATACCGATCGATCCGCCGCGGTCCGAGGAGAGGCCTTGGTTGAACCCTCCGGCCGACCCGCGGCGGGTTTTGAGACGGGCCGGTCTGGCCGGCAGCAAGGACGTCGATCTCCAGCGGCTCGCCTCGCTGCTCCGCTGCGGAGGCTGCCCGGAGGAGCTGGCCGCACAATGGGATGCCCCGGTGACGATCTCGACCATTCACCGGGCGAAGGGCCTCGAGTACGACGTCGTCTTCGTGGTCGAGGACGAGCGCCCCTACGCCGAGGAGGAGTCGTTCGAAGAGGCAAAGGTCGTCTACGTGGCCGGCACGCGGGCGCGTTCGCAACTGCTGGGCGCCCCGGCCCTGAAGCTCGGCGGCCCGACCAAGCCGTTGGAGGGTGGAAGCCGCGCCGCGGTTTGTTACTGGAAGCCGCGCCACCGCCGGCCGCGGCTGGTCGAGGTGAAGGTCTGCGACTCCGACGACGATTGGGCACCCTCCGGCCGTGAGGAGTTCGACCGGGTGCAGGAGGTCCTGCGCGCGAGATTGTCCCCCGGCGATCAGATCGAGCTGCGTCTGCGTCGCGAGACCGACGGCTACGAGCCACGCTTCGACATCGTCCATGTGCCGGGTAGCGCCGATGAGTCGGTGATCGGCGGTACCGATCGCTACTTCGGACGGATGCTCAAGAAAGAGGTGTTCGGGCAGACCCCACTTCGTCTCAGCGGCCTGACCGCCGACATTCCCGATACCGCCGCTCTGCCTACGCTCACCGCTCGCGAGCTTGATCTCGGCGAGCACGGATTGCACCTGCGCGCCCGCGTCTACGGGCTGGGCCGCATGGAATGGGGGGAGTGAGATGGCCTCGGCCGAGCTGCTCGAAAAACAGCACGCGGTCCGCCGCGATCTCTGCGAGGCGCTGCGGGTCGACCTGATCGGTCCGGCCTCCGACGACGAGCTACTCGAGGAGCCCCCGCTCGATCGCTATGTGACCGGGATCCTCTACCCGGCGCTTGCCGAGGGCAACGAGACGGACCCGGAGGCCCAGGACGACGTCGCCGACGACGACGGCGACCGCGCGGCCGACCCGGCAGTGGCGATGAGCAACATCCAGTACCCGACCTCGGCCGGAGTCTCGTTTGCCGTCGCGCCGGAGGTCGAGCGGATTGGGGTGAAGATCGAAGCGGCCCACTACGAGGAGGTGGACGGCGGCTGGCAGCGCAAGCCGGTCGGCCCGGTGGAGTTGTCGGTGCCGGTCGACGTCGTCGGGGCCGATCGCGACGAGGTGACGACCGGGCTGAAGCTCTACCGCCGGGTGCGCGAGGCGCACGAAGGCGCCCGCTCGGTGACGCTCGTCCTGCTCAACACGCTCGAGGGCGAGGCCGGCAACAAGGATCCCGCCTCGTTCTTTCAGGTCTCCTTCGAAGTCGTCGGTGTCGATGACGAGCTGCCGTTCGTCGCCAGGCCCGCGCGCATCGACGTCGACGACGAGGATCTCCACACCAACGCCCTGCTCTACCGGGGCTCGCCGCAGTTCGCGATCGGCCACGGCTGTTCGGCAACCTGGGAGCAGCGGCAGGGGACCGAGCGAGCGGAGTCGGTCGCAGCCACCTTCCTGCCGCGACACGACGTCGCGATCATGGAGTCGAATCCGGAGATCCCGTCGAAGCGGCTGGCTCTCGACGGGCTCGCCGCCGCCGAGCCCGCGCAACTGGTCGATGCGCTCGAGTCGTTCGTCGCCGGCTACTCGGAGTGGATCGGAGACCGGGAGAAGGAGGCGGCGTCGCTGCAGGGGCAGTTCGCCGACACCGCGGCGGCGCACCTGGGCGACTGCGTGGAAGCGCGCGATCGCATCCTTGCCGGCGTCGCGGTTCTGCGTGAGGACGAGCAGGCCCGGCGCGCCTTCCAGTTGGCGAACCGGGCGATGGCGGATCAGATGGCTCAGACCTCCGACAAGGACCGCGGCACGTTCGAGTGGCGCCCGTTCCAGCTCGCCTTCATCCTGCTCAGCCTGCCCTCGATCGTCGATTCCTCGCACCCCGAGCGCACCCTTGCCGAGCTGCTCTGGTTCCCGGCGGGCGGCGGCAAGACCGAGGCATACCTCGGTCTTTTCGCGTTCACCGTCTTCCATCGGCGGATCGGCCGCGGCGGTGCGGGCGGCGTCACCGCGATCATGCGCTACACCCTGCGCCTGCTCACCGCCCAGCAGTTCGAACGCGCGGCCCGGGTCGTCTGCGCCTGCGAGCTGATCCGCCGTGAGCATGGGGATCTCGGCGAGGAACCGATCTCGATCGGGCTGTTTGTCGGCGGCGCCTCCACCCCGAACAAAGTGAAAGCCGCCGAAGAAGCGCTGAAAAGGCTGGCGAACCGACAGGAGGTTCCGAGGGAAAATCCCTGCCAGCTGCGCTCCTGCCCCTGGTGCGACACCGGCCTCGACCACAAGAACTACGAAGTGGCGGGGAGCCCGGCGCGACTCGAGATCGCCTGCGGCAACAAGGAGTGTGGATTCGCCGCCGGCTTGCCGGTCTTCGTCGTCGACGAGGATCTCTACCGGGTGCGCCCGACCCTGGTGATCGGCACGGTCGACAAGTTCGCGGCGCTGCCCTGGCGCCCGGACGTCGGCAATCTCTTCAACCTCGACGATCCCTCCTGCCCGCCGCCCGAGCTGATCATCCAGGACGAGCTCCACCTGATCTCGGGCCCGCTGGGGACGATGACCGGGCTCTACGAGACGGCCGTCGACCTGCTCTCTTCCGAGGAAGGCGCCCCGCCCAAGGTGGTCGCCTCGACGGCGACGATCAGGCGCGCCCGGGCACAGTCGGTCGGTCTCTTCGCCCGCGAGATGCGTCAATTCCCGCCGCCCGGCCTCGATCCCGACGACAGCTGGTTCGCGACCAGAGCGCCGGTCGAGCGGGTCGGAGCGCGCCGTTACGTCGGTCTGATGGCGGCGGGGGTCAGCCACGCCACGCTGATGATTCGCGCCTACGCCTCGCTTCTCCACAGCGCCGGGGAGCACGCGAAGGATGCCGCGCTCGACCCCTACTGGACCGTGGTCGGCTACTTCAACAGCCTGCGCGTGCTCGGCGCGGCGAGGATGCAGGTCCAGGACGACGTCCAGGACCAGCTCGAAATCGCCGCCGAGAACGGCGGCGGGCGGCGCTTGGCACGCGACCCGGTCGAGCTGACCAGCCGAGTCGATTCCGGTGACATCCCGGAGTTCCTCAAGCAGATGGAAACGGAGCTGCCGAGCGAGTACACGCTCGACGTGGTGCTGGCGACGAACATGATCTCGGTCGGGGTCGACGTCGACCGGCTCGGCCTGATGGTGATGATGGGTCAGCCGCAGGCGGCCGCCGAATACATCCAGGCGACCAGTCGTGTCGGGCGCAAGCATCCGGGCCTCGTCATCACTCTGCTCAACGCCGCCCGCTCGCGCGATCGCTCGCATTACGAGGACTTCACGGACTTCCACCGGACCCTCTACCGCAGCGTCGAGGCGACCAGCGTGACCCCCTTCTCGCCGCGGGCCCGCGACCGCGGGCTGCACGCGGTACTGGTCGCCCTGGCGCGGCTTCGCGTAGCGGGGTTGCGCGAGAACGAGGACGCCGCCGCGGCACCCGAGCATCGGGTCGAGCTGGAGCAGTTGCGGGACATGATCCTCACCCGAGTCGAAAACGTCGACCCGGGTGAGCGCGAGGGCACCGCCGCGGACCTGGATCTGATCATCGAGCGTTGGGTGGGGCTGGCCGAGCAGAACCCGAAGCTCCGCTACGAATCGTGGAACGGGCAGGAGCCCGCCCTGCTCACCTCGGCTGCTCCCGACGTCGACCATCAGGGCTCCTACTCGACGATGTGGTCGCTGCGCGACGTCGACGTCGAGTCCAACCTCTTCTGGAGGCCGAGCCGGTGATCGGCAACGTCAGGCGCAGTCAGTTGATCACCACCTATGGCGTCGGCGCGATCGTCGCAGTCGATGACGAGGCGGTGATGGTCGCCGGCCTCGACGATTGGGAATCCGGCGGCGACCAAGACCTGCTGCAGGAGCCGCGGCTGCACGTCGACGGCAAGCGCCTGCGCCTGCCGCCGGGCGAGGACGGGTCCTCCTTCTTCTTCGAGGAAAAGGGGCACATCCCGGTGGTCCGGTTCCCACGCTGGTACTACTGCTCGAACCCGGAATGTCGTCGGCTCGATAGCTTCGGTCGCCTCTTCACCGGATACGACCCGAAGTGCACGCACTGCTCCGCGCCGCTGATTCCCTCGCGCTTCATCGCGGTCTGCGAAGAAGGCCACATCGAGGACTTCCCCTACTTCGCCTGGGTCCATCAGGAGAAGCGGGCGGACGAGGGGGAGCGGCACGACCTCTTCCTTCGCGTGACCGGAGGCGCGGGTTCGCTGGCGGGGATAGTGGTCGAATGCTCGTGCGGCGCGGAGCGGTCGATGGAGGGCGCCTTCACCCGCGATGCTCTGCGCGGGGTCCGCTCCTGCGGGGGATACCGCCCCTGGCTTCGCACCGACAGCGACGGCTGCGGAAAACCGCTGCGGACCACCCAGCGAGGCGCCTCCAACGTCTGGTTTTCAAACGTGCGCTCGGTGCTCTCGATCCCGCCCTGGAGCGAGGGACTGCAGAAGTTCATCCAGACTCACTGGGGCACGCTGGGGCTCGATCTCGAAGGGGAGATGCTGGAGGCCCTGGCCGCGAAGGTGATCGACAAAGCGGAGGTCGACTACTCGGTCGAGGAGCTGCTGGCGGCGGTCGAGGCGCGTAAGGAGGAGGCGAAGCGGGGCCGGGGGGAGGCCGAGATCCGGGCCGAGGAGTATCGGGCTCTGTGCCAGGGCCGCAGCGGCGGGGCCGACGCCGATTTCGTCGCCGCGGTAACGGAGCCGCCCGCCGGCCTCGAGCAGTTCGTCGACCTGGTCACAGTGGTCTCGAGGCTGCGCGAGGTGCGGGCCTTTACGGGCTTCTCGCGCCTGCAGCCCGACCGTCCCGCCGGCGACGGCTCGGCGATCGCCGAAAAGGCCGATTGGCTGCCGGCGATCGCGGTCCACGGCGAGGGCGTGTTCCTGAGGATCAATGAGGAGGAGTTGCGCGGGTGGGAGTCCAACGCGACGGTCCAAGAGCGGGTCGACGAGCTGCAGGGACGGTGGCGGCGCTCCTTTCTCTATGACAAGAGCACTCTCACCCCGCGCTTTGTCCTGGCTCACACTTTCGCTCACGCGTTGATCGATGAGTGGTCGCTGGCGGGCGGTTATCCGGCCGCCTCCTTGCGAGAGCGGATCTTCGCCGACGAGCACGGCGTCGGCATCCTCGTCTACACCGCCGCGGCGGATTCGGCGGGCAGTCTCGGCGGCCTGATCGCACAGGCCGAGCCGGATCGACTCGCCCCGAGTCTGGAGGAGGCAATCAAGCGCTACGCCTGGTGCTCCAGCGACCCCGTCTGCTCGGAGACACGCTCACAGGGCGCCGAGGGGCTCAACATGGCTGCCTGTCACGCCTGCGCACTGGTTCCCGAGACCAGCTGCGAGCATCGCAACGGCCTCCTCGACCGAGCCCTCCTGGTCGGGGTCCCCGGTGAACGCGACTTCGGCTTCTTCAGCGCCTTGGCCGAGGAGTGAGGCGTTCGCTCGGCCGACCTGGTTGAGCATCAGGCAAAGCTGCGGTCCCCTTGTAGCGTGCAGCGGGTGCGCTTCGCCACCTGGAACGTCAACTCGGTCAAGCAGCGGTTGCCCCGCCTACTGCCGTGGCTGGACGAGCGGCGTCCGGACGTCGTCTGCCTGCAGGAGACGAAGCTGACCGACGACGCCTTCGAGGAGCTGCTCCGCGATGAGCTGTCGAGCCGCGGCTACGAGATCGCCGTCCATGGCGAGGCGAGCTGGAACGGCGTCGCGATCCTTTCCCGCGTGGGCTTGGAGGACGTTGTGCCGGGCCTCCCGGGCGCGCCCGGCTTTCCCCACCCGGAGGCGCGTGCGGTGGCTGCCACCTGTGGTGGGATCCGGGTCCTGTCGGTCTACGTGCCGAACGGGCGCGAGCCGGGCTCCGAGCACTACGAGTACAAGCTCGCCTGGCTGGCCGCGCTGCGCGACGCGGTCGCCGCGGGACCCGAGGCGACGGTCGTCTGCGGCGACGTCAACATCGCCCCGGCCGACGAGGACGTCTTCGACCCCGAGGCCTACGCCGGCCAGACCCACGTGACACCACCCGAGCGCGCGGCCCTCGCCGAGCTCCAGGCCTTCGGCCTCCACGACGTCGTCCGCGACCGCTGGCCCGGCGAGCGGATCTTCACCTACTGGGACTACCGCGCCGGCATGTTCCACCGCGACCTGGGCATGCGAATCGACCTGATCCTGGCCACCTCCCCGGTAGCCACCCGCGTCCGCGCCGCCTGGATCGACCGCCAAGCTCGCAAGGGCAAAGCCCCAAGCGACCACGCCCCGGTGATCGTCGATCTCGACAACGCCCCGGACGGCGACATCGGCCCGGTCGTGCCGCCCCCGTCGGCCCCGGTCACCACGCGCGGCACGGTCAAGCTGCCGCAGTCGCCGTAGTCCTTAGTCAGTGGAGCTAGGCGGATTCGAACCGCCGACCTCCTGGGTGCGATCCAATGGGGCTGAACTCTGAGCTAGAAGCAGAAAACAGCCGATTTACAGGTGATTAACCGCATGAAGCGAGCCTCTCGATCTAGCCATCCGCCATCGGATAGGCAGGGATATGCGGCGATACGCAGGGAGTCGGGCACTCCTGGCGAGAAGTGCCCGAGATCGGCGCAGGGCGGTTGGAGCGCATTGCCTCGTATAGAAAGAAACTTGGTTGCCACGGCTAACTCAGGGGAAATGCTCAGACCTTCGGATGTTGGCGGTCGACCCCCGACTGCGCTCCACCGGCTTGCAGCCGTGCCTGCAGCCTCGATCGACAGAGTCGAGTTCTGGCAGTCGAAGCCGAACATACACACGCCGTTCCGCTAAAAAATACTTGACCATAGGACAGTCGGTCGATTAGGGTCGCCTTTGGCCAGGGCCAAGCAAGGAGGAGTGGCACTATGGCGAAGTTCGGCGAAGTCGTTCGGCGGGTTCTTTTGCGCTGCATGGCAATTTGCCTTTCGCTGATCGCCGTTCTTGGAATTACGGGTCCGAATTCGGTCTTGGCCGAACCTCCCGCCAACGCGTTCCGTTTCTTTCATGATGCGGATGGCAGGCTTAAGGCGGCAATCGACCCAGAAGGGGAAACCGCCATCTACAACTGGGACGCCGCTGGAAATCTCTCGTCCATCTCCCGCGGCCTCTCGAGCAAACTCTCAATCATCCAGCTCAGCCCCGCCAAAAGCGCAGTTGGCGACACGATCAAAATCAAGGGGACAGGCTTCTCCTCTACCCCGGCTTCGAACACGGTCAAATTCAACGGCACCGTGGCGACCGTCGAAGCGGCGACGCCGTGGTCGCTAACCGTCAAAGTCCCAGCTGAAGCCACCTCGGGGGCGGTCACCGTCGCAACCGGCGGCGAACCGGTCACGAGCCCAGAAAACTTCACGGTCGCCGCCTCGACGAAACCAAGCATCTCCTCGATTTCGCCGACGATTGCCGCCGCTGGGGAAGAAGTGACGATCTCGGGATCCAACTTCGACAGTTCCTTGGGAGGAAGCACTGTCACCGTCAATCGATCCCGTCCCGAAGTAGTTTCGGTGACGGAATCTGCGATCAAAGCCATCGTGCCGGAGGCGACTCTGGGAGGCCATGTGGCCGTGGCTACCGGGGGTGGAGCAGTCGTTGGCCCTGATCTCTACATCCCACCTGAAAAAGCTGCCGTATCGAAAGTCGGTACTACCGGTCGATTCTCCGTAGGAGAAGCTACGACCGCGACGATCAGCAAAGGCGGCACCATCGCCCTAAAGCTCTTTGACGGCACGGGAGGGCAGAAGATTTCTCTGCTGCTGTCCGAAGCCACGTTCAGCGGAAGCATCTCAATTTGGAGTCCAAAGGGAGCGAAGGTTTCGGGAAGCGAAGCTACCTTCTCGTCGAGTTCCAGCAAACTGGTTGAGCCCGTCACCCTGCCCGAAACCGGCACCTACACGATCCGTCTCACCGGTAGCGGCGAAGCAATCGGCTCGGTCAAACTCACCGCCTACCTAGTGAGCGACTTGACCGGTTCGATCACCCCGACCAAAGAAGGCGCCAAACAGTCGGTCTCGATCACGACGCCGGGCCAGAACGCCCGCTACTCGGTCGAAGTCAAAGCGGGACAGTCGATCTCGGTAAAAACCTCGAGCGCCAGCTTCGACCAGACGGCCAGGTATTACGTCGAATGGCTCAATCCCGAAGGCAGCGTCATTGCTAGCGAATTCTGGAACGGCAAAACGGGCAGCGGCTTCTGGGGGCGCCGCGAATTCACCAGCCCCGGCACCTATACCTTGAAGGTCAATCCCGAAGGCTCCATGACCGGCTCAGTCGCCCTCACGCTCTGGGACGCCACCGACACAACCGGCTCGATCACCCCCTCCGCCGAAGGTGGATCCGGCACCTACACGGTGGATGTCCCCGGCCAGCGAAACGTGATCTCGTTTGCCGGCACGGCCGGGCAGAGTGTGTCGGTCGTTCCCTCCGGAGCGACCTTCAGCGGTCTCATCAACATCTTCAAGCCCAGTGGGTCCGAACTGCCAGGGAGCCAACGCATCCTCACCGCGATGGATGGTCCCCTCACCCTGCCCGAAACTGGCACCTACACGATCCGCCTCACCGGTAGCGGCGAAGCAACCGGCTCGGTCAAACTCACCGTCTATCTAGTGAGCGACTTGACCGGTTCGATCACCCCGACCAAAGAAGGCGCCAAACAGTCGGTCTCGATCACGACGCCGGGCCAGAACGCCCTTTATTCGGTCGAAGTCAAAGCGGGACAGTCGATCTCGGTGAAAACGTCGAACGCCAGCTTCAACCAAAGTGAACGCTACTACGTGGAATGGCTCGACTCTAAAGGCAGTCAGATCGCCACCGAAAACTGGTTCGGCAAAACTGGCAGCGGCTTCTGGAAACGGCAGGAATTCACCAGCGCCGGTACCTACACGCTGAAGGTAAACCCCGACGGCTCGATGACGGGTTCAGTCGACCTCACTGCCTGGGACGCTACCGACAAGACCGGTGACACGATTACCCCCAGCGCGGAAGGCGGCTCGGGCACCTATTCGGTTGACGTCCCCGGGCAGCGAGAGCTGATCACCTTCTCTGGGGCGGCAGGGCAGAACGTCTCTGTCGTGCCCTCCGGGGCGACTTTTAGCGGCAACTTCAGCATCTTCAGACCCAATGGAGCAGAAGTGGGGAACAGCGGCGGTGGGATCGCCTCGATGCACGGTCCCGTCACTCTCCCCGAAAACGGCACCTACACGATCCGGCTCGCCGGCAACGGCGAACCCACCGGTTCGGTCAAACTCACCGCCTACCTAGTGAGCGACTTGACCGGTTCGATCCCCCCGACCAAAGAAGGCGCCAAACAGTCGGTCTCGATCACGACGCCGGGCCAGAACGCCCTTTATTCG
>Ga0070677_10000002_pt1 | contig 87295 bp, 89 predicted proteins | sample KBSM63metaG_FD_64674 | JGI IMG/M metagenome (GOLD analysis project Ga0070677, IMG submission 64674) | Miscanthus rhizosphere microbial communities from Kellogg Biological Station, Michigan, USA - KBS M6-3 metaG | ecosystem: Host-associated > Plants > Roots > Rhizosphere > Soil ... | reverse complement strand
AAGCGCTGTCGGGCCGACGCCACCCGGTCGGCGCACCAGGCCTCGCGGCTCGGGAACGGCTCGGGGCGAAGCAGGTACTCGTCGACGCAGACGACCCCGGCTTGATGCGCGCGCCGCAGCGCCTCCCCCTTGGTCGCGCCGACGTTGCGGCCGAACGAGTAGTCATAGAGCAGGAAGAGCGGCACGAGCAGCGCCGGGCCGTCGATTCCCTCCCAGAGGGGGAAGGGGTCCTCCGGGGTGAGCACGCCGATCCCCCGGCAGAGCTCGACCAGGTGCCGGTAGCGCTGCTCCCCGCGCAAGGGGTCATCGCCGTAGGCCAGCAACTCGTGGTTGCCCGGGACCCAGATCACCCGCTCGTAGCGCTCCGCCAGCAGGCGCAAGGCCCACTCGACCGCATCGAGTCCGTCGGCGACGTCGCCGGCGACGATCAGCCAGTCGCCCGGCGAGCCGGGCCGCATGCTCCGGAGCAGCTCGCGGTTCTCGGGGTGATCGACGTGCAGGTCGCTGACCGCAAAGACTCCCCCCTTCACCCGCGCCTCACGGCGCCGCTTCTCCGCGGGCTACTCGCTCAGGCTGTGCCCGCAATGCGGACATACATCTGTCTCCCGCGCCGGGCTCTCCTCCGCGATCGCGGCCTTCGCCCCGTCTCGGCCGAACCCGTTGGCGCGCAACTCCAGCCGCAGGTCGGCGACCGAGAGCCGCTCGCCCTCGGCCCGCTCGATCCAGTGCCGCTGCTCCTCGACGTCCAGCGGCGCGAGCAGGACGTGGTGGCTCCAGCTGAGTTTGTCACTACGTAGTGACAAATCGAACTGGGCCGCGACCCAGGCCATGTTCCGCAGGCTGGTCACGTCGTAGCCGGTGACCCGCGCCGCCTCGGCGTACTTCTCTCCCCAGCGGGCGTTGCCATAGCGAATCCAGTCGCCGATCCACCACTGGCTGCAACGGCCGATCGTGCCGAGGCGGCGACCGGTCGAGAGCCATTCGGCCTGACCCAGGTCCTCCTGGGGAATCCAGGCGACCTTGGAAATCGAGCTCGGCGCGCGTCGCTCGGCCGAAGCCGCTTGCACAACTACTGGGGACCCTGACATAGGCTGCCTCACCGCTTTGGGCTGACTGAGGTGCCGACCGCTCGGCGCGAGCGGTGCTCCTCCCTTACACGATCATGTGTACAGAAGAGGACTGGGGACCGCTGCACCATTGTGGTGCGCGGCGCTCCCCGCGCACGCCAAAGTGTCCCATTTGGCTTTGCAAGAGCCTTTTTTAGCCCTCGGTAACCACTCCGAGCCGTGATTTTTCGACCTCGCGGTCGAGGTCCTCCAAGACCAGCGCGACCTCGAGCTCGGCGTGGCAGGAGTGCAGCAGACGGCCCAGCGCCTCCTCGACCTTGCGCAGCCGGCGCTGCACCGTGTGCCGGTCGACTTCCAGGGCGGCCGCCGCGGTCGCGGCGTTGAACCCCGCGTCGAAGTAGGCGCGCAGCGTCTCGCGCAGGCCGAGCCCGGAGTCGCCATGGTCGTCGAGCGGCGCCAGGTAGGTTTCGCGCAGCGACTTGGCCAGCAGCTCGTCGCGCAGCACCGCCGCCAGCAGCACCACGTCGCTGGCCTGGATCAACGGCTGCGGCCGGCGCAGCATCACCTGCTGGGCTGCCCGCGCTTCGTAGTGGGTGAGGCGCCAGCCCTCGATCCCGCGCCGCGGCTCGCCGACCGCCAGCGTCGCGTCCCCCAGCACGCCCGCCGCCTGGTAGCGCTCGACCTCGATCACGGCGAGGCGCTCGCGGCCGCCGAGCCAGGCCCAGGCGCTGTCGTTGCCCTGGGCGACGACCAGCGACTGGCGGTTGAGGCCGGCGGCAAGCGTGCGCGCGGCGACGTCGGGGCGGGAGCCGGTGACGACCAGGCCGAGGTGCCAGGCGTCGAGTTCGTAGTCGAGCCCGGCGGCGTCGACCGGCGAGTCGGAGGCGAGCAGGCGCTGCACGCGTTCGGCGATGCGCTGGGCCGGCGAGCGCCTGATCCGCTCCAGCTCGTCCATGTATTCGGTCGCGACCGAGGCCATCATCCGGTCGACGTGGGGGCCCTGGGCGCGCATCAGGTGGCGCATCGCCTCGTTGGGCAGCTTGGCCGCCTCGTCGACCACGAACTCCCCGACGAGGCGGTCGCCGGCGGCGTAGCGGCGCAGGATCGCGTCCAGTTTGACCCCGTTGCGAGCGGCCCGGCGCGCCTGCACCGCGGCGGCCTCGGGAATCGTCCCCTCCCATTCCTCGCCGCGCTCGATCCCGAGCAGGGCGTAGTCGATCGACTCGGCCACCGTCGCCCGCAGGTAGGCGCGGTACTCGGGGTCGTCGCCTTCGGTGGGATCGGCCATCTTGAGCACACGGTTGTAGACCGTGTCTTCGATCTCCCCGCATCGCGCCCGCAGGCGAGCAACGAGCTCAGCCCGGATATCGTGCAGCGCTTCTCCCCGCATTGCCCCCCTCTCCGCCATACACAAGCTAGTACGCATCTGCCCAAGGTTCAACCGGCGGAAGGCTGAAAGAAGAGCTACTAGCGCCTTTCCGGTGCATAGACTGCGCGTCGCATGAGCGCCATCGACGACGCGATCGCGGCCAACGAGCGGTTCGCCACCAGCACCCCGCCCGCCCAGGCGACGGCCAAACCGAGCCGCGGACTGGTGGTCGTCACCTGCATGGACGCGCGCATCGACGTCCTAGCCGCGCTGGGCCTGAGCACCGGCGAGGCGCACGTGCTGCGCAACGCCGGCGGCGTCATCAGCGACGACGTGATCCGCTCACTGGCGATCTCGCAGCGCAAGCTCGGCACCCGCGAGGTGATGCTGATCCATCACAGCGACTGCGGCATGGAAAAGATCAGCGACGAGGGCTTCAGCACCGAGCTGCAGGAGGAGACCGGCCTCGCCCCCGACTTCCCGATCGAATCCTTCGCCGACGCCGAGAGCGACGTGCGCGCCTCGATCGAGCGGGTACGGCATTCGCCGTTTCTGCCCCATCGCGACGAGGTGCGCGGCTTTGTCTATGACGTCACCGACGGCCGGCTGCGCGAGATCCACCCGGACGGCTGACCGGTCGGGAATCCTCGGCACCCCGGCGGGGGTCGGTTGTCCCCCTAACCCCCGAGCTTGTAGGCGACGATCTGCGGTTCCTGTCCGGCCGCCGAGGCGACACCCGCCGGCGCGATCAGCATTTCTCCATCCAGCATCACGCCCGAGTTGGTACCCGCCGGCAGTTTTTCGCGCCAGACCACCTGCCCGGAATTGGCGTCATAGGCCGTCAGCGAGCCGTCGTAGTTGGTGGCGAAGACGAGGTCGTTGGCCGCGGTTGTCGCGCCGAAGGCAGGACTGGAGAGTTCTTCTTTCCATTTGACCTTTCCGGTCGCCGCGTCGAGCGCGACTACTTCGCCGGTCGAAGGCCCGAGTTCTTCCTTTTCGGACCCCGAGGTAAGCGAGATCGGGCTGTTGACGACCGGCACGAAGACGAGCGAGCCGTCGGTGGACATGGGCGCGATCACCCCGCCCAGCGAACCGGGGTAGACGGTCGTCGGGACCTTGATCTTCGACTCTTCGCCGCGCATCGCCAGCAGGCCGTCGTCGTCGTGGCCGTTGTGCTTGCCGACCGCGGTCTGCCAGATCACTTTGCCGCTGTCCGGGTCGGCCGCGATCACAATGCCCGACTTGCCCGCGGCGACGACCATCGACTTGCCGCCGGCATTCATCAGGATCGGCGGCCCCTGGAAGTCCCAGTCGTAGATGTCGTGCGGCGTCACCTGGTGGAACCAATCCAGCTTGCCGGTCTTGGCGTCGAGCTTGACCAGCGAGTTGGTGTAGAGGTTCGGTCCCGGCCGGCTCGATCCGAAGGGGCTCTGCGAGGAGCCTGGGAAAGGCGCCGGGTTGCCGACGCCGAAATACATCGAGCCCTTGCCGTCGAAGGCCGGCGGGTACCAGACGCCGCCGCCGGAATTGACCTTGGGGTTGCCCCAGAGGCTCTTCGGCACGGTGTCGAAGTGCCAGACTTTCTTGCCGGTCTTGGCGTCGAGCGCCCAGAGAATGCCGGCGCCGCCGCCTTCGTAGAGGCCGCCCGTGTTGAGCGGCACCGTCGAGACGTAGACCATGCCGTCCTCATAGCCCGGCGCCATGTCGATGCCCTCGTGTTCGTTGGCGGTCAGCTTCTTCGACCAGACCTGCTGGCCGGTTTTTTGATCGAGAGCGAAAGCTTCGGTCGGAGTCGCGCCAAAGACCTTGCCCTCGGCGACGACGACACCGTTGGGCCCGACATCGGGCTGTTCGAAGCTTGCGGTCCAGAGCACTTTGCCCGATTCGAGGTTGAGCGCCTGCACGTTCGAGGCAAGGTCCTGCGAGTAGATCACGCCCTTGTCGATCACAGGCGTCGAGGCATAGCTGCCGAAATTGCTGGTGCCAGGGATCTTCGCCGTCCACGCAACCGCGAGTTCGCCGACGTTGGAGCCGTCGATCGTGCTTTTCGGGTTTCGCGTATTCGCCGCGTCGACGCCGGGATAGCCGGAGCCGGTCAGGCTGGCTTCTTCGCCGTTGTCGCCGGAGGAGGAGCTGCCACAGCCTCCCGATATGGCTGCGACCAGGACCACCACGAGCAATCCGATTGCCGCTCGGGCAGCTTGCGTTGTACCGCTCCGGTTCTTCATCGTTCCCTGCCTTTCCCTCCGGATCTCGATGACCCTATGCGACTGGTTTATAAGAATCAAGTAATTCGCTATCTGCGATCAAAAGCGGTTGCAGCACCCGGTTGGAGAGCAGCCCGAGCGCGCCGAGGTTCGCGAACCCGGGTCCCTGGCTGAGCCCGGCGAGACCGGGAATGTGCAGGCGCGGTCGCATCCCGAGCAGCTCCAGGTTGCGCCCGATCGGCACTTCGCTGCCGGCCGGCCGGTCCCAGAGCGGCCCGCTGCGACGCTCGATCTCCTCCCGCACCGCGGCCGGGAAGAGCGTGCGCAGCTGGGCGAGCAGGTCGAAGCCGGTGCAGTTGGCGACGAAGTCGTGCTCGGCGCTCGCCGTCCCTTCCGGCGAGGCGAACTCCAGCCGCACCCCCTCCCCCGCGCTCGCGACGCCGACATCGGTGACGCGGCCGGTGACGAAGCGGCAGCGATCGTCATAGGCGATCGCTGCCAGGCTGGGCGGATCGAAGACGCCGCGGTCGGAGTGCTTGACGAAGTCGCGCCGCGTCTGCAGGTCGAGCGCCTCCCATTCGACCGCGTCGGGGTTGGAGAAGACGCGGTTCTCGAGGAAGCTCTCGCCGCGGCTCATCGGCAGCATCGGCGTGTAGATCGTGTAGCGGCAGCGCGGTCGCATGCCGCGCAGGAACATCGTCGCGCTGAGGGCGCTCTCGCCGCCGCCGACGATCGCCACGTCGCACTCCTCGTCGGCGGGGATGCGGGCGAACTCCTCGCGCTTGCTGTCGCAGTGGAAGACGCGGTCGGCTACCGCGGGTTCATGGGGGAACGCGCGGTGGATGCCGGGGCCGGTCAGGACCAGCGCGCCGCCGACGTGGGTCGAGCTGCCGCCGTCCTCTTCGACCTCGACCACCCAGCGCTCGCCCTCCTCGTCAAGCCGCACCTGGGTCACCCGTCCGCTGACGTGCTCGATCCCCTCGGTGGCACGCGAGAGCACCCAGGTCAGGTACTCGCCGTAGTCGCGGTGGCGTACCGGCGGCGAGCCGGCGTCGACCCAGCGGGCGTAGCGGCGCTTGCTGATCATGTACTGCTGCCAGGTGAACTGGGCGAGGGCGGCGTCGATCGCCTCGCCCGCCTCGCCGAACTCGATATGGCTCTGGTAGGGGAAACCGATGTCCTTGATCGGCGTCACCGCCAGCGGCTCCTCGCCCGAGGTCATCCCGTTGCGCCCCTTCCAGGAGGCGGCAACCTCGGTGCCCTCGATCACCTTCACCGAGAGCCGGGCCAGGCCGAGGCTGTTGGCGATGTGGACCTTGGTGGCGATCCCGGCCGCCTTGGCGCCGGCGCCGACGATGATCAGGTCGTGGTCCCCCACCCCAGACTGCGGTGCAACGTTTTTCGGTTCCCTGGGAGCCATAAAGCGTTACACCAATGACGGGGTGCGGGGACGGGATACGACGAGGCCGTGGTCGGCGGGGCTGAAGGCGATCGCGGCGCGGCTGATCCGCTCGCCTTCGGACTCGACCGGCTCCAGTTCGACCTCCTCCAGCACGATCCGCAGCACACGCTTCATCTCCTGTTCGGCATAGCTGGCGGCAAGGCAGCGACGGGCGCCGCCGCCGAAGGGGATCCAGGTCGGCACCGCCGCCCGCTGGGTGAGGAAGCGCTCGGGGATGAACTCGCCGGGGTTCTCGTAGACGTCCTCCCGGTGGTGGATCAGGTAGACGCAAGGCGCGATCAGCGTCCCCGCGGGCAGCTCGTAGCCGCCCAGCGTCGCCGGCTTCAGCAGCCGCCGCACGACCACCGAGACCGGCGGGCGCAGGCGCAACGTCTCCTTGATCACGGCGTCGAGGTACTCGTCCCCCCCACCGGCGAGTAGTTCCTCCTGCAGGCGAGCGAGCTTCTCGGGGTGGCGCAGGAGGCGCTCGAAGACCCAGGCCAACGAGCTCGAGGTCGGCCCGTCGGTGAGCAGGGTGAGCAGTTCGTCGCGCAGCTCCTTATCGCTCAACAGCGAGCCGTCGTCCTCGTGGCGGGCCTCGACCAGGATCGAGACCGCGTCGCGGCGACCGTCCTCGCCTGCGGCGCGGCGCCGGTGAGCCTCGGCCAGAACCTCCTCCTCGACCGGTGCCATCGCCGCCCGCCAACCCGGACTGCGTTCGAGCCACTCGGGTCCGAGCAGGGCGAGCTTGTAGAGGCGATCTTCGTCGTTGATCGCCTCGGTCAGGTTGGTGAGCAGGCCCCGCAGATGGTCGAGCCGACCCTCGTCGTCGCCGAAGACCGCCCGCATCACGACCTCCTGGGTCAGCGCCTGCATCCGCGGCCAGAGCTGGAACGGCTCGCCGACCGGCCAGGAGCGCACTTCGCGGCGCGCCAGCTCGGTCATCATCTCGGCGTCCTCGCGCATCCGCTCGCCGTGAAAGCGCGGCAGCATCAGCTTGCGCTGGACCATGTGCGCGGGCTCCTCGCTGAGCATCACCGAGTGGCCGCCGAGCACGGGTTTCAGCGCCAGGTTCGGCATCCCGACGCCGAGCTCGTTGGTGTCGGTGGAGAAGACTCTTTTGACGTCCTCGGGATCGGCGAGCACGACCCAGGTGCCGAGGTGGCGGAGGCGCAGGGTGAAGGTGTCGCCGAAGCGCTCCTGGCACTGCTCGAGCATCGGCAGCGGCTCGCTCGCCCAACGCATCGACTGGGTCAGCTCGGGCTCCTCGGGGCCGGGCGGCAGCCCCGTCTCCGCCGCGCTCGCCGCAACCGGTCCTTCCATCAGCTCGTCCTCGAGCTTGCAGGTCGCTTCGATCAGCAGCTCGAAGAGCGACTCGGTGAAGTCCGCCGGCAGGTCGGCCTCGGCACCGCGGGCGAGGTAGCGGTCGAGGACCTCGGCCATCCGCCGCGGCTGCATCATCGGGATGCCGTTCGCCTCCTTGTACTCGGCGACTTCGCGGCAGATCTGAAAGCGCTCGCCGAGCAGGCGCGCGATCTCTTCGTCGATCGGGTTGAGCCGATCGCGGAATCCCTGCAACCCACTGTCAGTCACGAGATATCGACTCCTTGGTCGCGCCGCGATCGCGGCGCCCCGTCGAGCAGGCCGTTGACGAACGCCTCGCTGCACTCGGCCAGCGAGTCGAGCGCGTAGCCGCCCTCCTGGATCACACAGACGGGCCGTTCGGCGGCGGCGAGGAGGCGGCCGATCTCGGTGAAGATCGGCGGCTCAAACCCCCACGATCCGTGCGGATCGCCGGCGACTATGTCGTAACCGAGCGAGACGACCAGAGCGGCGGAGCTCGCCGCGAGCGCCTCGATCGAGCGGGCGACCGCGGTCAGGTAGACCTCGGCGTCGGGGCTGCCGGCGAAGCCGACGACGACTTCGCGCTCACCGCTCGCCTCGACCTTGCCGCCGGCGACGTTGGTGACCGGCGAGGCGTGCAGCGAGTGCAGGCTCGCGTCCTCCATCGTCGCCACGATCGCCGCGGTGCCGTTGGGATAGTGCAGGTCGATGTCGAGGATGCCGACCGGCGAGATGCCGGCCGTGCGCAACACCTGCACCGCCGCGGCAGCGGTGTTGAGGTAGCAGTAGCCGGCAAACCAGGCGGGGCCGGCGTGGTGCCCCGGCGGCCGACAGAGCGCGTAGGTGAAGCGGGCGCCCTCGACCAGGCGCTCGGCGGCGCTGATCGCCGTCCGCACCCCCTCGCGCGCCGCTTCGACCAGGCCGGCGCTGACCGGGATGTCGGGAGGCAGGCCGGGCGGAGTCAGCTCCGGGATCACCACTGGCTCGGCCGAGACCTCGGCCAGCGCTTCCAGGTAGTCGGGGTCATGCAGGACGCAGAGCGTCTGCTCGACCTCTTCGCTGTCGGCGTCGGCAGCGGCGGCACGCACGCGGCCGTGGCGCAAGAGGCCGCGGCGCAGCTCGTCCATGCGCCGGTTGTCATCGGCGCCGGGCAGGATGCGACCGCCTTCGAGAATCCAGTGGGCGCCGTCGTCCTCACCGGTGGCGGCACGCTGCTCGACCAGGAGAAGCTCGCTCACCGTCGTCCCTCCCGCGCCGCGATCACAGCTTTCTCCTCATCCGTGGCCCCAGGTGCTCGAAGCCGTTGGCGCGGTAGAAGGCGGTGGTTGCGCCGATGCGCTCGAAGTCCTCGCGCGGCAGCCCGACTTCGATCCGCTTCGCCCCCTCACCACGGGCGACCTCACAGAAGGCCTCGACCAGCTCGTGGCCGACCGCGCGACTGCGCCAGTCCGGGTGGACCCAGAGATCTTGGATCGTGCCGTAGCGACCGGGCACGTGCACGGCGTGCTGCCAGCTGGCGGCGAGGACCCCCACGACGCCGTCCTCGCCCCCTGCCTCCGCCACCAGCAGGGCACCCATCCCCCGATCCCTGACCAGTTCCGCGGTCGCCCGCTCCAGCTCCTCCGCCGGCGGGCCGCCGCCGCTCAGCTCGACCAACAGCTCGCCGATCCCCGCCGCCGCAGCCGCCACGTCGGCCTCGGTCGCCACCCGCACCCGACATCCACCCTCTCCGCTGACTTCGTCTTTTCTCTCGCTATCCGACCGAAAAGACGAAGTCAGCGAGAGATCGGCGTTGGCCTCCATCACGCTGCCTCCGCGGCGCGGGCCCGCGCCGGCTCCAGCTCGATGCTCCAGGCCTCGGCTGAGTCGCTGCCGGTGACGGTGCGGGCGATCGCCGCCATCGGCGCTTTCGCCTTGAGCAGGATCTCGTCGAACTCGTCGACCGGGTCGGACTGCATGACGATCGCGCCACCGGCGCCGATCGTCGTCCGCCCCTCGCGCAGGACGATCGTGCGGATGACGATGCTGAGGTCCATCACCCCGTCGAGGCCGAAGTAGCCGATCGCACCCGAGTAGACGCCGCGCGCCTCGTCCTCGAGGTCATCGATGATCTCCATCGTGCGCAGCTTCGGCGCCCCGGTCATCGAGCCACCGGGGAAACAGGCGCGGGTCAGCTCGGCGGCGGAGCGATCGGCCGGCAGCCTGCCCTCGACCGTCGAGATCAGCTGGTGCACGGTCGCGTAGTCCTCGACGATCATCAGCTCGGGGACGGCGACGCTGCCGACCTCGCAGACGATGCCGAGGTCGTTGCGCAGCAGGTCGACGATCATCAGGTGCTCGGCGTAGGTCTTTTCGTCGTTGGTCAGCTCCGCCTTCAGCGCCGCGTCCTCGGCCGGATCGGAGGAGCGTTTCGTCGTTCCCTTGATCGGCCGCGCCTCGACCCGGCGCTCGCGATCGAGCGAGAGGAAGCGCTCCGGCGAGGAGCTGACCACGGCGACGTCGCCGAGCTTGAGGAAGGCGGCGAACGGCGCCGGGTTGGAGCGGCGCAGGTTGCGGTAGAGGTCGAAGGGCTCGGGGCTGGCGTCGGTTGAGATCTGGTCGGTGAGGCAGACCTCGTAGGACTCGCCCGCCGCCATTTCGTCCTGCGAGCGGGCGATGTCGGCGAGGTACTGCTCGCGCCCGCGGCCGCAGGAAAAGCTGACGTGGGCGGCGCTGGGCTCGCCAAAGGCGGGGTCATCAAGGCTCGGCTGCGACGGCGGATCGGCGAGCAGCTCGCGCACCGTCGCCTCCGCCCCGTCGAGCCAGAGCTCGGCCTCGGCCTCTTCGCCGACAGAGCAGACGGCCAGCACGTGGGTGATGTGCTGGACGTGATCGACGGCGACCATCCGGTTGGCCAACATCAGCACCGAATCGGGCACGTCGGAGCTGTGCTTGTTGGTGGCGCCGCAGTCGGCCTTGCACTCATAGCCGAGGTAGCCGACGAAGCCGCCGAGCAGGTTGGGAGCAACATCGTCTCGGGACGGTGGCTTCAGCGCGCGCACTGCCAGCTCGCGATCGAGCACGTCGAAGATCGAGCCGCGCTCGATCGCGGTCTTGCCGGCGCGATGGATCGTCACCGCTCCCTCGTCGACGTCGTGTTCGAGCACGCAGCGCTCCGCGCCGGCGCTGGTGCCGAGGTAAGTGCTCCGCGCCAGGCGGGTCGGGGCGTCGGCGCTGTCGAGCCAGAAGGCGTGCTCGGCGTCGGCGAAGAGCCGCTCGAAGAGCGCCTCGGTCGAGGCCTCGCCGGGCACCGTGCGCAGCAAGAGCCGCGTGTCGGAGGCCCCCGGCTTGGCGACGCCCTGGTCCCGGCGCGGCGCGCCGGCCGGCCGCTTCGTCGCCCGCACCGGCGGCGCTTTGCGCTCCCGCGCCAGGGCGTAGAAGTTCTCGACCAGGCGGGCGCCGTGGTCGGTGGCGATCGACTCCGGGTGGAACTGCACTCCCCAGAGCGGCCGGCGGCGGTGTTCGATCCCCATCACCACGCCGTCGTCGGCCCAGGCGCAGACGTTGCCGTCGGAGCCCATGCCGGTGATCGCCAGCGAGTGGTAGCGGACGACCGGGAAGCCCTGCGGGATGCCGTCGAAGAGGCCCGCCCCTTCGTGGAAGATCTTGCTGAGGCGGCCGTGCATCGCCTCCGGCGCACTGCGCACTTCGCCGTCGAGCATTTTGCCCAGGCCCTGGTGGCCGAGGCAGATGCCCAGCACCGGGATCTCGCTGTAGCGGAGGATGTCGTCGCAGACGCAGAAGTCGTGCCAGCGACCCGGCGTCCCCGGGCCGGGCGAGAGCACGATCGCGTCGAAGTCCCAACGCTCCAGCGCCCGCCAGGAGACGGCGTCGTTGTCGACCACGATCGGCTCCTCGCCGGAGACCCCGGCGAGCAGGTGGAAGACGTTGTAGGTGTAGGAGTCGTGGTTGTCGACCAGCAGCGTCCGCATCGGCGCCTCGCCGGCTCCCGCCCCGCTCATCGCACCGTCTCCAGCCCCAGGCCGCGCGCCGCCTGCGCCAGCGCCGCCTGGATCGCCTCCTGTACGTGCGGCTCGCGATCCTCCTCGACGTACCAGCGCGAGAGGTGTCCGGCATATTTGGCCAGCGGGCTGACGTCGAGCCGCTCGACCGCCTGCTGCAGGTGGCGCCGGTACATCTCCGACTGGACGACGGCGTAGCGGTAGTCGGGGTCCTGGGCCGGCTCGGCGGCGCGGCCGTTGGCGCCGGCGCCGTTGTGGGCGCGGGCCCGGGCCAGGTCCCAGCCGAGGCTCTGCTCGGGCCGCATCAGCTTCTCCGGGTCGAAGTCGAGCGGTTTGGTGTTGGTGTGCATGAGGAAGTAGCCGAGCGCCACCTGCGGCACGATCGCCTCGGAGACCGGGTGGCCGAGACGCACCCGCGCCCGCTCCTCCTCTTCCATCGCCTGCTCGATCCACTCCGCCAGCTCGTCGATCAGCAGCGCGTTCTTCTTGCTCGAGGAGACCGACTCGGCCTGTTTGGAGACCATGCCGTGGAAGACGTCGTGGGCGGGGTGGTTGATGTCGGCGCCCGCGCCCTTCTCCATCATCAGGTCCATCAGCTGGCGGCGGCAGGTGACGTGCGCCACCCACTCGAGGCCGCAGACCTGGATCGAGGTCGTGCCCTCCAGGCCCGGCGCCGCCATCCAGTAGGCGAGCGCCCGCATGTGCTGGGTCGGCAGGCCGTCGGCGCGCAGCAGCGGCATTTCCTCCAGCTCCTCGCGGTCGGTGAGGTAGATCACCGCGCCGTCGGGACGCCGCTGCAGCATCCCGTGCTCGAGGCCGAGGTTGGAGAGTTCGGCGACCTCGGGCAGGAAGTCGGACTCGAAGAAGACGCGGTCGAAGGAGATGCCGAGCCGGGCCAGGGTCTTGCGCTGGCCGGAGATCACCCAGGCACGCGTCTTCGACCAGAGCTCGATCGCGTCCTGATCGCCGTCGAGCACCCGCTGCAGCAGCTCGTCGGCCGAGTCGTGGTGGACGTCGACCTCGCGGCTGAGCGAGGTGGCCGGGTTGTCGTCGCGGCCGGTCAGCGAGGGGCCGGTCTTGACGTACTCGGCGTAGCAGTCGCCGACGAAGTGATCGCTCTTCTTGCCGCTACCGGGCGAGGACTGCGCGTGCCGGCCGCTCGCCACCACCCCCGCCATCGCCTCGCCCATGCTGCGACCGACGTCGCAGATGATGCTGCGCCGCTCGACCTTGCCGCCCGCCTCTTCCAGCGCCGAGCCGAGCGCGTTGCCCAGGGCCAGGTTGCGAAGGTGCCCGATGTGCAGCGCCTTGGTCGAGTTGGCGTCCCAGAAGTTGAGCGCGAAGCGCCGCCCGGCGGCAAGGTCGGTGTGGGACGAATCGCCGTTGCCGGAGACGAGCGCGCTCCCCGTCGCTTCGACCCAGTCGCCGGCGAGGACGGCGCGGACCTGCTTGCCGTCCCGATCGACGCTCTCCACCCAGGGCTCGGCTTCGATCCGCTCCAGGGCCGCGATCGCGTCGGCGTCCTCCTGCCAGCCCTTGACCCGCGGCACCAGCATCAGGTCGTGGTCGGCCTGCGGTTGGTAGGGCGCGCGTGCCGCCCAGAGCGGGCGTTCCTGCTCGCCGCCCGTTGAAATCTCGTCTAGTCGATCAAAGAGGTTGCTTGCCATAGCCGGTCACCGGTTCCCGTTCGTTTCCCGATGCACCAGCCGGGGCTCGAACCCGGATCTCCGGCTTTTAAGGCCGGCCCTTTGACCGATTAAGGCACTGGTGCGCTATGGCGGGGCTCCTCCCTTTGAAGCTCCCTGAGGTCCCTCTCCCTGGGTCCCCGAAATCTCTTCTGATCGCTCCAGAATTTTCGGGCATCCTAGCACTCCAGTCGTACCAAAGGACGGAAGTTGGGAGATCTTTTTAGGTCTTCCAAGTTTTCCAGGCAATTTCGACTTTACGCTCGGCGAAATTTGATCGAAGGGCGGGAGCGATGAACTACTGGATGCTGAAAAAACTCAGCGAGGGCGACTCGGGTCGCACCATCCCGCGGCTGCGAAAGCTGCGCGAACAGCTGAAAGAAGTGCCGGCCAAGGACAGCGAGGGCAACCTGCTGCTGGCCAGCTGGAACCTGCGGGACTTCGGCGTGCCCGGCGGTGGCTTCGGCCACGGCGAGCGGCTGCCGGAGTCCTACTTCTACATCGCCGAGACCCTCTCGCGATTCGATTTCGTCGCCGTGCAGGAGGTCAACAACCTCTACGCCTGGGAAGAAGTGATGGCGATCCTCGGCCCGGACTACGGCCTTCATCGCCTCCGACGTGACCGAAGGCGCGAGCGGCAACGGCGAGCGCCTCACCTACCTCTATGACAAGCGCAAGGTGAGCTTTCGCAACATCGCAGGCGAGATCGTCCTGCAGCCCTCGATGCTGATCAGCAAGACGGCCAAAGGCGGCAGCCAGTTCGCCCGCACGCCCTACTTCGCCTCCTTCCGCTCGGGCTGGCGCAAATTCGACATCTGCACGGTCCACATCTATTACGGCGAGGAAAGCGGCGCGAAGCTGAAACGGCGCATCGAAGAGATCGAAGACGTCGTCGCGGTCCTCGGCAAACGGGCCGACGTGGCAAACGAAGCCGGCAAGGCGATGATCCTGCTCGGCGACTTCAACATCGTCGGCCTCGATCACAAGACGATGCAGGCGCTGAGGAAAAAAGGGTTCGCCGTTCCGCCCGCGATCCAGAAACCGCCGACCGGGAAACGCAACAGCTACTACGACCAGATCGCCTTCAAGCTGGCCAAAGACGACGCGCTCGTACTGCCCAAAGGCAAAGAAGAAGAAGCCGGCAGCATTCCCATGTTCGAGAACCTCTTCAAGCCCGACGAAATCGACGTCTACCGCGAGTTCTTCGAACCCCTGCGCAAGGCGGCGGAAGACAAAGCCCAGGCGGAAGCGAAAAAAGCGCGCAAAAAAGCGCCCGGCCCGATCGCTCCCGAGGACTACTACAAAGAGTGGCGCACCTGGCAGATCTCCGACCACCAACCGCTCTGGGTCCGCCTCGACGCCGACGACAGCGACGAGTACCTGGAGAAACTCCTGGACGGCAGGTGAGAGCTCAGGTGAGGCCGACGAGGAAGGCGTTCAGCTCGGCGGTCAGGCGCTGCGGCTTGAAGCGCCACTCGAAGATCGAGTTCGCTTCGACCAGGCGGGCGTTGGGCAGCTCTTCGGCGAGCATGCCGGAGTCGCTGAAGGGGTGAACCGGGTCGCGGGGGTGGCCGACGATCAGGGTCGGCGCCTCGATCAACCGGCGCTGCTCCCGGTGCGGCGCGGTCTCCCCCAGCAACAGCCCCTCGAGCACGGCGCCGGAGGGACCGGGCCGCTGGCGCACCCAGTCCAGGCCGATGTCGACCAGGTAGTTGGTGCGCGGGATCAGCGAGGTGAGCCTGGAGGTGAGCTCGAAGACGGGGCGGCCGTAGCGCAGGCCGAGCAGGACCGGGGTGAAGGCGCCGGCCATCGCCGCCAGGGCGTTGTCCAGCACCGGCATCTCGATGAAGAGCCCGCGCGCCCGCTCGGGGTGGCTGACCGCCAGCTCGAGCCCGACGTTGGCGCCCAGCGAGGTGCCGCCGACGACCGCCGAGTCGAGCATCAGGTGATCGAGCAGGCCGACGACCTGACGGGCGAAGCGCGGCATCGAGTAGAGCCGCAGGTCCTCAGGCCGGTCCGAGCGCCCGTGACCCAGCAGGTCGACGCAGACCACCCGATTCCCTGCCGCCGCCAGTTCCGGTGCCAACCGGGCGAACATGCGCCTGTTCATCAGCAGCCCGTGCACGAGCACGAGCACCCGCTCGCCCTCGCCGTAGGTGGCGTAGGAGATCCGGTGGCCCTCGTAGAGGAAGTCGGCCATGCCGGAATCTCTACCGGACCGCGGCGCCGGACGGCTCAGGCAGAAGGCGAAGGCGCTGCCAAGCGGCCGGCGAGGAAGCCGACGACGCCGCCGATCGCGAGCAGCGTGGCGGTGCGCATCGGGCTCCGCTTCAGCTTCGAGGCGGTGCCATGGGCGCTGTGCTTGACGCCTGCCTTGGCGGCCTTGCGGACGAGGGTGCTCTTCAGCGTCGAGTTGCTCATGGAGCTTTCCTACCCAGCGAGCGCCGGAGCCAACCCTTGCGAGGGCCGGTCAAGCGGCAGGGCCGGGCCGTGGTTGGCGCCGGCGAGGCCGGTCACCCAGAGCATCCGGCGGACCTGGCCGGCGGTCCCGCAGAGGAGGAGCTGACGGCCTTGGCCTGCCAGCTCTTTGTCGCATCGCACCAGCACCTCGACGCCGCTGACGTCGATGAAGGCGCACTCGGCGAAGTTGAGCAGGACGTCGAGACCGTGCGCCGCCGCCCGGTCGAGAGCGGAAGCCAACTTGCCGACGACGGCGCGATCGAGCTCCCCCGCTACCGCGATCTCGCGACAGCCGGGCCAGATCTCTCGCTCGGAGAGCTTGAAGACGGTCACAGCGCTTTCGAGCTGAGGCATCGATCCTCCCGGAGTGAGTAGGGAAGAAGTCCGCGTGGCGGGTGTCGCCCGATCGCGTGCCTCCGCTGTGAAATCGACGGCCCGACCCTGAGTCCGAGCGTCGAATTCCACCTTAGCGCCTCGCAGTCGCGGGCTTCAAATCCGAGTCGCGGGCGTCAAAGCGGGTATTGGCTAGGCGTGGCCGACCAAAGCGTTGCACCGGAGGAGGCACCGGCAGAGCGGCAGGAGTCGATTCGAGCCGACATCTCGCGGGAGATGGTGCGGCTCTACAAGGAGCAGTTCGGGCGGGGACCGACCAAGGCGAGAACCGAGTTCGCCGGTCCCGACATCGTCATCGTCACCCTCGAGCACAGCCTCACGCCCGCCGAGCTCCGTCTCGTCGAGATGGAGGAGCACCAGCGCCTGCGCGACACGCGGATGTACTTCCAACATGCAACCGAGGACCAATTTCGCGAGACGATCGAACGGCTGCTCGGCAGGCGTGTGCGGGCATTCGTCAGTGGCATAGACACCCGCGCCGACGTCTCCTCCGAGGTATTTCACCTCGAGTAGGCCGAACGGTCAGGCTTCCGGCGCTTTCAGCTCCCGTTGCCGTCCTTCCGCGCCCGCTTGGCGGCCGCCGCAGCCTCCTCGACCTTTTCGGCTTGGCGCTCGGCACGGGCCGCCTCCTCCTTGCGCTCGAGGCTCTCCTCCTTGGCATCGAGCTCGTCGAGCTTGGCGGCGCGATCCCGTTTTGCGTTCGCCTGCTTCGCCTTGGCCGCCGTCTCGGCCGCTTTCTTCTTGCGGGTAGCAGCGGCTTTGGCAGCGCGCGACTCGCGCTCGCGACGGCGCTTGTCGGCCTCTTGGCGCTCCTCCTCCGCCTCCTCGTGCAGATTCGTCGCGCGTTCGCGCTGCTCGGTCGCCCGCTTCACCCGACGGCCTTCCTCCTTCAACTCCTCGTCGCCGAAGAGGATGCCGGTGGCGCTGCGCGTCCCGGCCTCGATGCGGTCGACGGCGTGCTTGGCCGCGGAGTCGGAGGCCCCGAAGAGGCCGAGGGTCGCGTCGATCGGCAACCTGGTCAGCTTCAGCGAGCGATCGAAGATCGTCTTCGGCAGTGTCGGCATGCTCATCGTGTCTCCTCTCGCGGATCCACGGCCGCCGCCACCCGCTCGGCGCGCCGCGCCTCCTGCTCGGCCTCCGCCGCCTCGCGCCTGCCCTCTGCCTGTTCCGCGGCTGCCTTGCGCTTCTCCTCGGCGAGTTGGCGCTCGGCCCGCTCGTCGGCGGCGGCCTTGCCGGCCTCCAGCTCGACCTCGCGGCGCTCGGACTCGACCTCCGCCCTCTCCTCGGCCAGCTCCGCATCGCGCTCCTTTTGCTCGGCCTCCGCGGCCCGCTCCGCCGCCTCGCGCTCGGCCTCCGACTGGACCTGCTGCAGCTTGCCCTCACGCTGCAGGTCCTCTCGCCCGAGGAGCGAGCCGGCCGCTTCCTTCGCCCGTCCCGCCAACTTGCCCAGCGGCCCGCCGGTGGTGCTCTCGCGTTCATTCATGCGCTGTCCTCCTTTCTCGTAATCGAACATGGGTTCGTCGGTTACCCCCAAATCGCCAGTCGGAACCGAATAGGCTCGACCCCGTCGAAACCAGCGTCCGTTCAACGTCGATTCGCCGCCTGGCGATCGCCTCGATTGCCGGCCAACTGGTCTGGGTCGCGATCGTCGTCGCCGCCGGCCTGCTCGAACCCGGCTATAACGAGATCCGCGATGCGGTCAGCGTGCTCGGCGCCCGCGACGCCGCCCACCCCTGGCTCTTCGACCTGGCGGTGGCGATCTGGGGCGCCTCGTTCATCTGCGCTGCCGCGGCCCTCCTGCTCGATCGATCGCGGGGACTGCGCAACTGGCTGGGACCGGCGCTGATCGCCCTCACCGGCCTCGCCCAGATCCTCGACGGCTTTCCCTTCCCGGCCGACTGCCGCTGGACGATGGACGCCACCTGCCGGGCGCGCGAGAGCGCCGGCGAGCTCTCCTGGCAGCACTACGCCCACGGTCTCACCTACTTCTTCGGCGCCGCCGTCCTGCTGCTCTCCGTCTTCGCGATCGCCTGGCGAGTCCACGGCGACGAGCGCTGGGGTCGCTTCGACCGCTTCGCCATCTGGGCCGGGGGCCTCGCCATCGTGATCTTCGGCGGCCTCTTCTTCCTCGCCGGCAACGACCCCGACGGCGACTACGGCCTGATCCAGCGCCTCGCCCTCGCCGCGGGCGGCGGCTGGGTGCTGCTGCTGTGCTGTGGCCTGCTGCTCATCGATGAACCGGATGGGCGCCTGGCAGCCCGCGCAGCAGACGGGCGAAGACGCCTCGCAGGGTTCGCTTCCCGTAGGCGTGGTCTGGGTCGAACTGGGTGAAGACGGCGATTGCGATCTTGCGCCGGCCACGCCGCAGCAGGGCGACCTGGTGGTCGACCCGGCCCGAGCCGCTTCCCCAGCCACCCTTGAAGTAGAGGCGCCAGCCATGAAGGGGGACCCGGCCGATGCCCCAACGTTGCGAGGGGACGACGCCGGCGAGCAGGTGAAGGGCATAGCGGCGGTGGCGACCGGGGACGAAAGAGCGCAGCCGGTACATGAAGCGCGCCTGGTCACGCGGGCTCGTCCGCGACAGCCCCCAGATCGGCGCGTAGCGGAAGTCGCGCATGCGGGCGACTCGCGCCACCCGCTCGATCCTCCTCACACCGACGATGTCGCGCACCGTCGTCGCCGCGACACTGTCAGAGCGCCGGATCATCGGCCCGAGCAGGGCCCGGTCGCCGGCGCTGAGCTCGCGGTCGTGACACATGCGCAGGTAGGCGACCAGCAGCATCACCTTGAAGACGCTGGCGGCCGGCGCTGTGCTCCGCATCGCCATGCCCCGCAGCTGTCCCCGCTCGTCGACCGCGAAGGCGATGATGCCGTCACGGTGCCGGGCGTAGCGCCTCGCCGCCCTCACGTCGGGGTGCCAAGCCGCTCGCTCGACCCGCTTCGCCTGGGCGGGAGCCGCCGCGAGAAGCAGGCAGGCGAGGGTTGCGCTCAGGAACCGGGCCACCAGGCGCGCTCGCCTCAGAGGTAGGTGATCGCCGGAATCAGCAGCGAGCGGACGATGCGTTGCGGACGGCTTTGCTCTTCAGGGAACTGTTCATGCTCCCCACCTACCCGGCACCGGGCAGCGCTCACATCCACGCCGGCGGATTTCAGGAGCTCGAGATTTTCAGAAGCTCGGGTAGAGGGTGCCGCTGGCGGGGGAAGTGAATTTGTACGAAAAGTCGCCCCCGCCTTCTTTTTCCAGCTCCAAGAGGCCGATGCAAGGCCCAGCCACCCTGATGACGGGGTACCAGCCCCGTTTGATCGTCGCCGGAGCACCCCCGAAGGACAGGAAAGTCATGTGATCAGCTTGGTATTCGCAGACAGCGCCACCATTGCATTTGACTTTGAATCTCGGAAACCTCACACGCATGAGGCCACGGTGGACGTTGTTCTCGATTCCGCCACTTTTGAACTCAACCGAGTAGGGCGTCGTCGAGCTGGCCGTCGTTTCGAGCACGCAGACGCCACAGTTGGTGAAAGTGAAGGCGGTGAGCGATCCGATCAGCATCGGATCGCCGGAGTTTTGGGAGAGCGTTCCGGACATCGCCGAGTTGTCGCATACGAAGGTTTGGTTGGCCGTCCCATCATTGAAGGAAGCTTTGATTTTCACTTCGTTAGCGAGGGCAAACGCGGTACCCATGCCAAAGTTTTTGTTCACTGGGCAGACGTTGTCTCCCGATGCGACTTCGCACAACTTGGAGCTGAGCGCGAAGGCGAATTCTTCGCCGGCGTTTTCTTTGCCGCTCAGTTTGGTCGACAGGGTTCCCGAGACGCTCACGGCCATTTTCGTCGGGCCAAGGAAGAGTCCCAGTTCAGATTTGCCCGCTTCTTTGAGGGCCTGGTTCACATTTTTTGATATTTCGGTCGAAAATTTGAGCGACTGTTCTTCCAGGTCTTCCAGCGAGATCGCCGCGGCCACCGTGCCGACGAGTTTGAGGCTTCCCAAAGCGCATTCCGCACCGCTGAATTCGATCGTCGCCAGCGCCCCGCCTTCTTTCTGCGGTTCCACCTTCTCGTAGACGTTGCCGCCCGCCAGGATCCAGTTGGCTTTCGCTTCGAGGTTGATCGTTTTGCTTACTTTGCAGGCCGCCAGACCCGAAAGCACGCATTCGAGCAGGGAGAATTTCAGGTTCTCAGGGCCACCTTTGAGGATCGCGCCGCTGCCCGTCGCCGTTTTGCATTCGATCGTGCCTTTCGGCAATGAGAGAACGAACGAACCACCGGCAACCGACACGCTTTCTTCAGCAAGCGACAGTTCGGTCAAGGTTTCGGAGCCGATCGTCCAATCCGCTTCGGAGGCGTGAGCGTTCGCGGTCAGGCTCAAACCCATGACCATGAGTACGGCCAGTGCGTTGAAGGTACGAGTGACTGGGTGCATCGCGCTTCTCCGACCTGACGGTTTGTTGACCGCTCTACTTTCTCAAATGAAAATAACACCGTTGTCAACCGTTACCGCGCTGACCCGGGCCACCAGGCGCGCTCGCCGCAGAGGTAGGTGATTGCCGGGATCAGCAGCGAGCGGACGACGAAGGTGTCGAGGAGGACGCCGACCGCCACCGTGGCGCCGATCTGGACCAGCTCTTCCAGCGGCAGCAAGGTGAGGGTGGCGAAGGTGCCGGCAAGGATCAGGCCGGCGCCGGTGACGACGGTGCCCGTGCTTTCCAGAGCTGCCAGGACGCCCTCTTTGGTGCCCCGCTGCGCCGCCTCTTCGCGCGCCCGGGTCATCAGGAAGATGTTGTAGTCGACGCCGAGGGCGACGAGGAAGATGAAGGCGAGTAGGACGAGGTCGAAGCTCATCCCATCGGAGCCGAAGAGCTCGATGAAGGCAAAGGTGACGAGGCCGAGCGTGGCGGTGAACGAGGCGACCACGGTCAGCATCAGGTAGGCGGGCGCGGCGAGAGCGCGCAGGACCCCGATCAGGATCAGGCCGACGACCAGGAGCACCACCGGCACGATCAGTCGGGTGTCGCGAGCATTGGTCTGCTCGACGTCGTAGTTCTCCGCCGGAACGCCGCCGAGAAGGGCGCCCGGCGCGACCTCCCGCAGCCGGTCGCGCACGTCCTCGACCAGATCGGTTGCCTTGGCGGAATAGGGATCGCCGCGCAGGACGATCGCCAGGGCCGCGACGTCGGAAACCCGCGCCGGTGGCACCGGCACCGCCAGCTTGACCGAGTCGAGGTCGTCGAGCCCGTGCAGCGCCGCCTCGACTTCGCCGATCCCGACCACGGCGGTCAGCGGCGAGCCGATGCCGGGCGGGAAGTGCCGGGACAGCACTTCGTTGCCGCGGCTCGATTCGGTCGGATGGGTTTCGCCTTCGCCGAAGCCGATCGTGCCGTGGTGGATCAGGTTGCCGAGGGCAAGGATCGCCAGCAGGGCGAAGACGGAGGCGACGATCGTCCGCGGGCGGCGCCGCACCAAGCCTGCGATCCGCGCCCAGCGCCGTTGTCCTTGACCGGGCTCGGCAGCGCCGCGCCCGGGCCAGAAGGCCCGCGAGCCGAGGATCGAGAGCAGCGCCGGCAGCAGGGTGAGGGCGGCGGTGAGCATCACCGCGATCCCGATCGCCAGCACCGGGCCGAGCCAGTGGGTCGACTCGAGCTCGGCCAGCAGCAGCACGAGCATCGCCGCGATCACCGTCCCCGCCGAAGCGGCGATCGGCCGAACGCTCTCGGCCAGGGCGGTGCGCAGCGCCGCCGACGGCTCTCCACCGCCGAGCTCTTCGCGATAGCGGTGGATCAAGAGCAGCGAGTAGTCGGTGCCGGCGCCGAAGGTCAGCACCAGCAGCAGGAAGGTCCCCTCAGTGTTGACCGTGATCAGACCCGCCTTGATCAAGAGATAGATGATCCCGAGCGCGATCAGGTAGGCGGTGCCGACGACGACCAGGGGCAGCAGCGCCAGCGGTGGTGCTCGATAGACCAGCAGGAGCAGCAGCAGGACAAGGCCGAGGGTCGCGATCAACAGCGTTCGCCCCGCGTCTTCGGCGACTTCCTCGAGGTCGGCCGCGACACCACCCGGTCCGGTCACGTAGGACTGCAGGCCGGGGACGCGATGGGCACCGAGGTAGGAGCGGATCTGCCTCACCCCGGCAAGGACCGCGCCACGATCGTCGGAGTCGATCGCCAGCGCCACCAGCGCCGCTTCGCCGTCGCGCGAGATCGGCCCGACCCCTTTGGCGATCTTCGCCACGTCGCCGAGCGGTTGGCGCGCGCCCTGCGAGAAGGGCGCGAAGACCGGGGTGGCGCCGGAGAGTCCCAGCTTCTCCAGGCCTTCGCCCAACCTGCCGATCGCGTCGAGGTCCTTGGCGGTGAGCCCGCCATTGCGCTCGAAGACGACCAGCACCGGCACGTCGTCGCCCCCCTTGAAGTCCCGCTGCAGCGCATCGAGCGCCCGCGTCGACTCCGAGTGCGCGGGCAGGTAGCTCGTCTGCCCCGCCGCCGTCACCTCACCGATCTGCGTCCTCGCGATCAGCCCGGCGATCCCCAGCGCGAGCCAGACGCCGACGGTGACCCAGCGTCCCCGCGGGCCGGTGACTGCGGCGATCCAGCGCCCGATCATCGGGCGGGAGAGTACGCGCGGCTCCCGGCGGCAGCGCCGGGACTCAGGCCTCGGCTGCTTCGGGCACGACGGCGGGCTTGGCGCCGCCGTCGGGCGGGCCGAGCGCGCGGGGCACCAGCAGGCCGGCGCCGAAGCAGAGCACGAGGAAGCCGGTCGCCATCAGGAAGGTGTCGGTAAAGCCGGTCACCGTGGGCAGGCCTTTCGCCATGTTGTCGGCGATGAAGGTGGCCGAGAGCTGGCCGCCGAGGGCGCCGCCTAGGGTCCGCATCACGTTGTTCATGCCGCTGGCGACGCCGGTCTGCTCGGCCGGCACCGCCTGCACGATCAGGTTGCCGAGCGCCGCGAAGGCGAGGCCGATCCCCACGCCCAGCAGCGCGGCGGCGATCAGCAGGTCGAAGGGATGTTCGTGGGCCAGCGCCAACATCGCGAAGGAGGCGGTGGCGAAGAGCGTGCCGGCGAGCAGGGCGTTGCGGGAGCCGAAGCGGGCGGCGATCGGCCCGGCGCGCAGGCCGAGGATCGTCATCCCCACCGTCGCCGGCAGCAGGTAGAGGCCGGAGACGACCACCGAGGCACCGAAGCCGAAACCGGTGCTGGTCGGCAGCTGGGCGAACTGGGGGAAGACGACAAAGGACGCGTAGAGGCCGGCGCCGAGCAGGAAGGCGGCCGAGTTGGTGGTCCAGACCCCGCGCACGCGCATCATCGCCATGTCGATCAGCGGTTCGCGACTGCGCACCTCGACCGCGATCCAGGCCAGCGAGACGAGCACGCCGAAAGCCGTCAGCCCGAGCATCTTGGCGGAGACCCAGCCCCAGCTCGTAGTCTGGCTGATCGCCAGCAGCACCGCCGAGAGGCCGACGGTCATCAGCGCCGCCGCCAACCAGTTGACCCGGCCCGGCGTCCGCACCGGCGACTCGGGCACGAAGCGCCAGGTCGCGACCGCGGCCGCCACGACCGCGACCAGCGGGATCCAGAAGAGCCAGTGGTAGTCGAGGTGCTCGAGGATCACCCCGGAGAGGACGATGCCGAGCCCGCCGCCGATGCCGAGGATCGCCGAGAGCATGCCGATGCCGCCGGCGACCTTCTCGGCCGGGAACTCGTCGCGGACGATGCCGTAGGCGAGCGGGAAGATCCCGCCCCCGGCGCCCTGGATGAAGCGGGCGGCGATCAGCAGCGCCAGCGAGTTGGAGACCGCGGCCAGCAGGGTGCCGGCGGCGAGGATCACCAGGGTCCAGAGCAGCAGGCGCTCCTTGCCGTACATGTCGCCGAGCCGGCCGAGGATCGAGGTGCCGACCGAGGCGGCGAGCAGGTAGCCGGTGAGCAGCCAGGTGATGCCGGTCTCGCTGGTGCCGAGGTCCGCCCGCATCGTCGGCAGCGCCGGCACCACCGCCGAGCTGAGCAACGCGTAGGCCAGCCCGCCCAGCGCGAGCACGGCGAGAGTCAGATTGGGATGCGTCCGGTCGGGTGAGGACGAGGACAAGTTCGAGGTCTCCTGGGGGATAGAGGCGCGCTTACTTCGAGTAAGCGGCACCGTATCGAAGCCGCTCCGATGGCCTCTTTTTTGGCCAGGACCCAGATATCGAGTCGAAACGGGCTCTTGTACGACTTGTACAAGAACAGAAATCTTGACTGCCAAATCACATCTAAAGATGAGTTCCCCCGGCGCCGATGGGCAAGGACCAAGGCATACGACTTTGGTCCAAATTCGACAAAAAGGGGAAAGAAAATGCGCTGGATCACCAAGAAGAGAGCCTTTATCGCTTTCGGCTGTACCTGCGCTCTCGTGGTGACCGGCGCCGCGATCGCGTACTTCACCTCAAACGGCTCGGGCACCGGCTCGGCCACGGTCGGCTCGAGCTCGGCGGTGACGCTGCACGCGACGATCACCGGGACCCTCTTCCCGGGCTCCTCCTCGCCGGTCACGTTCACGGTCGACAACCCGTCCTCGGGCGTGCAGCGGGTCGGCACGGTCAGCCTCGCGAGCATCTCGGTCGACGCGGGCCACTCCGGCTGCAGCACCAAAATCAGCGGTGAAAACCCTGACTTCACGATGGCGGCCGTTCCCGTCAACCAGGTCTTCCAGACCGGCAACGGCCAGGCCGTCTCCGCCACCGGAACCCTGGCGATGAACGAAACCGGCACCAACCAGGACGCTTGCCAGGGCGCGGCCCTGACGCTGCACCTGACCAACAACTAACTCCGAAGGGTTTTGGCGGGCAATGCGAACCACTCGTGGCGCGATCGTCGTGCTGGCCGCGATAGCCGCTCTCGCAACGGTCGCCTACGCCGCCTCCCCGCACGGTTCGCAACCCGGCTCCGCTCCCACTCCGGAGCGGAGCCGGGGCTCCGCCTCCCTGCCCAAGCCGGCCTCCCTGCCCAAGCCAAAGATCTCCATGCATCCCGACAAGGTGTCGCCATCGACCAGTGCCAAGTTCGGCTTCACCGCCCGCGGCGGCAAGCCCCGCTTCCAGTGTCGCCTCGACAAACGCGCCTGGAGCGCCTGCCAGTCGCCTCTCACCTTCAACCGGCTGGCAGTCGGCACGCATAAATTCTCGGTCCGCACCGCCGGCAAGCGCGGCGCCCACAGCAAGGCAGCCGACTTCGCTTGGCGCGTACTGGAGCCGAAGGACTTCTCGATCTCGCCGCAGCTCTCCAGCCTCGGCGCCCTCTATCCGGGAGCGGCCGCCCAGGCGTTGCCGCTGACGATCACCAACCCCAACCCGGTCCCGATCCTCGTCACCAGTCTCGACGTCAGGGCGACGGCGGATCCTCCCGGCTGCCCCAGCGGCGAAAACCTCCTGCTCGGCGGGGCCGGCATCTCAGCCTCCAATCCACTCACCGTGCCCGCCAACGGCTCTGTCAGCCTGCCGGCGCCGGGCATCGCCGCTCCGACGATCTTCCTGCGTGACCTGCCGGTAAACCAGGACGCCTGTCAGCGGGCGCAGTTCCCGCTGTCCTTCTCCGGGAGCGCGCGGGGATGAGACGGCGGCGCCCGACCGGCTTCGCGGCACTGGCGATCTTCGCCCTGCTCGCTCTGGCGGCGGCGGGCACGGCGATCGCCTACTTCACCACGACGGGCAGCGGCGAAAGCACGGCGAAGACGGTCTCGGCGCTCACCCAGCCGACGATCGCTACGGCAACCCCTGCGGCGGGTGGAACGGTGACCCTCACCTGGGCCACCGTCACACCTCCCGGCACGGGTAGCGTCACCTACAAAGTCGAACGCAATGGTGGCGTCGCCAGTGGCACCTGCGCCTTGGCGGTGTCGGCGACGAGCTGCGTCGACAGCGGCCTCAAAGCCGGTACTTACAGCTACGTGGTCACCGCGAGGTGGCGCTCCTGGTCAGTGACCGGCGCAAGCAAAGCGGCAACCGTCACCGTCGGTCCCGCGCACCACCTCGTGATCGAAGCCGCCACGTCGACCCCGACCGCCGGCGCCGCCGACAACCTGACGATCACGGCAAAGGACGAAGGCGGCGGCACGGTCACCACCTACACCGGTGCCAAAAGCCTCACCTTCGCCGGCGCCCCCAAAGGTCCCGAAGGAACGGTTCCCACGGTCTCCGATTCCGCCGGCAACGACGTCGCCTTCGGCAACGCCACGGCGATCGAATTCAGCGCCGGCGTCGCCACGGTCAGCGCCGGCAAGAACGGCGCGATGAAGCTCTACAAGAGCGGAGCGACCAGCATCACCGCCAGCGACGGCACGCTGTCGACCGAAGCTCCACTGGCGGTGACGGCCTCCGGGGCCGCGGCGTCGAGATTTCTGCTTGCGGCGGAAAGCCTGGCGCCGGCGGCGGGCTCGGCCGACAACCTCACGATCACCGCCCAGGACGCCTACGGCAACGTCGCGACCTCCTACGCCGGCGCGAAAAGCCTCACCTTCAGCGGCGCCTCGGCGAGCCCCGGAGGGAACCAGCCGACCGTCGTCAACAGCTCCGGCACCGCGACCAACTTCGGCACCGCGACGGCGCTCACCTTCACCGCCGGCGTCGCTGCCGTCTCCTCGGCGAAAAACGGTGTGATGAAGCTCTACAAGAGCGGGGCGGCAAGCGTCAGCGCGAGCGACGGCACGATCTCCTCCAAAGCATCGCTGGAAGTGACCGTCTCGCCCGCCGCGGCATCGAAATTCGCGCTGACGGCCACCACGACCACACCCGCCGCGGGGGCAGCCGACAACCTCACGATCACCGCCCAGGACGCCTACGGCAACGTCGCGACCTCCTACGCCGGCGCGAAAAGCCTCACCTTCAGCGGCGCCTCGGCGAGCCCCAACGGGACCGTCCCGACCGTCTCCGATTCCGCCGGCAACGACGTCGCCTTCGGCAGCGCCACGGCGATCGAATTCAGCGCCGGCGTTGCCACGGTCAACGGGTCGAAAAACGGCGCGATGAAGCTCTACAAGATCGGCTCGACCAGCATCAAAGCCGGCGATGGCGTCCTCACCACGCCCACTGCCCTGACCGTGACCGTGGCGGCCACCGCCTCACGACTGCTGCTCGCCGCCTCCGCGACGAGCCTGACCGCCGGGGGTACGGCCAACCTCACGATCACCGCCCTGGATCCCTACGAAAACACGGTCACCACCTACACCGGCTCCAAGACCCTCACCTTCTCGGGCGCCTCGGCGAGCCCCGGCAACAACAAACCGACCGTCGCCAACAGCTCCGGGACGGCTACGAACTTCGGTAGCGCCACGACGATCAGCTTCAGCGCCGGCGTCGCCACTGTCTCCTCCGGCAAAAACGGCGTGATGACGCTCTATGACGTCGAGGAAGCGGGCATCCTCGTCAGCGACGGGACGATCTCCAGCAAAACCCCGGTGAAAGTGACCGTGAGCGTGGCGGCGATGTCGAAATTCGGCCTCACGGCCGCCACCACGACCCCCAACTCGGGCGCTGCCGACAACCTCACGACCATCGCGCAGGACGCCTACGGCAACACGATCACCTCTTACTCCGGCGCAAAAAACCTCACCTTCAGCGGCGCCTCGGCGAGCCCGGATGGAACGGTGCCGACGGTCTCGAATTCTGAAGGCGCCGACACCGCCTTCGGGACCGCCATCTCGATCAACTTCAGCGAAGGCGTCGCGAGCGTCTCGGGCACGAAAAACGGCGTGATGAAGCTCTACAAGAGCGGGGCGACCACGGTGACGGTCGGCGACGGCACGTTCTCGGGGGCGCTCGCGGTGACGGTCGCCGCCCCAGCCGCCAAGCTGCTGCTCGCCGCCGCCACGACCACCCCGGTCGCCGCCGCCACCGACAACCTGACGATCACCGCACAGGACGCCTACAACAACGTCGCCACTGCCTATACCGGCGCCAAGAACCTCACCTTCTCCGGTGCCTCGGCGAGCCCGAGCGGAGCGCTGCCGACGGTCTCCAACAGCTCCGGCACCGCGACCAACTTCGGCACCGTGACGGCGATCAGCTTTACCAGCGGCGTCGCCACCGTCTCGACGACCAAAAACGGCGTGATGAAGCTCAACCGCGCCGAGTCGGCAAACATCACGGTGAGCGACGGCTCGATTTCTAGCCCCATTCCGCTCGCGATCACGGTCTCGGTCGGCGCCGCGGCACGCTTGGGGATCACCAACATCACCATCAGCGCCGGAGCGCTCGGGTCCAACTGTCTCTTCACCTGCACCCTGACGGGCATCGGCAACAGTGGCAAAGTCACGGGCAAAGTCGCCGTGACCGACAGCGTCGGCAACACGGTCGGCAACCTCGGCACCAGCCCCTCGATCAAAGTCACCACCAACGGCACCGGCACGATCAGCGGCAGCCCACTGACGGTGCCCAGCACCGGCGCCGCCGAATCGGCGACCAGCTTCACCTTCATCTCCAAGTCGTCGGGAACCTTCACCGAAACGCTGACGGTCGCCCTCGTGGAAGGCACCACCTACACCAGTGCGACGCTGACCGCGACCAAGTAGGCGCCGGCTGCCTAGGTTGATAGGCGATCCCCCGTGCGGGTCGCATCGCGGCGTCCGCCGCCGACCAGGCTGACCCCGACCAAGCTGAGCGCAAGCCCGATGACGACGCCCGGGTTGAGCGACTGGCCGAGAATCGGCACCGCGGCGATCGCGGTCAGCGAGGGGACGACGTAGAGGAAGCTCGTCGCCTCTCCTCCCTTCTGTCGCCGCAGCAGCCAGAAGAAGAGCAGGATCGCCGCGATCGAGAGGCCGAGGGTGAGCCAGACGATCGGCGCCAGGGCGGCGTAGGTGATCGGCACGTGGAAGCCGGGCCCGATCGCCGCGACGACCGCCATGAAGATTGCCGAGGCGGCGAGCTGGATCGTGTTGGCGCTGCGCGGGTCGACCGTGCCGACACGGAAGCGCTGCAGCAGCGTTCCGGAAGCGAGACCGGCGACTCCCAGCAGCGCCAGCAGCAAGCCGCCGACGGTGAGCGCGCCCTGCATCTCGTCGGCGACCGCGAAGACGACCCCGAGCACGCCGATTGCCGAGCCGAGCCACTGGCGGCGGTCGAGCCGCTCGTCGAAGAAGAGCGAGCCGCCGACGGCGACGAGCACAGGGCTGGTCCCGGCGAGCAGCGCCACGAGGCCCGCCGGAACGCCCACCTCCAGCGCCGTGTAGACGCCGGAGAACTGCACCGCCTGCAACAGCAGGCCGGTCAGCACCACCCAGCCGAACTGCCGGCCGCGGGGCCAGGCGGCCCCGGCCCCCAGCGCGATCAGGCACATCAGCGGCGTCGCGACGATCAGCCGCCAGAAGCTGACCGTGAGCGCCGGCGTGTGCGCGGTCGCCAGAGCGCCGACGATGTAGCCACTGGTCCAAAACAGTGCCATCGCGGCCTTTCCCAGCCGTTCGGTCCCGAGCAGCCGCGCGGCCTCGAGCTGAGACCATCTTCTGGTGCCCGCCGTCGCCACGATCGGAATCTATGACTTCGACCTCGCGAGCTTTCTCGGCACGCTGGAGAGCGCGGGCGTCGGCACGGTGGTCGACGTCAGGCAGCGGCGCGGCGTGCGCGGGCCCGAGTACGCCTGGGCCAACGCAAAACGACTGCAGGCCTCACTTGCGGAGGCGGGCCTGGGCTACGTCCACCTGAAGGAGCTCGCACCGACCACCGAGCTGCGCCAGGTCCAGTACCGCGAGGACGATCGGATCGGCGAGGGCAAGCGCTCGCGCACGCACCTGGCCCCGGAGTACGCCCGCCGCTACCGCGAGGAGATCCTCGCCGTCGCCGACCTCGCCCCCCTGCTCGATCTCGCCGAGACCGAGCTGCCGGCGCTGCTCTGCGTCGAGCGCGACCCCGAGGCCTGCCACCGCTCGCTGATTGCCGAGCGACTCGAGCGCGAGCACGGCTTCGAGGTAACCCACCTGCGACCTGCTGACTGAACGGTTTACCCCCGTATATGGGGGTCAATCGACCACTCGGCAGCCTCAGGTCGTCTGCTGGTCCTTGGGCTCCTGCCGCGGCTCGAGCTGGATCTCCTTCTCGGCCCGCGGCCGGCCCTCTTCGATCTCGGCGCTGCGCTCGCGCTCGGCATTGAGCTGGTGGCCGAAGAGAATCGCCAGGTTGCTGATCCAAACCCAGACGAGCAGGGCGACCAGGCCGGCGAGGGTGCCGTAGGTCTTGTCGTAGGAGCCGAAGTTGGCGATGTAGAAAGCGAACGCCGCCGAGGCGACCGCCCAGACGACCATCGCCACCAGGCAGCCCGGCGTCACCCAGCGGAAGCCACGCAGCTTCACGTTCGGCGAGGCGTAGTAGAGGAGGTCGACCATGAGCACGAAGATCGCCACCATCACCGGCCACTTGGCGACGTTCCAGACGTCCACCGCCGTGTCGCTGAGCCCGACCGGATCGGCGATGGCTTCGACCACCGGTCCGGTGAGCACGAGCCCGAGCGCGAGCAGCGCCACAGCGATGACCATCACCAGCGTCACGCCGACCTGCAGCGGTCGGAGTTTCCAGAAGGGGCGACCCTCGGGGGTCTCGTAGATCACGTTCGAGGCGCGCATGAAGGCGCCGATGTAGGCGGAGGCCGACCAGAGCGCCACCAGCAGGCCGAAGACGAAGGCAAAACCCGCCGCGCTCTGGTTGGAGATGATCGAGTCGATCGGCCCTTCGAACGTTTCCGCCGCCGATTCCGGCCCGATCGAGGTGATGATTTCGGTCAGGCTCTTGGTCGTCGTCTGCGGATCGCCGAACAGTCCGAGCAATGAGACCATCGCGATCAGGGCCGGGAAGAGCGAGAGCAGGCCATAGTAGGTCAGCGCCGCCGCCCAGTCGGTCAGGTTGTCCTCCTGGAACTCCCGGACCGTTCGCTTCAGCGTCGCCCAGATTCCAGAGTCGGCGGCAGCGCCCTCGGGCCGGTAGTCCCGCCGCACCGGTCCCCGCGCTCCGCTCGTCTCGCGCGCGTCGTCTGTCTCGTTTTTCTCCACGGTTGCTGACGGCTACCCCGAAACGAGAGCCGCTATCCGACAGAGATTGCCTCAGGATCGAATTGGGTAGAGCCCCAGCTATGCCCGATTCGGAAGAGCGCCTGGACGAGGAGCAGGCGATCGAGCGGCTCAACGCCGCGTTGCGCCATCAGTACCGCTCGGCGCTCCAGTACTCGGTTGTCGCCGCCAGTCTGTTGGGACTCGAGGCGCAGGCGCTGGGCCCCCGCCTGACCGGCTTCGGCGACGAAGAGCTGAACGGGGTTCGTCAGCTGATCGAAAAGATCGTCTCCTTCGGCGGCCGGCCGACCACCGAGATCGCCGAGCTCCGCTTCGAGCAGCGGGCCGCCGACGCCCTCGCCTGGCTGATCGAGTGCGAGGCCGAAGTCGTGGAAGCGCTGCAGGAGGCGATCGAGCCGACCGGCCGCGAGGGCCGCTCGGAGGCCCTGGAGCACCTGCTCGAGCACATGATCATGCGCAAGCAGCACCAGATCGACTTTCTCCGCCGCGCCGTCGCCTGACGGCCGCTACTCGCCGGCGACGTGGACTTCGAGCGCGTGGATCTGCTCTTGGCCGTAGGAGCCGATCTGGACCGGACCGGCGGCGCTGATCGTCTCGCCGATTCCCGGTAGTGGGTGCGGGCGCAGGCCCTTGCGGACGTCGATCACGGTGATGCCGGGCATCGTGATCCCCTGGGGGTCGCGGAGGACGAAGTGGGCGTCGCCGTCGCCGTCGGGGTCGACCCGCTCGACGTAGATGATCTCTCCTGCGGCGCTGCGACAGCTCGGGTGGCCGCCGGGGCAGTGGGAGGGCCGCACCGGCACTTTGACCTCGGCCTTCTCCTTGGCGGACTGCAGGTGAGATTTGAGCACGGATCGCTCGGCCCCCTTCGCCTCTTCGCCGCCCGCCGCATCCTTGGCGTCGCCGCAGCCGACGGCACCGGCAAGAAGCAGCACGCCCGCCAGAAGCGCCACCGCACCGAACCCTCTTTCCCGGATCACCCGCCACATGAGAGCATGGTCTCCACGATGAGCGACTTCCTCGTCAAGCGCGACGATCTGCGTGAGTGCCGGATAGCCGAATCCGAGACCCCCGAGGTAGGTCCCGGCCAGGCGCTGCTGCGGGTCGATCGCTTCGGCCTCACAGCCAACAACGTCACCTACGCGGTGATGGGCGAGGCGATGTCCTACTGGAACTTCTTCCCGGCCGAGGAGGGCTGGGGACGGGTGCCGATGTGGGGGTTTGCCGAGGTCGAGCAGAGCGAGGTCGATGGTGTCGAGCCCGGTACCCGGCTCTACGGCTACCTCCCTCCTTCTTCGCACCTACTGGTCACGCCCGGGAGCGTGGACCGCGGCAGCTTCGTCGATCGTTCGCCCCACCGCGAGGCACTGCCCTCTGCCTACCACCGCTACCTCGCCACGGCGAGCGACCCCTTCTACCGGCCCGACAGCGAGGACATCCAGATGCTGCTGCGGCCGCTCTTCTTCACCTCCTTCCTGATCGACGACCAGCTCGCCGATGACGGCTTGACCGAGCGCGGCCCGATCGTGATCTCGAGCGCCTCGAGCAAGACCGCGATCGCCGCCGCCTTCCTGCTCTCGCGGCGCGACGGGGTCGAGCTCGTCGGCCTCACCTCACCCCGCAACGTCGAGCTGGTCGAGGGCCTCGGCATCTACGGGCGCACCGTCACCTATGAGGAGGTCGACAGCCTCGATCGCGGTCCCGCCACCTACGTCGACGTCGCCGGCGACGGCGCCGTGCGCCAGGCGGTCCACACGCACTTCGGCGACGAGCTGATCCACAGCATGGCCGTCGGCGCCTCGCACTGGGAGGAGCTCGGCGCGGGCGCGGGGGGCGAGCTGCCGGGGCCGACTCCGGCCTTCTTCTTCGCCCCGGACCGCGTCAACAAGCGCTCCGAGGACTGGGGGCCCGCCGTCCTCGAGCAGCGCGTCTCCGAGACCTGGCACCCCTTCTGCGAGTGGATTGCCGGCCGGCTAGAAGTGATCCACCGCTCCGGCTTCGACGCCGTCCGTGACACCTACCTCGAGGTGCTCGAGGGCCGGGTCGACCCGAAGACGGCCCACGTGATCTCGCTCGACGCCTAGGCGTGGACCAGGTCGTCCAGGTCATCGGCGCGGCGCTGATCCTCGTCGCCTACATCGCCGCGCAGATGGAGCGCCTAGACCCCCAATCCCGCCTCTACCTCGGCCTCAACCTGGCGGGCTCGCTGATCTTGGCCGTGCTCGCCGCCGGCGGCTCGCAGTGGGGCTTCCTCCTGCTCGAGTGCGCTTGGGCGATCGTCTCCTTCTGGGGCCTGGTCAGCTCCGCGCGCTCCGCGGGCAAGCGCCCGGCACGCTAGGCGGCCGGCGAATCTAAATCCCGGCGCTCCACTGATCCGCCCGCCGGGGGATCTCGCAGTGGGGTTCAAACCCCCTCTCATAAGGAGCGCCATGGAACCCGAAAAGACACTCGCGCAGACCAACGTCGACGACGTGGTCCGCCGCGCGGCCGACGACGCCGCCGAAACCCTCAAAGAGGGTGACACCCGGCTCGGCTTCCTGAAGAAGGCCGGACTCGCCGGCGGCGCGGTCGTCGGCGGCGGCGCGCTGATCGGGGCCTTGACGCCCGCCGCGGCGATGGCCAAGGGCAAGGGCCGCCCGCCCGCCTCGTTCGGCAAAGGCGACGTCGGCATTCTCAACTTCGCCCTCACGCTCGAGTACCTCGAGGCCGCCTTCTACAACGAGGCGACGGCCAACCAGGGCAAGAGCAAATTCATCAAGGACAAGCAGACCCAGGTCTTCCTGAAGACCGTGACGACCGACGAGAACGCCCACGTCGCCTTCCTCGAGAAGGCCCTCGGCTCGAAGGCGATCGCGGCGCCGAAAGTCGATTTCGGCGGCACCACCTCCAGCGAGGCGTCTTTCGTCAAGACCGCGGTCGCGCTGGAGAACACCGGCGTCCACGCCTACTCCGGCCAGGCGCTCAACATCGCCGGCCCGGCGTACGTCGCCGCCGCCCTCTCGATCTGGTCGATCGAGGCTCGCCACGCCTCCGTCGCCGGCCTGCTGCTCAGCGGCAAGCCCTCCGGGATCACCCCCGACGGGCCCTTCGACACGCCACTCACGGCAGCGGCAGTGCTGAAAGCGGTCAAAAAGACAGGCTTCCTCCGATAACGCCATCGCACCGAGGGTCTGGCGACTTATCCCGCCTATTTCACCCCTAAGTCGCCAGACCCCGCAAAGCTTCGACCACCTAAGACTGGAGACACACCATGCCAAACATCGGACCAATGGAGATCATGATCGTCCTCGTCATCGCCCTCGTCGTCTTCGGGCCCAAACGCCTGCCCGAGCTCGGCAAGTCGGTCGGCAAAGGAATCCGCGAGTTCCGCGGCTCGGTCTCGGGTGAGCACGCCGACAACGACAAGACCGCCTGAGTCGGCGACGATGCGGCGCGTAAAGACCCTTGCCTACGAGGACGAAGTAAGCCTCGTCGAGCACCTCGACGAGCTGCGCGCGCGCGTCGTCGTCTCGATCGCCGTCTTCGGCGTCGCCCTCGGCCTCTGCTTCTGGCAGAACCACCTGCTGCTCGAACTGGCCAACGCACCACTGCCCGCGGCGCACGACAAGCTGCTCACCCTGGGGATCAGCGAGCCGTTCACGACGACGATGACCGTCGCCGCCTACGGCGCCTTCGTCCTCTCGATGCCGATCATCCTCTACCAGGCCTACGCCTACGTGCTGCCGGCCTTCAGCCGGCAGCAGCGGCGCACGATCACCCCGCTGCTGTTGCTGATTCCGGTTCTCTTCATCGCCGGCGTCGTCTTCGGCTACTTCGTCGTGCTGCCGGCGGCAACCCAGTTCCTGCTCAACTTCAACGACTCGCAGTTCAACATCCAGGTGCGGGCCAGGGACTACTACAGCTTCTTCGGCACGACGCTGCTTGCCTGCGGCGTCGTCTTCCAGGTCCCGGTCGGAGTGCTCGCGGTGACCAGGCTCGGCATCGTCAGCGTGCGGCAGCTGCGGCAGAACCGCCGCTACGCCTACCTTGGCTGCGCCGTCATCGCCGCCGCGTTGCCGGGCGTCGATCCGGTCTCGATGCTGCTGGAGACAGCGCCCCTGATCGCGCTCTACGAGCTCAGCATCGTCCTCGCCCGTGCCTTCGGTGAGCCGGCGATCCCGCTTGGCAAGCCGGCTTCTGAGGAGTCCTAGTTTCCCGCCGACCCTTGTGCGAACATATGTTCGTATCCAAGGTCAGGAGAGGAAATGCCCCGATTCGATGCATATGAAGACCTCGTCGGCAAGTGGCGTTGGCGGCTGCTCAACGCCGACGGCGGCACCGTGGCCACGTCCGGAGAATCCTTCGATTCCCACTGGCACGCGCTGCGCGCCGCCGAAAACGTCCGCGGCGTCGCCGCCGGCGCCCTGATTTCCGGCACCCCCGCCGATGGCGTCAGGGACGCCCTCGACGAGATCATCGATCGCGAGCTCGTCTGGACTTAGCGCCCGAGCGACTTAGAGAAACTGACGGCCACGGACTCCCCGTGGGCGTCAGTCCCGGGCATCAGTCGCGTTTGAGAACGTCTTTCACCTTGTCGGCGACCTTCTCGACGCCGTCCTTGGCCGCACCGGTCGCTTTGTCGACCTTGCCCTCGCGCTTGAGGTCGTCGTCACCGGTGAGGCTGCCCGCGGCCTCCTTGACGCGCCCCTTGGCGTCGTCCTTGTTCTTGATCTCGTCAGTCATCGATCGCTCCTTCTCAGTTGCTTGTCGGCATCCCCTACCCGAGACCGACTCGGGTTATGCGGTGCGCCCTCCTCCTCGCGCCGCAGGCAACTCCCGCCACGGCACTCCCTGTTTCCGCTCTGGGCCGACGGGTAGCCGAAGCCGGTTAAGAGATTCGATGCATTGACGCAAGCTCAGGAGGGATTCGATGTCCACCATTGCCATCGTCGTAATCGTCGTCGTAGTTCTGGCGGTGGTCGTCGCCTTGGCCGCGATCGCCTCGAAGCGCAGGCGCGAACGGCAGCTTGGACGCGCTCAGGGCGAGGCCCTGCACGACGACGTCAGCCATCATCGCGAGCGGGCGGACAGCGCCCGCAACGAGGCGCAGCTGGCCGAGGAGCGGGCACGGCGGACCGCAGCCGAGGCCGAGTTGAACGAGCGCAAGGCCACCGAGCGCGAACGCGAGCTGGAGCAGCGGGACTGAGAAGCAGCGGACTGAAAGACGCCGGCGAGGCGGTTCGCTAGCCGCGGATCGCCTTGCCGGCGATGTTCTTGAGGCGGGTTTTGTCGCGCTGAGAGAGGTTACCCGGGCGTCCCTTTGACTTCTTCACCAGCCGCCCGAATTCACTCTGCTCTTTCTGGGTGAGGTTCTCCTGGACCCGGTCACGGCCTTTGGCGCCCAGCCAGAGAACCACGGTCCAGACCAGCCGCCATGGGATCCGCCTCCAGACGGCGGGCGCCGCGCGCTTGGCGATCCAAAAGGGCATGGGCCTGACGTACCCCGGCGTGAGCGGCGCGAATCCGGGAGCTACCCGAACTCGATCACGCTGCGGATGCCGTCCTGGGCCTCCATCAGCTCGAAGCCGCGATTGACCTCGTCGAGGGAGATGCGGTGGGAGAGGAAGGGCTCGACGTCGATTTCGCCCGCCAGGTAGCGGTCGATCAATTGCGGCACCTGCTCGCGGCCCTTGACGCCGCCGAAGGAAGAGCCGGCGATGCGCCGCCCCGTGATCAGGAAGCGGGGGACGACGTCTAGGGTCTCGCCCTTGCCGGCGACCCCGGCGACGGTGCAGAGGCCCCATCCCATGCGGGCGGCTTCGACCGCCTGGCGCATCACGGCGACGTTGCCCGTCGCCTCGAAGGTGTAGTCGGCGCCGAAGCCGTCGGTCATCTCAAGGATCTGCTCGACCGCGTCCTCGCCGCCGGCGAGCAGGTCGGTTGCTCCCTGGCCGCGGGCCGGCTCCAGGCGCTGTGCCGAGAGGTCGACGCAGACGATGCGCTCGGCGCCCTGCAGACGACAGCCGGCCACCGCGCCGAGCCCGACCATCCCGGCGCCGAAGACGACGCAGGTGCTGCCCGGACGCACCGAAGCGGTGTTGATCGCGGCGCCGAGGCCGGTCGAGAGCCCGCAGGCAAAGAGGCAGGCGTGCTCGAACGGCGCCTCCGGATTGACCTTGGCCAGAGCGATCTCCGGCATCACCGTGTACTCGGCAAAGGTCGAGCAGCCCATGAAGTGGCGGATGCCGTCTCCCTCGCGGGAGATGCGGGTGCTTCCGTCAGGCAGGAAGCCTTTGTTCTGCTGCTCGCGGATCGCCAGGCAGAGGTTGGTGCGCGGGTCCAGGCAATGGATGCACTCACCGCACTGGGGCGAGAAGAGGGTTACGACGTGGTCACCCGGCGCCAGTGAGGCGACGTCGGGCCCGACCCGCTCGACGACGCCCGCTCCCTCGTGACCGAGCACGGTCGGCGCGTAGCCGGAGGGGTCGGCGCCGGAGGCGGTGTAGAGATCGGTGTGGCAGACGCCGCAGGCTTCGAGCCGAACCAGCACCTCGCCCTCGCGGGGCTCAGCCAGCTCCACCTCCTGTACGGCGAGTGGTTCCCCGAACTCCTCCAGCACCGCCGCCCGCATCTTCATCGCTGCATCCTCCCTCACGGTCGGGCGAAAGCCAAGGCGTAAGCTGGGCGCATGGCGGCGTGGCCCTCGATCTCCTACGGCGAGTGGAGCGAGACCTGCGACACGTTGCACGCCCACACCCAGTTGCTCGGCAAGCTGGCGGCTCAACTTGCCCCGGCCGAGCCACAGCTCCAGCACGCGGCGCTGCGGCTGACCGCCCGCGGCTGGGAGACGGCGCCACTGCCGGCACCCGACGGCTCCGGGGCCTTCGTCGTCGCCCTCGACCTGCACGCGCACGAGGCGGTCGCCGAACACAGCGACGGCGGGGTCCATCGCGTTCCCCTCACCCCGAATCGCTCGGTTGCCGACGTGACCCGGGACGTGCTCGCGGCCCTGCGCGACCTCGCCGGCCTCGGCGAGATCGACCTCACTCCGCAGGAGGTGCCCTGGAGCACCCCGCTCGACGAGGACACCGCCCACGCCCGCTACGAGCCCGAGCGGGTCGCCGGCTACTTCGCCGCCGCCACCCGTGCGGCGCTCGTCCTCGCCGAGTTCCGCGCCCCGTTTCGCGGGCGCAGCACACCGGTCAATGCCTGGTGGGGCTCCTTCGATCTCGCCGTCAGCCTCTTCTCCGGCCACCCCGCCACGCCACCGTCAGACGACTTCATCATGCGCAACGCGATGGACTCACAGGAGGTCGCGGTGGGCTGGTGGCCGGGCGATGCCAACTACGGCAAGGCGGCCTTCTACGCCTACGCCCACCCCGCTCCCGACTCCTTCTCCGGCGCCGACGTCTCACCGGCGGCAGCCAGGTGGGACAGTGACCTCGGCGAGTACGTCCTCGACTGGGACGACGCCATCGCCGCTGGGGACCCGCACGCCGCCGCGCTCGCGTTCGCCCGCTCGGTCTTCGAGCACGCCTGCCTGGTCTGCGAGTGGGACCCGGCGCTGGCGGCAAGCGCCAAAGGCACACCGCCGCCGGTCTCTTAGCCCATCCGACTTTGACCACACCCTGGGTGGGTGAACGTCGGATAGACGAATCTCAGGAGAGGCTGGAGAGCGCCGTTGCGACGGCGAAGCCGAGCGTCGTCACCAGACCGGCGACCCGTCCCGACTCCCGGGTCGCCTCGGGGATCATGGAGTCGATCAGCATCACCAGCAGCGCGCCCGCCGCGAAGCCGTCGATGCCGGCGCGCAGCTCGCCCGAGGCGGCGTCGGCGAGCGCGTAGCCGAAGACGGTGGCGAGGGTGCAGATCGCGGCGACGGCACCCCAGAGGGCCAGCACCTTGCGTCGGCTTGTGCCCGCGGCGCGCATGTCGCTGGCCGAGCCGATCGCCTCCGGCAGGTTGGAGACGAAGATCGCGACGAGCAGCCCGATGCCGACTCCCTCGCCACCGGCCAGGCCGATCCCGAGCACGAGCTGCTCGGGAATGCCGTCGAGAAAGGCGCCGAGCGCCAGCGCCGTGCCTCCGCCCGAAGCGTCCGCTCCCGCCCGCCCGCCGCGCCCGCGACCGGTCGCGGTGCGGGCGGCGATCAGCCCGTCGCAGGTGAAGTAGGTGAGGGCGCCGGCACCGAGGCCGATCGCCGTCGATCGGAGGCTGCCGATTTCCAGTCCGTCGGCCGCCAGCTCGAAGCTGACCGCGCTGATCAACGCCCCGGCGCCGAAGGCCAGGACCAAGCCGACCTGCCGGTCCGGCCGGCGTCGGGCGAAGGCAAGCAGTGCTCCAAGCAGCAGCGAAGAAGCGGCCAGGGCTCCCCATCCGAGCGCGGCGGTCATGGAGAGATCATTACCGGGTTGGCCGGAACCCCCCGCCGGGTAGGTTGTCAGGCGATGGCGGTCTCACTCGAGGGCACGGTGGCGCTGGTGACAGGGGGCAGCAGCGGCATCGGCGAGGCGACCGCGCGCGCATTGGCGGCGCAGGGCGCAAAGGTGGCGGTGACGGGGCGGCGCCTGGAACGGCTCGAGCGCCTCGCCGGCGAGATCGGTGGCTCCGGCCGCACCGCCCTGGCGATCCAGTCCGACGTCACCGACCAGGAGCAGGCGATCGCCGCGGTCGATCGCACCGTCGATGAGCTCGGCCGCCTCGACATCCTCGTCAACAACGCGGGCCAGATGCTGCTCGGCCCGATCGAGGGCGCGCCCACCGAGGAGTGGGAGCGGATGATCGACATCAACCTCAAGGGCCTGGCGTACACCACCCACGCCGCCGTGCCCCACCTGCTTGCCGCCGCCGAGGACTCGGCCCGCAACTGTGCCGACCTGGTCAACATCAGCTCGGTCGCCGGCCGCCTCGCCCGCTCCGGCTCCGGCGTCTACAACCTGACCAAGCACGGGGTCGGCGCCTTCAGCGAGTCCTTCCGCCAGGAGTTCGCCTCACGCCGGGTGCGCTCGACGATCATCGAGCCCGGCGCCGTCGCCACCGAGCTCACCGACCACATCCGCGACGGGGTGAGGGAGCAGGTGCGCGAGCGCTTCGCCGACATCCAGACGCTCGAAGCCGAGGACATCGCCGACGCGATCGCCTACGCCGTCACCCGCCCCCCGCACGTCTCCGTCAACGAGATGCTGATCCGGCCTACCGAACAGGTGGGCTAGGCGAGCAGACAGACGAGGGCTCGGTACTCCGGATCGGGAGGCCGGCTACTCGCCGAGCCCGCCCAGAACGGCGAAGGGATTGCGCGGGCCCTCGCCGACGACCGTCCTCCAAGTCCCCTCGACTTTGACCGTACTGCCCTCAGGCGCCTCGGCCCGGAGGCGCTCGGCAAGCACCTTCGCGGTGTCCTCATCGGTCGCGCCGATGAGGAGGAAGCGCCAGCGGTGGATCGCCGGCAGACCCTCGGCATTGAGCTGGTCGCAGAACCGCTCGGCCTCGTGCCGCGAGGGCAGGTCGACCCTGACCTCGTACTCGGGCTCGCCGCTCTCTTCGACCCGCTTGCGTTCGGCGGCGATCAGCTCTTCGTGCTCGGCCAGCCTGGCGGCGGCGTCTTCGGGAAGCGCCTTGTCGGGATCCTCCCACTCGTCGGCTTCCGGGTGCCAGCGCTTGAAGTCGATCGTCGCGTTCCAGGCGTGCTCCTGGTCGAGTTCGACGATCAGCTTGCGGGCGGCTTCCGCCTGCTCTCGCGAGCCCGCGTAGAGAAAGACGCGAGTGTCGTCGCGACTGACGATGACCCGGTCGTGAAAGGCGCTGCTCAGGTCATGCGCCAACTCCCGGGCGTCGAGGCTGTCGAGCAGCGAATCCGGGTGGTCGACGTCGACCTGCAGGCGCCAGTCGTCGTTCACCGGCTGAACCCTAGTCGGAACCGACGGCACCCTTTTGGCCGCGCTCGAGCAGGCCACCGACCGCCCGCGCCAACTGCTCGCCCTGCACGGTGAGGACGTACTCGGTGTGGGGCGGGCGACCGGGGATGAGATGGCGCTCGACGATCCGCGCCGCCTCGAGCTGCTCCAACCGCTCGGAGAGCGTCGTCGGTGAGACGCCGGGGAGGGATTGGCGGAACTCGTTGAAGCGGACGGCGCCGCCGGCCGCGGCGTAGATCGTCGCCAGCGTCCAGCGGCGCTCGAGCAGCTTGGCCGCCGCCCGCACCTCGTTCGGCACGGGCGAGCAGCTACGACATCGCGGCGACATCGGCGCCCTTCTCGGCCGGCTCGAGCGCGTGCTCGAGCACCTCCTCGACGCTCATCACCGGGTGGAAGGTCATCTGCTCGCGCACCTCCTCCGGCACCTCGGCGAGGTCGCCGCGGTTGCGCTCGGGCAGGATCACCTCGGTCAGGCCCGCCGCATGGGCGGCCAGCACCTTCTGCTTGAGGCCGCCGATCGGCAGCACCCTGCCCTGCAGGGTCACCTCGCCGGTCATCCCGACGGTGTGCTTGACCGGTCGCCCGGAGAGCAGCGAGGCCAACGCGGTGGTCATCGCCGTGCCGGCGCTGGGACCGTCCTTGGGAATCGCCCCGGCGGGCACGTGCAGGTGGAACTCGCGCTGGAAGCGCTCCGGGCCGATCCCCAGTTCCTCGCTGTGCGAGCGCACGTAGGAGAGCGCGATCCGCGCCGACTCCTTCATCACGTCGCCCAGCTGGCCGGTCAGGACCAGGCCCTTGTCGCCCTCCATCGCGGTCGCCTCGATGAAGAGGACGTCACCGCCGGTGCCGGTCACCGCCAGTCCGGTCGAGACTCCCGGGATCGCGGTGCGCTCGACCGACTCCTGGAAGAAGCGCTGACGCCCCAGCGCCTCGTGCAGGGCCTCGGCGTCGAGCACGATCGGCGTCTCGGCGTCGCCGGCGGCGATCCGCGTCGCCGCTCCGCGCAGCAGCTTGCCCAGTTCGCGCTCGAGCTGGCGCACGCCCGCCTCGCGGGTGTACTCGGAGATGACGCTGCGCAGGATCTCGTCCTCGGCCTCGACCTCCTCCGGCTCGAGCCCGTTGCGCTTGAGCTGGCGTGGCAATAGGTAACCGCGGGCGATCGCCAGCTTCTCGGCGGTGGTGTAGCCGTCGAAGGCGATCGTCTCCATCCGGTCCAGCAGCGGCGCCGGGATCGTGTCGACGAGGTTGGCGGTGGCGATGAAGACGACCTCGGAGAGGTCGACCTCGACGTCGAGGTAGTGGTCGCGGAAGGAGTGGTTCTGCGCCGGGTCGAGTACCTCGAGCAACGCCGCCGAGGGGTCGCCGCGCCAATCGGCGCCGACCTTGTCGACCTCGTCGAGCAGGATCACCGGGTTCATCGTCTCGGCGTCGCGCAGGGCGCGGACGATCCGTCCCGGCAGGGCGCCGATGTAGGTGCGACGGTGACCGCGGATCTCGGCCTCGTCGTGCAGGCCACCGAGGCTGATGCGGACGAACTCGCGCCCAAGGGCGCGGGCGATCGACTCGCCGATCGAGGTCTTGCCCGTGCCGGGCGGCCCGACCAGGGTGAGGATCGCGCCGTTGGCGCGGCTGTCGTCCTCGACCCCGCGCTCCTCGCGCAGCTTGCGCACGGCGATGAACTCCGTGATCCGTTTCTTGACGTCCTCGAGCCCGGCGTGGTCGGCGTCGAGCACCTCGCGCGTGTGCACGGGGTCGAGACGCTCCTCCGAGCGCTTCGCCCAGGGGATCGCGATCAGCCAGTCGAGGTAGCTGCGGATCGTCGAGGACTCGGGCGACTGCTCGCCCTGGCGCTCGAGCCGGCGCAGCTCCTTCTCGGCCTGCTCGGCGACCGCCTCGGGCATCTCGGCCTCGGCGATCTTGCGCTCGTACTCACCGATCAGGTCGGCCTCGTCCTCACCCAGCTCCTTGCGGATCGACTCCATCTGTTTGCGCAGGAAGTACTCGCGCTGCTGTTTCTGGGCGCCGGACTCGACGTCCTCGCGGATGCGGCTGCGCACCTGCAGCTCGGCCAGCCGCTCGCGCTGCAGTTCGACCGCCAGCTGCAGGCGGGCGGAGACGTCGATCGCCTCCAGCAGGCGCAGCTTCTGCTCGTTGGAGACGTCGGGGCTGAGGCCGGTGGTGTCGGCCAGCGCTCCCGGCTCCTCGACCGAGCGCAGGAAGGCGGCGATGCGGTCGTCGGCGCCGCGCAGCTCGAGGATCTCTTCGACCACGGCGCGATACTCGCGCGCCAGCTCCTGCGTGTGCTCGTCGTCGGGGTGACCGTCGTGGACCTCCTGCACCTCGATGCGCAGGGCGCCGTCGTCGCCCTCCTCGCCGGCGACCGCGGCTCCGGCAAGCCCGCGATGCAGGCCGACCACCGTCGCGGCGGGACCGCCGAGGCGCGAGCGGCCGCTCTCGACCACCTCGGCGACGACGCCGACGCGGCCGTACTCGCCGTCGCGACGGGGCAAGAGGAAGACGCGCTCCTCATCGCCGGTGTCGATCGGCAGGGTCGCGGAGACGCCGGGGAAAACGAGCGCATCGTCAAGCGGAATCAAGAGATATGCCATGGCAAGGTCCAATTTCTGTAGTTAGTCCTAGAAGAAGGATAGCGAGTGGGGTTCGCGGGCTCGCTGGGCAGGTCTGGGAACCGTCTAGGCTTGGCGTCGTGGCACGCTTGGCACGCCGGATCCTCTCCGACTCCCAGCTCGAGACCCTCGCCGGCAAGGGCGAGGAGCTGACCGCGGAAGTCGGCGAGACGCTCTTCCAGGTGGGCGACGCGACCTACCCCTTCATCGCGGTGCGCGAGGGTGAGGTCTCGATCACCGACGCCGCCGGCCGCGAGATCGTCCGCCATGGTCCCTCCAGCTTCCTCGGCGAGATGAACCTGCTCTCCGGGCAGACGGTCTTCCTCACCGCCATCGTCACCCAGCCCCTGCGCTACGTCGCCGTCGACCGTGAAGTCCTGCGCCGGCTGCTCTTCGAGGATGGCTCGCTCTCCGACCTATTGCTTTCGGCCTTCATCGAACGGCGTGAGCTGCTGCAGCGCGAGCAGGGGGTCGGAATCGAGATCTTCGGCCCCCGTGACTCCGTCGAGACCCGCCGCCTGCTCGACTTCGCCAGGCGCCAACGGCTCCCCAATTCCTGGCTCGCGCCGGAGGAGAGCGAGGAGGCGGCGGCAGTACTCTCCGACCTCGCTCCGGAGGAGATCCCGCTGGTGCGCCTCCCTGGGGGCGCCGAGCTACGCCGGCCCACCAACGGGCAGCTCTCGCGCGCGCTTGGCATCGGGCGCGAGCTCGAGCGGCGCGAAGAGGTCGACCTGGTCATCGTCGGCGGCGGACCGGCTGGCCTCGGCGCCGCGGTCTACGGGGCCTCCGAGGGGCTCGACACCCTGGTAATCGACAGCACCGGGCTCGGCGGCCAAGCCGGCACCTCGCGTCGAATCGAGAACTACCTCGGCTTCCCGGCGGGGATCAGCGGCACCGAATTGACCAGTCGCGCGGTGACCCAGGCGCGCAAGTTCGGGGCTCGCACCGCCACTCCCTACCGGGCCGCCGCCCTCGAGACCGACGGCGAGCGCCACCTGCTCCGGCTCGAGGAAGGCAACGAGATCCTTGCCCCGGCCGTACTGCTCGCGACTGGCGCCGAATACCGGCGCCTGCCGGTCGAGGGCCTCGACGAGTACGAGGGGTTGAGCGTCTTCTACGCCGCCGGCCCGCCCGAGGCGCAGCTCTGCGGCGGCCAGCGGGTCGGTGTTGTCGGCGGCGGCAACTCGGCGGCACAGGCGGCGATCTGGCTGGCCCGTGGCGGAGCGCTCGTCACCCTGCTGCACCGCCGCGCCGACCTCAGCGAGACGATGTCCAACTACCTGATCGAGGACCTCGATCGCTACGGCATCGCCGTCCGCGACCGCAGCGAAATCACCGCCCTGCACGGCAAAGACGGCAAGCTCGAGGCGGTGACGCTGACGGACGGGACGGAGCTGCCCTTCTCACACCTCTTCCTCTTCCTCGGCGCCACCCCCTGCACCGACTGGCTTGGCGATGCGATCGCCCGCGATCCCAAGGGCTTCGTCCTCACCGGCGCCGAGGCGGGCGCCGGCGGGCTGCTCGAGACCAGCGTCCCCGGCGTGTACGCGGCGGGCGACGTGCGCGCCGACTCGATCAAGCGCTGCGCCACCGCGGTCGGCGAGGGCGCAGCGGTAGTCCGCTTCGTCCACGAGCGCCTCAACGTAAGCGCCACGACCTAGTCCATCCGACTTTGACCCACTCAGGGGTGGGTAAATATCGGATGGGCGACTAAGCGAGCGACGTCATCAAGGCCACCGGCAAGGACAGGCCGGCGGAGCGGCGCAGGGTGGCGATGCGGCGACCGGGTTGAACCGCGTCGCGAATCTCGCTGGCGTACTCGCCGAGCTGGGCGACCGTGGCGTCGAGATCGGGGGCAACGAAAGCGAGGCCCCAGAAGAACGCCGGCCGGTCTCCCCCGGTCCGCTCGATCGCCTCGGGTGGCGCCTGCACGACCTCGAGGATCTCCGCGCCGAGCCGGAAGAACGCCTGCCGCGGCGCCCCCGCCGGCGTCGGCTCCTCGCGGACGCGCCGCAGGTCGAGACCCGCACCCTGGAGCGCGGCGACGGTCCGGTCGAGGTCGGAGCTGATCGCGACCACGTGATCGAGCGCGGTGATGCCGTTGGGATGCAGAGCGGGCTCACTAGGCGCCTCGTTGTCGGAAAGGGAGGTCGGGAGCCCATCCAGATCGATTTCGCCGGCGCTGTTTCCTCGCTCATGGGCGTCCATCCCATCGAGGCCCCGCAGCACCCAGCCCACCAATCCTTTGCCCGCCCCGCGTCCCGCCAGTCGGATCCGTACTTGACCGACCACGCAGCTATCGCCGTCGATTGCAAAGCCAAGCTCCGCCCAAGCCGAAGCCTCGTCGGCCACTGTCAGCTCGTCGATCGTCACTGCCACGGGGCAACCGTACTTTCTGATGCCTTTACACCCCTATAGACATATAAAGGCGTCAGAAGATCCCGCCCCTCAGGCAATCGCCAGCACGGCATAGCGCGCCCCAAGCACGAGCGCCAGCAAGCCGAGGCCGCGCCGCAACAGGGCTTCCGGCAGCCGCGGCTGCAGGCGCGCGCCGAGATAGGAGCCGGCGAGGCCGCCCAAGCCCATCGCCGCGCCAAGGGACCAATCGGGAGCGACGTCCCCGCCCGCGCCGAGGCTGAGCAGGACGAACGCCAAGACCCCGGCGAGCGAGGTGAGGAAAGTCGCCGCCAGCGCCGCCGGGGCGACCTCGAGCACCGAGAAGCCGAGGCCGACCAGGATCGGAGCGAGGATCGAGCCGCCGCCGATTCCGTAGATCCCGCCGATCACGCCCACGGCGAGGGAGAGGACGAGGACTTGGCGACGGCGCCGCAGATCCGCTGCGCCCGCCGCCGACAGCGGCTCGGCGAGGGCGAGCCAGGCGCCCAGGGGGACCAGGACCGCGGCGACGACGAGGAGGAACGCGTCGCCACCGTCGAGCAGGGTGACTCGAAGCACGGCTCCGATGACCACGCCCGGCAGCGTGCCGAGGACCAGCAGCCGGGTCAGCCGCCCGCCCAACCTGCCTTCGCCGTGAAAGCGAAACAGCGCACCTGGGATCGCGACGAGGTTGTAGAGGAGGTTGGTCGGCGTCACCGCCGGGCTCGGCGTGTGCAGGACGCTGACCTGGAACGGGACCAGGAACACCGCCCCGGAGACGCCGACCGGCGCGGTCAGCGTCGCCAGGCAGAAAGCCACCGCCGCGCCCAGGATCAAATCGGTCGGCATCGTCCGTCGTTTCCCGCGGCTAGAGCAGCTCGTCCAGCGTCTTGCCGCTGAGCACCGAGGCCGGCCGCTCGGCGACCACGTCGGAGCCGGGCTCCGCCTCATCGTCCCGCCGCTTGATCAGCAGCCACTGCGGCTTCTCGCCGGGACGGGTGCGCTGCAGGGCGAAGCCGCCGCGCAGCTTCTCGCCGTGGAGGACGAAGACGGCGTGGCCACGTTCGAGCGCCTCGGGCCAGGGCACGCGGCCGCCCTGCTCGTAGCTGCCACGGTCCCAGACGATCACGCCGCCCCCTTCGGTCGGCCCCTCGAAGTCGTTGTGGGACATCCCGTGGTCCTCGACCTGGACCGCGAGGCGTTTCACCGCCGGATCCATCGACGGGCCCTTGGGGACGGCCCAGGAGCGCATCGCCCCGTCGACCTCGAGCCGCAGGTCGAAGTGATGGGCCGTCGCGGCGTGCTCCTGGACGACGAAGACGCCGGCGCTGACGCCGCGGATTGCGAACTGCTCGTGGCCCTCGACCTTGACCTCCTCGACGTCGACCGTCTCGACGCGAGCCATCCGCGGCCCCTTGCGGAGGTAGTCGAGCAATTCATCCACCGCGGCCTCCGCCCCCTCGGCGTGGACCAGAAGGGCGCCGTCGTCCTGGTTGCGCACCCAACCCGACACGCCGAGCTCATCCGCTCGTCGCCTCACCTCGTCACGGAAACCGACTCCCTGGACCCCACCGCGAACCGTCGCACGCACCGCCCTTTGGCCTTTTTGCCCAGCCATCGGCGCCATTCTCCTCCACCGTGGCCCAGATCGGGGAAAAGGGTTGAACGCCCTTGAGACCCTTGCTACTTTCTCGGTTATCGATCGATCGGTAAGCAAGAGAAACCCAGATACGGGCGCCCGTATCCGAGATGCCGCCGTTCGCCTCTTCGCCGCCCGCGGCTATGCCGCCACCGGCATCCGGGAGATCGCCGACGAAGCCGGGGTAACCACCGCGGCGCTCTACCACCACATGGGCAGCAAGCAGGACCTGCTGCTGACGATCATGCGCGACGCGATGCACGAGATGGTCGCGGGAGCCCGCGCCGCGATGGACGAGGCCCCGGGTCCGCCCGAGGAACTCGCCGGGATCGCCCGCGCCCACGTCCTGTACAACGGCGAGAACCTCCTCGACGCCTACGTCGGCGACGCCGAGATCCGCTCGCTCGACCCGCCCAACCGCGCTCGCATCGTCAAGATCCGCGACGAATACGAGGCACTCTGGGCCGAGGTGATCATGCGCGGCGCGATCGCCGGCGACTTCCGGATCGGCGACCAAAAACTCTTCCGCCTCGCCGTGATCCAGATGTGCAACGGCGTCACCTACTGGTACACGCCCTCCGGCCCGACGCCGCTTGCCGCGATCGCCGACGAACTGGCCGGCTTCGCCCTTGCCATGGCCGGCTCCCCGCACCGGCCCGATCTCGCCACGCACCCACCGGCAGCCGCGGCCGGCGGAGAGATGAGCTGAGATGGCCGGCCTCCGCGTGTATGCATTTCACGGCGGGGGCGAGATCGCCGACATGTCCGTCTTCGACCCCTTCCACCCCGAAGTCGGGACGAAGGTCGAGATTCCCTACTTCTTCTACGTCGTCGCCCACCCGGAGGGCAATGTCCTCTTCGACACCGGTGGCCACCCGGCCCTGATTGACGATCCCCGGGGCCGACTCGGCGAGGCCGCCGATGCATTCGAGGTGACGATGGAGAAAGGAGACGACGTCGTCAGCCAGCTCGACTCGGCCGGCTTCGCGCCGGCCGACGTCGAGCACGTCGTCCTCTCGCACCTGCACTACGACCACGCCGGCGGGATCGAGTTCTTCCCCGACTCGACCTTCTACGCCCAGCGCCGCGAGCTCGAGTTCGCTCACTGGCCGCCGATCTACCAGCGCGAGATCTACCTGCCCGCCGACTTCGACCATCCGGTCGAGTGGGTCGAGCTTGACGGCGAGCATGACCTCTTCGGCGACGGCCGGGTCGTCATCTTCCCCACTCCCGGCCACACGGCCGGACACCAATCGATGCTGGTCCGGCTGGACAGCGGCCGGACGCTGATCCTCGTCGCCGACGCCGCCTACGTGCCGCGCAACATCGAGGAGAGCGTGCTGCCGGGGATCGTCTGGAGCCCGGACGCGATGGTCTCGAGCTGGCAGCGCATCCGCGCCCTCGCCCGCCGCCATGACGCCGAGCTGATCTTCACCCACGATCTCGAGTGGCCGCAAAAGACCGTGGTGGCGCCGGAGCGCTGGTACGAGTGACCCCGGCGCCGGCGAATCGCCTCGAGGCCACCTGGCCGCCGCTCGATTCAGCCGTCGCCGACCTGCCCGCCGACATCGTCACCCTCGCCCGCGAGGCGCTGGATCGCGAGCCCGCCAAGCCGGCCTTCATCTATGAGGACGGGACCGTCGTCACCCGCGAGCGCTTCCGCGCCGCGGTCGAGGATTTCGCCGGCTACCTTGCGGAGAGACTCGAGCCCGGCGATCGCGTCGTGATCATGCTCGAGAACCGGACCGAGTTCATGGTCGCCTGGCTGGCGGTGAACGCCTGCGAAGCGAGCCTCGTCTCCGTCAACACCTCCGCCGGCGAGCACGACGCCGGCCACATCGTCCGCGACTCGGCCGCCAAGCTGGCGATCTGCGGCGCCGAGCACGAGCAGCTGATCCGGACCGTGATCGAGCCCGGCGAGACCGAGGTGGTCGTCGTCAGCGGCGCCGAGCCAAACGGCCTGGCGCACTGCGCGGGCGAGTCCGGACCGCTGCCGCTCGCTGAGGTGAGTGTCGACCCCGATGCGATCACCAACGTCTATTACACCTCCGGCACGACCGGCCCGCCCAAGGGCTGCATGGTCGCCCACGACTACTGGCTCCGCTTCGTCGAGCTCTACCTGGGCCTCTATGGCCTGGACGCCGACGACCGCCTGCTCTGCTGCCTGCAGTTCTTCTACAACGACCCGCCCTGGCTGTTCCTGACCTCGCTGCACGCGGGCGCGCCGCTGGTGACGATGCGCCGCTTCAGCGTCTCGCGCTTCTGGTCGGTCGTGGTCGAGAACCAGGTGACGCGGCTCTTCGCCCTGGCCTCGATCCCGGCGCTGCTGCTCAAGGCCGAGCCGCGCGAAGAGGAGCAACGCCAGCGGGTCGAGTTCGCCCTGCACATCGGTATCCCGGCCCAGCTGCACGCCGAGTTCGTCGAGCGCTGGGGCTTCCCCTGGGTCGAGGGCTACGGCCTGACCGAGACCGGGTTGGTGGTGGCGATGCCGCTCGAGCAGGCCGAGGAGATGACCGGCTCGGGCTCGATCGGTCTGCCCTGCCCCGGCGTCAGCGTCCGCCTCGTCGACGACGAGGGGCGCGAGGTCGGTCCCGATCAACCCGGCGAGATCCTGATCAAGGCGCCGGGAATGATGCGCGGCTATCTGAACCGGCCCGAGGCGACGGCCGAGACGCTTGCCGATGGCTGGCTGCACAGCGGCGACCTTGCCCGCCGCGACGAGGCCGGCTACCTCTACTTCCTCGGACGCAAGAAGGACATCGTGCGACGGGCCGGCGAGAACGTCGCTGCGGCCGAGGTCGAGAACGTCCTGCGCTCCCACCCGTCGGTGCTCGAGGCGGCGGTGGTGGCGGTGCCCGACGAGTTGCGAGGCGAGGAGGTCAAGGCGTACGTGGCGTTCGTCGACGATGCGAGCGTCGTCACGCCGGCGGTCCTGGTCGAGTTCTGCCGTGACCGCCTCGCCAAGCACAAGGTCCCCCGCTACATCGAGCGGCGTACGGAGCCGTTCCCCCGTACGCCCTCGATGCGGGTCAAGAAGAGCGCCCTGATCGCCGAAGTCGAGGACCCCTTCGCGCTCGCCTGGGACCGCGACCGAGAGCTTCCCGACTGGAACGAGAGAAAGTCGAAAGAGAGGTAGGAGTCAAATGGAGTCGACGTCCAACCGCATTTCCACCCTGCGCGGGGGCTCAACCGGCCTGGGAGGCGCAGTCGTGCAATCGGCGGCGTTGATCGGGCCGGCGGCGGGGGCCACGGCTGGGTTCGTGTTCATCGCAAGCGAGAGCGGCTTCGCCTCGCCCTTCGCGATGGCGGTAGGCATGTTGTTCTCGCTCTGCCTCGCCGTGATCATCGGCGAGTTCGCCCGCAAGCTGCCCGCGGCGGGCTCCTTCTACACCTACCTCTCGCACGCCTTCGGGCCGAAGGTCGGCTTCGTCACAGGAGTGATGCTGTTCGGCGCCTACGTCCTGCTGTTGCCCTTCCAGCTCTGCTTCTTCTCGACCTTCGTCAGCGAATACCTCGACGGCCAGGGCGTGACGATCGCCTGGCAGTGGCTCGCCGCGGCGCTGATCATCTTCTCCGCGGTGATCACCGTGGTCGGCCTGACCCCGTCGCTGCGGGTCGGGCTCTTCTTCCTCGCCTTCGAGATCCTCATCTTCGGTTTGATCGCGCTGATCGTCCTCTTCAACGGCGGTGCCGACGGGCTCAGCCTCAAGCCCTTCGACCCCTCCGAAAGCGCGCTCGGCTTTTCGGGGGTGATCTACGGCCTCGTCTTCGCGATCTTCGCCTTCGTCGGCTTCGAGTCCTCGACCACCCTCGGCGAGGAGGCGCACGAACCGCGCAAGACGATCCCCCGGGCGGTGCTGGTGACGACGCTCGCGGTCGGCGCCTTCTACGTGTTGCTGATGTACGCCGGGGTCGTCGGCTTCGGCCTCACCGAATCCGGACTGGAAGCGCTGCAGAGCGACGGCACCCCCTTCGACACCCTGGCGCGGAACTTCTCAGGCCCGTTCCTCGGCACGCTCTCGATCATCGCCGTGATGACCAGCTTCATCGCGCTCAACATCGTCACCGTGACTGCGGCCTCGCGGATGATCTTCTCGATGGGACGCGACCGGATGCTGCCCCCGTGGTTCGATCACGTCAACGACAAGGGCGCCCCGAGCCGGGCGATCATCGCCGTCGCGGCCGTCTTCCTTGCCATCACCCTGATCCTCGGCTCGATCTACGAGCCGGGTGAACTCGCCTCCTGGGCGGCCTACATCGCGACGCTCTTCTTCATCGCCGCCTACGCGCTGCTCGGGGTCGGAGTGGTCAAGTACTACTACGAGCAGCACCGGCCCGAGTTCTCCCTCTGGCGACACCTGATCGTGCCGATCGTCGGCCTGATCGGCGTCGGCATCGTCACCTACGGCAACGTCCACCCGACGCCGCCCTCGCCGCTGCGCTACTTCATCTGGGCGACCCTGGCGACGATCGCGGTCGCCGTCATCATCGCCCTCTATCTGGAGCGGCGCAACCCGACCCGCCTGGTCGAGGCCGGCCAGCTCTTCGCCGCCGCGACCCCGGAGGAGGCGGACGTGCGCGACGACGTGCCGCCCTACGAACCCGATCGCCACGCCGGGCCGACGGAGCAACGGCGACACACGAGGGGACTGCACGGGCATGGCTGAGGAGATTCGGTGATGTCCGTCACCGAGGAAAGAGCTGAGGGGGTCGGGACGGTGACCCTCTGCCGTCCCGACGCCCTCAATGCGATGGACACGGAGACCTACCGGGAAGTGACGGCGGCGCTGCTGCGGATCGAGGCCGACCCGGAGGTCCGCGTCGGAATCGTCACCGGAGCCGGCGGGCGGGCCTTCTCGGCCGGCGCCGACCTGAAGGAGATGCACAGCCAGGCGCCCGAAAGTGCCCCCTGGGCCCCATGGCGCGCCGAGCGCTGGGACCTCGGCCTGACGATCTCCAAGCCGCTGATCGCCGCGATCGACGGCTACGCGATCGCCGGTGGGCTCGAGTTGGCCCTCTTCTGCGACATCCGCCTCGCCACGCCCGCCTCGCAGTTCGGCGCGCCCGAGGTCAAGTGGAACCTCCTGCATGGCTTCGGCGCGCTGCGGCTGCCGGCGGTCGTCGGCCTCGGCAACGCGATGCGCCTGCTGCTCAGCGGCGAGTTCATCGATGCCGATGAGGCGCTGCGCATCGGCCTCGTCAACGAGCTGGTCGAGCCCGAGGAGCTGATGCCCGCTGCGCGCGAGCTGGCGGCGACGATCGGCTCCCGCGCCGCCGACGCCGTGGCGATGACCAAAGAGCTCGCCCTACGCGGCCTCGGGGCACCGCTGGAGCAGAGCATGCGCCTCTACCACTCCTACATGGCGGCGCTGGAGGGCTCCGAGGAGCAGCTCGAGCGCACCGGCGGATTTGGCACCGGCGACGGCAAAGTGAGGGCCTGAGCGGATGGCGGAGCCGATCATCGACTTCCGGGTCAAGCTGCCGACCCGCGACACCCGCGAGCAGCCCCAACCGCCCATCCCCGAGGAGTACCTGCACTACGACGAGGTCTACGAGGGCTTCCTGCAGAACCTCGACTGCACGGTCGAGGACTGGCTCGGGGAAGCCGAGCGCTGCGGCGTCGACCTGGGCGTGATGCAGGCCGAGGTCGAGTGGGCCGACCCGAAGGAGCTGAACGATCGCCTGGCGACGGTCATCCGCGACAACCGGGACCGCATCGCCTGCGGCTTCGCCTGCGTCGACCCCCGCGACGTGATGGGCGCGGTCGAAGAGGTCGACCGGGCGATCCTCGACCTCGGCCTCAGCGGCATCGTCTTCGAGCCCGGCTTCCTCGGCATCTCGCCGACCGATCGCCGCTGCTACCCGGTCTACGCCCGCTGCGCCCAGCTCGGCGTGCCGGTCGGTCTCCATACCGGGATCAACTTCTCCTCGCACGGCCCGCTCGAACATGAGCGCCCGGTCCTGATCGACCGCATCGCCTGCGACTTCCCGCAGCTGACGCTGATCTGCCACCACGGCGGCTGGCCCTGGCCCCACGAGGCGGCCGCGGTCGCCTGGAAGCACAAGAACGTCTACCTCGAGTTCGGCGCGATCGCCCCCCGCTACATGACCCCCGGCGCCGGCGGCGGCTGGGGCGACATCGCCCACCTGATGGACACGGTGCTGCGCGAGCAGGTGCTGTTCGGCGCCGACTGGCCGATGCTGCGCTACGAGCGGGCGCTGGAGGAGATCGAGCTGCTGGGCCTGCGGCCGCGGTCGCGGGAGGCCTACCTCGGCGGCAACGCCCGCCGTCTGCTGGAACGGATCGAGGTCTCGGTCGAGACCGCGGAGGCGGGCCGGTGAGCGAGACAGTCCTCTACGAGGTCCGTGAAGGGGTGGCGCTCGTCACTCTCAACCGACCCGAATCGCTCAACGCCTGGACGCCGGAGCTCGGCCGCGCCTACTTCGACCGCCTGCAGCAGGCCGACACCGACCCCGACGCGCGGGCGATCGTCGTCACCGGGGCGGGCCGCGGCTTCTGCGCCGGGGCGGACTTCGAGTACCTGGAGGAAGTCGAGCGCAACGGCTCCTCGGTGGAGCCCGACCCGCGCCCGCAGAGCCTGCCGCGCTCGCTGCGCAAGCCGGTGATCGCCGCGATAAACGGTCCTTGCGCCGGGCTCGGTTTCGTGATGGCGATGATGTGCGACATCCGCTTCGCGGCGAAGGGAGCGAAGCTGACCACGGCCTTTGCCCGCCGCGGCCTGATCGCCGAGTACGGGCTCTCCTGGGTCTTGCCCCGAGTCGCCGGAACCTCAACCGCGCTCGACCTGCTGCTCTCCGGCCGCACCTTCCTCGCCGAGGAGGCGGAGCGACTCGGCGTCGTCGACCGGCTCACCGAGGAGGGCCAGGCGGCCGAGGATGCCCACGCCTATGCCCGCGAGCTCGCGGACCTCAGCTCCCCCGCCTCGATGGCGACGATCAAGCGCCAGATATACGACGACCTGATTCGAGACCTGGCCCAGGCGGACGCGGCCGCGGTCGAATACATGGAGCAGTCTTTCGAGCGCCCCGACTTCCGCGAGGGCGTCGAGAGCTTCGTCGAGCGCCGCCCGCCGGCGTTCCCGCCGCTCGGCCGCTAACCACACGCGGCGCGCCGCTTCGATGATCGATTACCCGGGCCATAGGCCGGGCAATCGATCATCGAAAGCTCCGGAACAAACGCTGAGACCGCTGGATGGCGGCTGGTAGCGGGGATAGGCTCCGCGCCGCATGCCGTTCCTCTTCTTCGCCGCGATCGCGCTGATCGGCGCCGCGATTCACCGACATCGCGACACGCAGCCCCGCAGCGCCGCCCGCACGCTCGAAATCTTTTTGGTCTGGTGGATGGTGGTCGCCGTCGGCATCGCCGCGATCTTCGGCGCGATGTTCCACTTCTTCGACGGTCCTGACACGGCAAAGGAAATCGGCTTCACCAACGGCGACGGGGGCTTCCAGACCGAGGTCGGCTTCGCCGATCTGGCGGTCGGCGTCCTCGGGGTGCTCTGCGCCCGCTTCCGAGACGGCTTCCTCCTCGCCGCCGTTCTCGCCGTCTCGATCTGTTACCTCGGAGATGCCTACGGCCATATCCACCAGGCCGCGATCCACGACAACCACGCTCGCGACAACACCGGCTTGGTCCTCTGGTCCGACTTCATCGTGCCCCTGGTCGCGATCGCTCTCTACGCGCTTCAGCGCCGGGCGTCCGGCTCGACTCGACGCGCCGCACCAGCGTCCTGATTCCCTGCGGGAACTCGACTCCACTACCGTGAGCTGAGATGGCCGAGCGCTTCCAACCCCTGCAGGGGCGCTGCATGTGCGGCGCGGTCAGGTTCAGCGTCGACGCGCCGCTGCTCAGGGCCCTCTATTGCCACTGCCGGCGCTGTCAGCGGCGCTCCGGGACCTCACACGCGATTACCGCCCTCTGCGCCCCCGGCTCCTTCTCCCTCACCGAAGGCGAGGAGCAGGTGCGCGCCTGGGACCCCGGCGACGGCTGGATCAAGTCCTTCTGCTCGACCTGCGGCAGCCACACCCACACCACGAACCCGGACGACCCGAACCTGGTCGCGGTGCGACTGGGCTGCGTCGAAGGCGATCCGGGCATCAGGCCCTCCGCCCACCAGTTCACCGCCTACGCGATTCCCTGGGAGCCGATCCCCGACGACGGCCTGCCGCGCTTTCCCGAGCGACTCGGGGAGTGACCGAAGCCCGCAAAGAATCCGCGGCAAAGCGTTTCCTCGCCACCGCGCGACGCCTCAACCGGCATCCCTGGCTAGTCGAATCGGTGCGCCAGACGAGAGAGCGGACGATGGGAGACGACGAGTTCGTCGATCGGCTCTCGACCGCTCGCGGACGCCCCGCCGATCTGGCAGCTCGACAGCTCGTCACTTTCCGCGGCGCCGAGCAGGGACTGCTCGGCGAGCTGGGGATGACGGCGCTGCAAGCCTGGCAACGGCTCGCCGAGTCGCAGGATCGCGGCCGCGGCAAGGTCGAGGTCGCGATCCTCTTCACCGATCTGGTCGGCTTCTCCAGCTGGGCGCTGGAGGCCGGCGACAAGCAGGCGATCAGCCTGCTGCGCCAGTTCAGCGAGGCCGTCGAGCCCGCGGTCGCGTCCCACCGTGGCGAAGTGGTGAAGCGACTCGGCGACGGCCTGATGGGTGCCTTCTGGGACAGCGGCAGTGCCGTCGAGGCAGCCTTCGCCGCAGAGGAGCGCATGCAGGCGATCGAGGTCGACGGCTACCGCCCGCTGCTGCGGACGGGCATCCACCTCGGCCGCCCGCGCAAGCTCGGCGGTGACTACTTCGGCGTCGACGTCAACATCGCCGCCCGCCTCGCCGAGGCGGCGAAGCCGGGCGAGGTCCTCGTCTCCGGCGCCGTCCTCGGGGCTCTCGACGACGACGCGATCGTCACCCAGAAGCGGCGCTTCCGCGCCAAGGGCGCTCCCGGCGATCTCACCGCGCACGCGGTGCAGCGACGCTGAGCGACGAGCCGCCGTCAGGAGAGCAGCAACTGCTCACCCTGCGCTCCCGACCCAACCCTGGGCGCCCTCCAACTCGAGCAGGGCGCGCTTGCGCTCGAGACCGCCGGCGTAGCCGGTCAGCTGCCCCTCCTTGCCCACCACCCGGTGACAGGGAAGGACGATCGAGAGCGGATTGCGACCGACGGCGCTGCCCACATCACGCGCCAGGGTGGGATCGCCGAGCTCTCGGGCCATCTCACCGTAGGTCGTGGTCCGCCCGTAGGGGATGCGTTCGATCAACTCCCACACCTGCCGCTGAAAGTCATCGCCGACAACGCTGGTCGCCAGCTCGAAGTCGGTCCTCTCGCCCGCGAAGTACTCGGCCAGCTGCCCTTCCGCGCGCTCGAAGCCACGCTCCGCTCGGGTCCCGAAAACCTCCGGCCCGGGCATGTGCCAGTGGCCCGGGAAGTAGAGGCCGCTCAGCACTCCGTCGCGGGCGACGAGCGTCAACTCCCCGATCGGCGAATCGATGGTGGTGTGCGTCGCGAGCATGCCAGTTCCTCTCGTTGCTGCCGTCATCCATATAAACGCCCCGATCGGCGTCTTCGTGAGATCGCGATCGATCGACATCTTTTGAGGATCGGGGGCACACTGTGCAAATGCCAGAGTCGCCGGTACTGATCACGATCCCGATCAGCCATTACTGCGAGAAGGCCCGCTGGGCGCTCGACTGGGCGGACATCGAGTACCAGGAGCAGGCGCACCTCCAGGTGATCCACTGGGTCCCCGTCAAGCGCGCCGGTGGGAAGAAAACCGCGCCCGTGCTCGTCTGGGGCGATCGGGTCTTCGCCGACTCGGCGGAAATCGTCGAGGAGGCGAGCGCACGAGCACAGCCCGACCGCACCCTGTTTCCCGACGACACCACTCGCGCGGCGGAAGTCAGAAAGCTGCAAGTTGACTTCGACCAGCGCCTCGGGCCAGAGGGACGCCGCTGGATGTACTTCAACCTGCGCGGCCGCCGTGACATCGCGATCGCCTACGCCTGCACCGGCGTCCCCACCTGGCAACGCCGCGGCCTCCCCCTGGCGTATCCGTTCGTCTCCCGGATCATCGACCGCTACCTCGACATCACTCCCACCAGCGCCGAACAGTCCGAGGCGACGGTCCACGCGGTCTTCGACAGCGTCGCCGAGCGACTCGCCGACGGCCGTCCCTACCTCTGCGGCGAGCGCTTCAGCGCCGCCGACCTCACCTTCGCCTCACTGGCGGCATCGGTGCTGATGCCGCCCGAGTACGGCGTACCCCTCCCCCAGCCCGACGATCTGCCGGCGCCGATGGCAACGAAAGTCAATGAGCTTCGAGCCCACCCCGCCGGCACGCACGCCATGAAGATGTTCCGCGAGGAGCGGCGGGGCTGACTCAGTCCGCCGCCTCCGCCTTGCCGCTCAGTCCGGGATGAATTCCCCGCCCGATCGTCTGCTCGTCGACGATCTTCTGCAGGTACTCGGTGAGCCGCTTGCGGTCGGCCGCGGGCATACCTTTGGTCAGGTCGCGCTCGTGCGCCTTGGCGATCTCGCGACCGCGCTCGAGCGTCTCGCGTCCCTTGGCGGTGAGGTAGAGGGCGCGGATCCGGCGGTCGCTGGGATGGGGACGGCGCTCGACGAGGCCCAGCTGCTCGAGCTCATCGACGAGGCCGACCATGCGGCTCGGGGGCACCTCGATTGCATCACCGATCGCCTGCTGGGAGCGGCCCTCGGCGGCGTCGACGAGGTTCAGGACCCGGAACAGCGCCGGGTGCAGGCCGACCTCGCCGATCCGCTCGGCGAACTGGCGCGAGGCGTGGATCCCAACCTGGGAGAGGAGAAAGGCCAGTGTCGAGGGAGCGGTGTCCCCCGCAATCGGATCGGTGCTCACGGATCGCGAAGCCTACCGTCTTGCTTTCTGCTAAGAATCGTTTCTTCCTGAAACCTTTCTGCCCTGCAACGGATTTTTCGAGCGAAAGGATCGCCTGATGACCCGCCGCCTCGCCCGCCTCGCCGACATCGCCTACCGCCGCCGTGGCCGCATGGTCCTCGCCTGGATCGTCGCGACCGTCGTCCTGATCGGACTCGGTTCCTCGCTCGCCGGCGAGTACCACGCCGACTACAACACCCCGGGCTCGGAGTCCAAGGCGGCCAGCGAATTCACCAAGCGCGAATTCAGCGGCTACTCGGGCCAGGAAATCTACGTCGTCTGGAAGAACCCGCAGGGGGTCGACAGCCCGGCAACCAAGCGGCAGATGGACGCCTTCTTCAGTCAGGCCGAAAAGGTCGACCACGTCGAGCGCCGCTCAGCGATCCGCGTCTCCAAGGACGGTACGATCGCGACCGCGACGCTGCCGCTCAACGTCCCCGGCTGGGAGGTCAAGAAGAAGCAGGGCGAAGAGCTGATCGCCGCGGCCGAAGATAACGACGGCGCCGGCGTGCAGATCGAGCTCGGTGGCGAACCGATCTACGCCGCACAGGAACAGACCAGTCCCGAGGGGCTCGGCTTCCTCGGCGCCGCGATTGTGCTGCTGATCGCCTTTGGCTCGCTGGTCGCGGCGGGCCTGCCGCTGCTGATCGCCCTGGTTGGCCTGGGGATCTCCTCAGGCGGCCTGATCGCCCTGCTCGCCAACGTGATCGACGTTCCCAACTGGACCACGGCGGTCTCGGGCCTGATCGGCATCGGCGTCGGCATCGACTACTCGCTGCTCGTCCTCACCCGCTTCCGCGCAGCGATGCGCTCCGGCAAGGACCGCCACGACGCCGTCGTCGAGGCGGTCTCGACGGCGGGACGCAGCGTGCTGATCGCCGGCAGCACCGTGGTGATCGCGGTGCTGGGGCTCTTCCTCACCGGTCTCCCCTACATGTACGGGGTGGCGATCTCGGCCTCGCTCGCGGTGCTGGTCGTGATGCTGGCCTCGATCACGCTGCTGCCGGCTCTGCTCTCCTACCTCGGCCCCAAGGTCGACCGCCTGCGCATCCCCTTCCTCGGCCGCCGACTGGAGAAGGAAGGGAGCAGCGACTCCCCCGCGGCGCGCTGGAGCCACGCCGTTCAGCGGCGGCCCTGGACCGCGGCGATCGTCGCCACCGCGATCCTGCTCGCCCTCGCCGCGCCGGCACTGGGCATGCGCCTGGGCTTCCCCGACGCCGGCAACGACAAACCGGGCACGATGACCCGCGAAGCCTACGACCTGATCAGCGAGGGCTTCGGCCCCGGTGCCAACGGGCCGCTCGTGATCGCCGCCGAACTGCCCGACCCAGGGGCGCGCGCGGCGGTCGAGGACCTGACGACGCAGCTGCGCGAAGACCCGGGGGTCGCCTACGTCGCGCCACCGCGCTTCAACTCGCAGGGCACCGCAGCACTCTTCACCGTGATCCCGACCACCTCGCCCCAGGACGCGGCTACGACCGACCTGGTCGACCACCTGCGCCACAGCGTGATTCCCGATGCGCTGGAAGGCTCAGGCGTGGTGACCAGGCTCGGCGGCGTGACGCCGGCACTGGAGGACCAGAGCAAGTACATCACCGGCCGCATGCCGCTCTTCATCATCGGCGTGGTCGGACTCTCCTTCCTGCTGCTGCTCTTCGCCTTCCACTCGCCGCTGATCTCGCTCAAGGCGGCGGTGATGAACCTGCTCTCGGTCAGCGCCGCCTACGGCGTGATGACCCTGGTCGCCAAGGGCGGCGCGGTCGGCGAACTGATCGGGATCGACCACGAAGTGCCGATCGCCCCGTTCATGCCGGTGATGATGTTCGCGATCCTCTTCGGCCTCTCGATGGACTACGAGGTCTTCCTCGTCTCCCGCATCCGCGAGGAGTACCTCAAGGACCACGACACCAGGCGCGCGGTGGCCGACGGCCTGGCCAAGACCGCGCGAGTGATCACCGCGGCCGCGGCGATCATGGTCGTCGTCTTCCTCGCCTTCGTCGCCTCGCCCGAAGTCTTCCTCAAGCTCTTCGGCATCGGCCTCGCGGCGGCGATCTTCCTCGATGCCACCATTGTCCGCATGGTCCTCGTCCCGGCCGTGATGCAGCTGCTCGGCAGCCGCAACTGGTGGTGCCCGGACTGGCTCCGGCGAGTGCTGCCGGAAATCGAGGTCGAGAGCGGGCCGCAGGTGGCGGAGGGGCGCTCCTAACCCGACGGCGCTGGGACGGGTTTCCGACGGGACTCCACCGGACCCCTCGATTTTCATGCGGAGGGTGGCTCGTCGCCGCCCTCCGCGTGGACCTTAGGAGTGGTGCTTTTTCTTATGCTTCTTGACGCAGACCTGACGACCGTGCCGCTTGGTCTTCTTGTACCCCTTGCGGCATTTGAGGGTCTTGTGCTTCTTTCGCGGAGCCGGAGTCACCGTTGGCGGCGCCGGAGGCGGAACGACCACGGTTTTCGAGGCCGGCGTGCCCATCTGAGCATTGATCCCACCGGTCGTGCCAGGCGCGGTGACGCTGACGAGATTCGCGCTGTTGGGATTCGACTGCTGGTTGTAAAAGAGCGTCGGATAGCCGAGGGGTTCGGCCCAGAATTCGACACCATAAGAGCCAGTCGCCAGACCTATAACCACGTAGTTCCCGGCTGCATCCGTCTGGCCGCAGTTGCCGGCGATCACCCGTGAGAAGGCACACACCACGGCTTCGTTGATGCCAGCGCCGGTCGAGGCATCCGTTACCCGTCCTTCAATCGCTCCCCCTTGATGGAGTTCGGCATTGATCCCAGAGACGGTGCCACTGCCTACCGTAATTTCTTCAGCGTCTTCGTAGCTCGACACCCCGTTGTAGAACTGGGGGGCATAGCCGAGATAGGAGGCCCAGAATTCGACGATGTATTCGCCGCTTGGCAGTTCGCTGATTTTGTATTCACCGGCCGCATTTGTTTCTTCGCAAAAGACCGGTTCGTATTCGGGTAGCTGAAAGGCGCAGGCTTCAACGCCTTCGATGCCGGTGCTGGTTCCGGCTTTGACAACTTTGCCGCTGATCGCGCCGGTGGCCGCTGATGCCGAAGCGGTCAAAGCGAACAACGAGAGCGCGAGTGCCGAGATCGTGTACAAAAGCGTCGGCTTGAGACGAGAAAAGGTGATGAGTCTGCCCTCCGGTGACTAGTGGCCGTCGTCTTGTGGCGGGCCGCTGTTCATCCACGTTGCCCGCCGCACAAGCGCTGCAATCTATCGACTTTGCGCTAAACCGAATTGATGAAAAATGATCAGACATTCTCAATCTTCCGTCCTACGTGGAAAAACGCCATCGCCGTCAGCCTGACGCTGACGGTGACGCTGGTCACGGCGCAATGGCTTAGCGCGGGTCCATCGCGCGCGAAATCACCACGCGCTGGATCTCGTTGGTGCCCTCATAGATCTGGGTGATCTTGGCGTCGCGCATCATCCGCTCGACCGGGTACTCCTTGACGTAGCCGTAACCGCCGAGCACCTGGATCGCCTCGACCGTGACCCGCATCGCGTTGTCGGAGGCGAAGAGCTTCGCCATCGAGGTGTGCTTGGCGAGGCCGGGCTCGTTGCGGTCGGCCATCGCGCAGGCCTTGTAGAGCAGCTCGCGGGCAGCGGCGGTGCCGGTCTCCATCTCGGCCAGCTTGAACTGGATCGCCTGCAGGTCGAGGATCGGCTTGCCGAAGGCGACCCGCTCGGAGGCGTAGGTGGTCGCGTAGTCGGTCGCCCCCTGGGCGATCCCGACCGCCTGTGCCGCAGCGCCGAGGCGGGTCCTTTCCAGCGTGCCGAGGGCGACTCCGAGACCGCGCCCGACCTCGCCGATCACGTTCTCGGCCGGCACGCGCACGTCGTCGAAGACCGGTGAGCCGGTGGGCGAACCGCGGATGCCGAGCTTGTGCTCGAGCTTGCCGATCGAGAAGCCGGGCCTGTCGGCCTCGATCATGAAGGCTGTGATCCGCCGCTTTTCGCGGTCGGTGACGGCGAAGACGACGTAGAAGTCAGCGACCCCCGCGTTGCTGATCCAGTTCTTCGAGCCGTTGATCACCCATTCGTCGCCATCGAGCTCGGCGTGGGTCCGCATCGCCGCCGGGTCAGAGCCCGCCTCCGGCTCGGAGAGCGCGAAGGCCGGGGTCCACTCACCCGTGGCGCAACGCGGCAGCACCCGCTGCTTCAGCTCATCGCTGCCGAAGAGCCGGATCGGCAGCGAGCCCAGCTCCTGCACCATCAGGATCAGGGCGCTGGAGGCGCAGGCCTTGGCGATCTCCTCGACCGCCATCTGCAGCATCAGCGTGCCGGTCCCGGTGCCGCCGTACTCCTCCTCGAAGGGCAGGGCGAGGATGTCGTGCTCGGCCAGCAGCTCGCGCACGTCCCGCGGGTATTCGGACTTCTCGTCGATCTCAGCGGCCCGCGGCGCGATCCGCTCGCGGGCGATCTGCCCGATCGTCTCGCGGAAGTCGAGCAGCTCCTGCGGGATCGCGTAGACGTCGGTTCCGGTGCTCACGTCGCTCATTGCGCTCGGGACCGTACCCGCAACAATGCCTCACGCGTTTCGCGGTCGAGCTTTGCCACAACCTCGGCGGCGGGACGTGCTTCGGCCAGCGCGTGCGCCTCGCCCGCCCAGAGGTTGATCAGATCCGCGTTGTCCGTCTTGCGGCCGTGGGCCCGCAGCGGCGAAGTGAGGTGGTTGATCTGGGGATAGGCAAGTGGCGCGGCGTCGCTGTGCTCTTCCTGCAGGCGATTGACGATTCCGCGCGCCAGGCGGCCGGAGAAGGCGCGGGTGAGGCCGGTCGGCCGCGTCGAGGCGAGCGCCTCCTTGTGGGCCGGCGAGGTGCCTGCCTCCGGACAGAGCATGAACGCCGTGCCGAGCTGAGCCGCCGCGGCTCCAGCCGCCAGCACAGCCGCGATACCGGCGCCGGTCGCGATCCCGCCGGAAGCGATCAGCGGCAGCTCGACCTCAGGGCGCACGAGCTGCAGCAACGCCAATAGGCCGTACTCGACCCGCTCGGGACGATCGGTAAACGAGCCCCGGTGTCCCCCGGCCTCGGCGCCCTGCACGACGAGCCCGTCGGCGCCGGCCCGCGCCGCGACCACCGCCTCCTCTGGATCGGTGACGGTCACCCACACCTCGGCGCCGGCCGCGCGCAACTCATCGACGAGCCCTTCCTCGGGACAGCCGAATGTGAACGAGACCACCGCGGGTGGGTCCTCGGTAAGCGCAGAGCACTTCGCCTCGAATTCGTCATCGTCGAATCGCGGCTCGCCGAGATCGACGCCGATCTGCTCGGCGAGCGGCGCCAGTCGCTGCGCGTAGGACTCGACGATCTCCGGGTCCGCCGGAGCGCCGGGCATGAAGACGTTGACGCCAAAGGGCCGACTCGTCAGCTCGCGCAGGCCGGCGATCTCTTCGCGCATCTCCCCCGCCGAGCGGTAGCCGGCGGCGAGGAAGCCGAAGCCACCCGCCTCGCAGACAGCAGCCGCCAGGGCGGGGGTCGACGGTCCCCCCGCCATCGGCGCCTGCACGATCGGAATCCGGAACTTCACAGCGCGGTTCTACTACCCGCGCGCTATCGCTCGCACCCCCGCACCGAATCGAGGCCGGCGCCGCCGCGACAGCGGTCACTGCCACGACCGCCGCGCAGGCGGTCCGCCCCACGTTGTCCCTTGAGCACGTCCGAACCAGCCTCGCCCTTGAGCAGGTCGGGCCCGCCGCGGCCGATCAGGCGGTCACCGCCGGCCCCGCCGAAGACTCGGTCGGCCGCCGTTCCGGCTCCCACATAGTCGGCTCCGGAGCCGGCGCAGACGAGATCACGGCCACCCAGCGAGGCGATCGTGTCGTTGCCGCGGAAGGTCGCGATCACGTCGGGCCCGGAGGTCCCGGTGATGAAGTCGCGCCCGACCGTGCCGGTGATCGTGGCGGGGACGCCGCGACAGGTCGCCGGCGGGCCGACGACGGTGGTCGTCGCGGTGGCTTTGTTGTTCGCGGCGTCGGGGTCTTTCTGCTCCCCCTTGACCGAAGCGGTGTTGCTGATCACGCCCAGCCTGCGAGGAATCACGGTCAGGGTCACGGTCGTCGGCGAGTAGTCGATCGCGGGCGTGCCGACTTCGCCGAGCCGGCAGGTAACCCGCCGGTCTTTACGCTCACAGGACCCCACGCTGGGGGTCGCGGAGACGAAATCGACGCCCTTCGCCAGCTGATCGGTGACGGTCACCCCGCTCGCCGCATCCGGGCCGAGGTTCTGCACCCCGATTGTGTATGTGAGCGCCGTGCCCACCGTGACGGGATCGGGGCTGTCGGTCTTCGTTATCGCCAGATCCGCCGTTCCCGCTTTTGCCGCCATGCCGACGGTCGTCCCGGCGAGCGCCAGCACGAACATCAGCGCTATCGCGACTCCAAAGCGTCGCATCGGTCCCTCCTTCCGACGTTTGCCTTCGACTACCCAAACGTCGGCGCGGCACTCCTGTCAGTCGCTAGGAATCGAAACTTCCTCAGGCCCCGGGCCTGATTACCGCGCCTTGGGTAGCGGCTGCAGGCGCGTCTTTTCGACCCGCGCCAGCTTGCGCTTGAGGCGCTGGAACTGCGCCTCCTCGCGCTCGGAGCGTTCGTAGCCTTCGAAGGCGAGGTTCTTCTTCTCCAGCGGGTCCGTCTTCAGGTCGTACATCTCCCACTGCGTGGGCTTCGGGTTCTTCTTGCTGGTGTCGTAGTACTTGGCGAGCTTCCAGCGGCCTTCGCGGATCGAGACGATGTGGTTCGGCGGTTTCGGGTAGGGCCCGTTCTTCTGTCCCGACTGGATGTCGTCGTAGGTGAAGACGACGTAGTCCTGGACCGGCTTGGCTGTCTTCGGTTTCAGCACCAGCTTCGAGTAGTCGACACCCTGCCAGTTTGCTCGCGCCGATTTGGGGGTGCCGGCGAGACTGGCAAGCGTGGGCAGGAAGTCGACGTGGGAGACCAGCGCGTCGGTGCTCTGCGGCGTGGGGAAGAGCTTCGGGTTGGAGTAGACGAGCGGCACCCGCGTCGCCTCCTCGTAGAAGTTGAAGTTCTTCTGGCGCATACCGCCGTGGGTGAGGCCCATCTCGCCGTGGTCTGCGGTGCGGACGATCAGCGTGTCGTCGTAGAGGCCGGCCTCTTCCAGTTTGTTCAGCACGTTGACTATGTAGTTGTCGGAAGAGCGCATCAGGTTGCCGTAGTAGTTGAGGTAGGCGCGCTTTTCCGCCTCGGTCCGCGGCTTGCCGGTGAGGTTGAAGATCTTCAGGAACTGTTCCTGCACCGAGGGCTTGGTCGAGAGGTCTTCTTCGTTGGTCGCCGGCACGCCGATGTCGCCCTGCAGCCAGGACTTGTCGTAGCCGGCTTCCTGGAAGGTTTTGCTCGGATAGAAGAGGACGTCGTGCGGGTTGACCAGCGAGATCACCAGGAAGAAGGGCTGCTGCTGGGCCGCGGCCGAGCTCAGGTACTGCATCACTCCCTCATCGCCCGCCTCCGGTGAGCCGACCGATTCGATGAAGCGCCCGTCGTTGTCGATGAAGCCGCCGCCGGCCTCGGGGACACTCTGGTTTGCACCCGCGTCGGGCGGGTTCCAGCGGGTGAAGCCGTAGCGCTCCAGGTCAGAGGGCTGCGCGTCTTCTTTCTGCGCCGGCTTCGAGCAGTGCCACTTGCCCTTGTAGATGACGTTGTAGCCGGCCGCTTTCATCACCGTGGCCAGATTCGAGAGGGCGGGCGGCCGCGGCAGTTCCACCTGGTACGGGTATTCGGGGTAGGGCATGTCTTCCTCGAGCGTGTACTTGACCCCGTGCTGGGCCGGGAAGTAACCGGACATCAGGGTCGAGCGGGCCGGCGAGCACATGCAGGCGTTGGTGAAAGCGCGTTCGAAGCTGACCCCGTGCCGGCGCAGGCGCCGCATCCCGGGCAGGTTCTGCCGCAGCCAGTTGGGCGGGAAGTGCTGGATCGCCCGCTCCTGGTCGGTGAGGATGAGGACGATGTTCATTCCGGCGACGTTGCGCCTGCCGCCTTTGCCGGCGCCCAGCGCTCGCTCCACCCCGGCGCCTTGGGCGAGCAGTGCGGCGGCGGCAGCGCCGGCGCCGGCGCCGAGCACCTGCTTGCGGGTCAGTCCGCGCTGCTGCTCGTCGTCGCGCCGCTCGTCCCGCTCGCTCATCGATTCCTCCTGAAGACGTCGACCGCGTCGCTTTCGAACGAGGTCGAGTAGAGATAATGGCCGTCAGGGCTGAGCGCGATCGAGCTGACGCCCTTAAGCGCCCGCGCCGCCGTGCAGTCGGAGAGCGAAGGCGCCGCCACGCAGCCGGCGGTGCCTGGCTTCTGCGCGACCGCGCCGGCCTTGCCGCGGTTGAGGACGGCGATAGCCCCGGTCTTGAAGGCGGCGACGTAGACGTTCTTGCCGTTGGGCGAGAAGGCCAGGCCCTCGGGCGCGACGAGGGCACGGCCGAAGGAGCAGCCGGCGGAGCGCAGGTAGATAAGGCAGCCACCCGCCCCTTCCAATTGAGTCAGGGCCCCGCTTGACCCGTTGCGGGCAAAGGAGGTGACGCTGTTGCTGAACAGCGAGGTGACGTAGACCCCGTCACCGTCGGGACTGATCGCGACCGCGTTGGCGCCGCCGAGCTGGCGACCGAGGGTGCAGCCGGTCAGTGCGCTCTGCACGATGCAGCCGCTGCCGTCGCTCGCCTGCGCCAGGGCGCCCGTGCCGGGGTCTCGGGACAGGGTCACCACCGCATTGGAGAGCGCGGTGGCGGCGTAGACGCTGGCGCCGTCGGGGCTGATCGCCAGGCCCTCGACCGAGTTGAGGGCGATGCCGGTCGTGCACCCCGCGGTCGCCTCGGCGATACAGGCAGCGCTGCCCGCCAGCTGCGTCAGCGCTCCCGTCGCCGGATTGCGGGCGAAGGCGGCGACCGAGTTGCCGAAGAAGGAGCCGACGTAGACGTTGTTGCCATCGGGACTGACGACGACGACGTCGGGGGCGAGGAGCGCCAGGCCACTGGCACAGCCGGGGATCGACAGGCCGGAGATGCAGCCTGCCAGCGGGGGCGGCAACTGGCGCAGCGCTCCCGTCTTGGGATTGCGGGCGAAGGCCGTGACCGAGTTGCCGGCCCGCGAGGTCGCGTAGACGTTGCGCCCGTCGGGGCTGACCGCGACCGAGTTCGGTTCGTCGAGCCCGATCGCGCCGGCGCAGCCGTAGGCGCGTTTGACGGCGACGCAGCCGGCGCCCTTCCGCGACTGGGCGAGAACCCCGGTCTGGTGGTCGCGGCTGAAGATCGCGATCGCATCGCTCTTCGAGGAGGCGACGTAGACCTGCTTGCCATTCGGGCTGATCGCGATTGCCCGCGAGCCCATGAAGGGGCCCGGACCGTTCAGCGCCCGCGCCTGAGCGCAGCTGCCCGCCTTGGCGGAGCGATCGACCAGACAGCCACGCCTGCCGGTGAGCTGGGTCAACGTCCCCGGCTGCGAGTGCTTCGGCTTCGGCGGCGACTGTTTCGGCGCTTGCGGGTGTTTCGGCGCCTGCGATTTCGGCGCCGCTTGGGCGTTTCCGGCAAACGCGAGCACGGCGAGGAAAGCCGTCACCACAAATATGCGCCCTCCCGCCCAACTCATGAGGGCAACCTATGCGGCCCGGCGGACACCCTCGCCCGCCGGACCGCCAGGCTCAGTGCTTGCCTGGCTTCAGGTCACCCACCACGCCGATCCGCAGCCCCAGCCACGGGTAGGTCGCGGTGAAGAAGGTGTTGTTCTGCGGCTGCAGGCCGACCGCCGAGAGCCAGAGCTGGTAGGCGGGCGCATTGGCGATACCGCCGTGCAGCCGTCGCCAGACCCGCTTGCCTTTGACCCCGAACGGAGGCGCCGTGATCGTGTCGGTCCACTCGACCGCGTTGCCGCCCTGGTCCAGCGTGCCCCAGGGCGAGAGGGTGCCGGCCTGGCCGACCGTGCCGAGGCTGCTGGTGTAGCCCTTGTCGTAGGTTTCCGCTGAAAAGCCGAAGGGATTGTCGACCGCACAAGCTTCCGCCGTCTGGTTCGAGGGACACCAACTCGGTGCCGGGGTCGTGGCTTTCGGGTTGTGGTAGATCGCCAGCGGCTGGGTCGAGGCGTTGGTGACGTCGCCGGTCGCGGGGTCGAGCGCCGCTTCCTTGGGCGCCTGTTCTTCGCTGCCGAAGAGGCCCGGGTTGGTCGGGTACTGCCAGTAGGAGTAGGTGCCGTGACCGGTCGGGTCGTAGTAGGCGGCCTTGATCCACTCGTTCTGGCTGGGGATGACGAAGCCCTTCTTCTTCGTGCGGGTCGTCTTCGGATTCCGCATGTCGTACATCCCCCGCTCGGTTTCGGGTGAGAGGCGCACGCTGTAGTCGGTGTATATGTAGGGACCTTCGATGCCACTGGTCTTGGCGAGCAGCTTGCCGTTGTAGAGCGAGTTGGCGAAACGAGCCGAGCGCAGGAAGTTGGCGAAGCCATAGGGCTTGTCGGCCCATTCAGGTGCCGCCAGTGAGTAGTGATCACCGGCGGAGGCGCCGGCGTTGAAGTTGATCTGGCCGAACCGGGGCCAGGCCGCCCCGCTCTCGTTTTCGCTGTAGAGGTCGTGGCGGTTGCGGCCGAGCGGGTCGGCCGTGTTGAGGAAGGTCACCCACTGCCCGACCGTCACCTCGAGCTTGCCGATTCCGTATTCGTAGCCGACCCTGCCGACCATCATGCATTTGGGCCCACGCTTCTTGCTCTTCGGCTTCGGCGCTTCCGCGCATGTGCGATAGATCGCGTTGGTGAATGGCACGATGCCCGCCGCCGGATTGCCCGGCGCGCCCACCTCCATAACCTTGAAGGTGAGGACAGGGGACGCCGACTTCTTGGCCAGGGCACCCGCCGGCAGGGCGAGGGCAACGAGGGCCAAAACGATCAGAGCCGGCGCCAGGCGCCCGCGAAAGGCGCTAAGCGCCGGGTGAGTTTCCATTCCGCCTCCTTCGCCGGCTTTGGATCGATCCCCTTTCGCGGTGGGAAGCGTCCGTCTCCTCCAACAGGGAGGATGTGCGGGTGCCCGCACCTCACCGCCAGAAAAGACGCGAGAGGCCCGACTACGGCTGGGTGATCTCTTTCGGCTGCAAAACCACCGGCACCCTGCGCCGCCTCAAGGTCGATACCGACCCGTCCTCCGACACCAGCCCGGTCGAGATCCCTTGCCCCTGCGGCGAAACCCACCGCGTCACCGTCTCCCCCTACCGCCGCCGCCGGGCCGCCGACGAGCCCTTCGACGTCGAGGTCAAGTCGCTCGACGAGCTGCGCTGAGCGGCCGTCTATCCAAGGGCGGGGCCCACCGAAGCGGCGAGGCTCCTGGCACGGGCGAGCGCCACTTGGACGAAGTCGCCTTCGCGCTGGCCGAGGACGGCGCCAAGCACGGTCAGGATCCGACCGCCGACGTCGATCCGCTTGGCGAAGAGGAGGCAGCCACCGGCCGCTTGGTCAGAGCCGGTCTTGATCCCGATGAAGCCTTCGTGGCCGACCAGCTCGTTGTAGTTGGCGACTTCACCGGCGACCGGCAGCCAGGCTGAGGGCATGGCGACGATCCGGGCAAAGGTCGGATCGGCCATCGCGGCGTGCGCGAGCTTGATCTGGTCGGCAGCGGTCGAGACGGTGGTGTCCTCGAAGCCGCTGGGGTCCGTGTAGCGGGTATTCCGCATCCCCAGCTCAGCGGCGGCTTCGTTCATCTCGGTGACAAAGGCTTCGACGCTGCCCGCCTCGTGAACCGCGAGCAGGGCGGCGATGTTGTTGGCGGAGGGAAGCAGCAGCGCCACCAGCGCCTGTCGCTCGCTCAGCACCTCGCCGGCTTCGACCTCGATCACTGATTGGTTGAGGACGATCCGCTGCTGAGTTTCTTCGACGTCGGCGGGACTGATTTCAATCCCGAAGCCTTCCTCGCCGGTTTCCAGCGGATGATCTTTCAGCACCAGGTAAGCCGTCATCACCTTGGCGAGACTGGCGATCGGCACGGGCGCCTCGCCACCACTGACGCCAAGGCTGCCGAGACCCTCCACCGCCACCGTCGCCTCACCTTCGGGTGGCCAGGCGAGCGAGAGCTGCTTGACATTGCCCGCAGAGTTCCGCTCGATCCGGTCGGCCCTCCCCCGCCCGAGACCGTCGACCCAGTTCCACGCAACTACGAGAGCCAGGACGGTCGCCGCGGCGACCGTGACGATTCGCAGGGCTCTGCGAAGGCGGGCCGCGGGCGTGCGGTAGTAGCGGATCACGACGTGCGCAGGGCCTCGGTCGGCGTGAGACGCGCGGCGCGCATTGCCGGGTAAAGGCCCGCGAGCCCGCCCAGAAGACAGGCGGCGAGGAGGCCACCGGCGACCGCCGTGGGTGGCACCCGCAGCGACAATCCTTCGTATGCCGCGAAGGCGCCCGTCGCGCCCACGCCGAGCAGCACGCCGACTACTCCGCCGGCGATCCCGAGGACAAGCGACTCGCCGAGGAACTGAGCGGAGATGTGGCGTCGACGCGCGCCCAGGGCGCGCCGCAGGCCGACCTCGGAGCGGCGCTCGAGCACCGAGATGATCATCACGTTGGCGATCCCGATCCCGCCGACCAGCAACGCCACGGCACCGAGGCCGAGGAAGAGTGAGGTGAAGGCGCCTTCAGCGGCGGCCTGCGCCTCGAGCGCCTCGGAAGGCCGGCTGACGGCGACTTCTTCGGAGCGCCAGGGGTCGGCGGCGCGCGGCAGCAGCGCCGCTGCGGCCCGGACCTGCGCTTCGCCCTGGCGGGCGCGGACGTAGACCTTCGACGGACTGCGGTCGGTGTCGAAGAGGCGGGCCGCGACCGGGTAGCCGATCAACGCAGCGCTGTCGAGTTCGGGGATGAGCGGCAGCGGTTCGAGAATGCCGACCACGGTGAAAAGGCGACCCGAGACATAGACCTGGACGAGACCCTCGACGCCGGGGATACCGAGCCGCTGCGCCGCCTTTGCCCCCAGCACGATCGCGGGGTAGCGTTCCGTGGCGCGATCGACGAAGCGGCCCGAGGCGGTCGTCCCTTCGAGCGTTCGCAGCAACTCGGGGTCCGCGGCCTCGACGACTATGCCGCCGGTGATCTCGGCCGGCACGTAGGAGCTGCGGCGCACGGTCGCGTCCTCGACCTGGGTGACCGCGGCGGCCGATTCGACCCCGTCGAGCAGTTGGATGCGGCCCGCCGCCGCGGCCGGCAGCCTCGCTTCTTCGCCGAAGAGAGATTCGCCAGGGCCGACCGTCAGCAGGTTCGTTCCCAGCCCTTCGATCTTCGCCAGCAGGTCGGACTTGCTCGTTTCCGAGATCGCCAGGACCGCGACCAGCGAGGCGATCCCGATCGAGATCCCCAGCACCGAGAGGGCGGCGCGCAGCTTGCGGGTGCGCAGACCGACCGTCGCCAGTCGCAGCAGGTCGCCGGGCCGCAGGCAGCTCATCGGTCGGTCTCGACGAGCCCGTCGCGGACCGCGATCCGGCGCGGCATCGAGGCGGCGACCTCCTCGTCGTGAGTGATGATCACCAGCGTCGCCCCACCCGCGTTGAGCTCGCGCAGCAGCTCCATCAGCTCACCGCCGGTGCGGGTGTCGAGGTTGCCGGTCGGCTCGTCGGCGAGCACGATCGCCGGCTCACCGACCAGCGCCCGGGCCACCGCGACCCGCTGGCGCTCGCCGCCGGAGAGCTTGGCGGCGGAATGGCGCTCGCGGTGGGAGAGACCGACCTGGCGGAGCGCCTCGACGGCACGGCGGCGGCGCTCCGCAGCGGGGACACCGGCGTAGAGGAGGCCGTCGGCGACGTTGTCGATCACCGGCGCCGCTTCGAGCAGGAAGAAACGCTGGAAGACGAAGCCGATCCGGGTCGCGCGCAGGCCCGCCAGCTCGTCGTCGTCGGCCTGTGAGACGTCGCGGCCCTCGATCGCGACCCGGCCGCTGGTCGGGCGGTCGAGCGTACCCATCATGTGCAGCAAGGTCGACTTGCCCGAGCCCGAAGGGCCGACGATCGCGGTCAGCTCGCCGCGCTCGACGGTCAGCGAGACGCCGCGAAGCGCCTCGACCCCGCCCGGGTAGGACTTGCGAACGTCCTCCAGCTCGAGGACGGGCGCCTCGCTCATCCGCCCGTCTCCACGATCATCCCCGCCCGCAGCCCCTTGCCCCTCACCTCGACGAAGCCGTCGGCGGCGAGGCCGGGGGTGACGACGATCCGGCGCCGAGCACCCGGCTCGGCGACGCGGACGGCAAAGCGATCGCCGGCGATCGCGATCAGCGCCGTCAGCGGCACGCTGAGCACGTGGCGGCGAACCCGCCGGGTGAAGAGAACGTTGACCGTCGCCCCGTCGAGCGCGGGGATGCGGCGCTTCCCGATCACCGAGATCGTCGCTTCGACCCCCGGTTCGGCTTCTTCGCCGGGCCCACCTTCTCCGCCCGAAGATTCGACCGCGGCAAGCGCGCCGACCTTGCCGGGCGCTTCGGCGCCATCCGGAAGGACCACGATGACCTTCTGTCCGCGATGGGCGATCGATTGCTGGTCGGCTTCTAGTTCGACGCTGACGATGCGCCGGGTCGAGCTGGTCCGCAGCACCGGCGCCGAGGCAGGTTCGGATTCCGGTTCGAGCTCCGGTTCCGGTTCTTCTTCGGCTTCGGGCGTCGGCTTTTCCCGACGCTGCGGTTCTGCCGCTTCCTCGGCTTCGTCGAGCCCTTCGGCTTCCGGTTTCCAGGCGACCATGCTGTTGTTGCCGCCTCCCCCGGCTTCACCGCCGAGCGCTTCGCCGAGGGTCGCCTCCAGCTCGGTCACTCGCTGCGGCCCACGCAGGAACGCGACCCGACCCAGCTCCACTTCGCCGCTCGCTTCGAGCCCGAGGTCTTCCTGCCAGGCGGCGATCGCGGCCGCCGTGCCCGAGGTGAATTCCTCGTCGACGCTCCCCGGGTCGTACCCGAGCGCCGCCAGGTTGCGCTCGAGCTGCGCGACGTCGGGGCCTTCGGACACCCCGTCGGCCAGGGTGCGGTATGCCGGCACCGCGCCGTAGAGCAATAGCACCGGTTCGCCGGCGATCGCATAGAGGCGCCGGCCGCGGCGAATCACGTCACCGACCGCGGGCAGCGCCGTGACGGTGCCGGAGAGCCGGGCGAGCACCGTCGCTTCGCCGGCGTAGCCGATCGTCCCGGTGGCGGTCAGGTGTTCGGCGAGGGTGCGTCGCTCGACCGTGCCTGTGGCGCCACCGGCCGCGACGGAGCCGGCTGTGGCCCCTGCCCCGGAATCAGCGGCACCCCCGCCGAGCAACAACAGCAGCGCTGCCGCCCCGAGCAGCGCCAATGTCGCCGCCGCGAGCAGCAAGCGCCGCCTGGCGATCCCGTCAGCCACCGACGCCGATGCCGGGACCGGTTTGGGCGGGCACCTTGCCTTTACATGCTTCCGCCGCCGTTTCGAAGGCGGGTGAGGTCGTGTCGATCCCGGCGATCCCCAAAAGCACTTTCCCGTTGCCGGGGAACCGCGGATCCGCCAGGTCGATGCCTTCGTCGCGCATGCACTGGGTGAACGCCAGCCACCCTTCCCTGAATTCCTCGTCTTCTTCGGCGGAGAGTTCCTGGCCGTCGCCGAGCTTGCCGTCGCAGGCGGCGAGCGCCTGCCTGGTCGTCGAGTCGTTGTTTTCGAGCGTGATGTTCTGGCCCGGCTTCGGGTCTTTCATCTCTACTCCGTGCTCGCGCATGCACTCGGCGAATTCGAGTCCCGCGTCTTCGCGCGCAGCGCTCTCGCCATCCCCGCTTGAGCCGGAGCCACTGCCGCTCGAGCCCGAGCCGCCTCCACCACACGCGACCAGTCCGACGACGCAGAGGGCCGACGTCAAGGTCACCAGCCAGTCCGTCTTCTTCATCCCCGCTCCTTTCCGATTCCTTTTCCGGCGTTTTAGGAGACGGGCGGTCACACGACGGTCATGGGCGCTGTGACCGCCCTGTGACCGGCGACAGGCATGCTTAGGAGACGAATGAGAGTCCTGGTGGTCGAGGATCACGCCGAGCTGGCCGACTCAGTCGCCCGGGTCCTTCGCCGCGACGGAATCGCCGCGGACGTCGTCTCTGACGGCGAGGAGGCGCTCCGTCGCGCCGGAGTGGTCGATTACGACGTGGTCGTGCTCGATCGCGACCTGCCCCGCCTGCATGGCGACGAGGTATGCCGCACGTTGGTAGAGCGGGGCGGCGCGGCCAAGGTGCTGATGCTGACCGCCTCGGGCACGATCGCCGAGCGGGTCGACGGACTGAGCATCGGCGCCGACGACTATCTGCCGAAGCCGTTCGCCTTCGCCGAGCTGCTGGCGCGGATCCGCGCCCTCGCGCGGCGCGCGCAGCCACCACAGCCGCCGATCCTCGAGCACGGCGATCTGCGCTTGGACCCTGGCCGCCGGGTCGCGACGCGGGCCGGCGAGCGCCTGGCACTCAGCCCGAAGGAGCTCGCGGTGCTCGAGCATCTGCTCGCTGCCGGTGGCCGTGTGGTCTCAGCGGAGGAGCTGCTGGAACGGGTCTGGGACGAGGAGGCCGACCCGTTCACCACTACGGTCAAGTCGACGATCAACCGACTGCGGGCGAAGCTCGGCGAGCCACCCGTGATCGTGACCGTCCCCCAGGGCGGCTACCGAATCTGACGATGCCCGACCTCTCGCTCACCAGGCTCACCCCACGTCGGCTGCTGCCCTCGCGGACCGTTCGCCTGCGCCTGACCCTGCTCTATGGCGGCCTCTTCCTCCTTTCGGGAGCGATGTTGCTTGCGATCACCTACTTCCTCTTCCGTCGCGCCACCGGGATCAACCTGATCGTCGTCCCGACCGGCACACCACAGGGAGCGGCCGGGCCACACCACCTCGAACATCTTCTCGAGAACCCGGAAGTCGCCCGCTATGTGCGCCACGCCGCCGAATCGAGATTCGCCGGGGCCGAACAAGGTCGCGGTGCCGAGCTTCACCAACTGCTCGTCCAGTCGGGGATCTCGCTGGCGATCATGACCGTGGTCTCGATCGCGCTCGGCTGGCTGGTCGCGGGCCGGGTTCTGCGCCCGCTGCGGGCGATGACGGCGGCCACCCGACAGATCTCCGAGCGCAACCTGCACGCGCGCCTCGCCCTCTCGGGGCCCCGCGACGAGCTGAAGGATCTCGCCGACACCATCGACGGCCTCCTTGCGCGGCTCGAGACCGCCTTCGGCGCCCAGCAGCGCTTCGTCGCCAACGCGGCGCACGAGCTGCGCACGCCGCTGACCCTTTGGCACGCGCTGCTCGAGGAGAAACTCACCGACCCCGCCGCGACGCTCGACTCCTTCCGGGCGACCTCGCGACGTCTGCTTGCGCTCGGCGAGGAGCAGGAGCGGCTGCTCGAGTCACTGCTGACGCTCGCCTCGAGCGAGCGCGGCCTCGACCAGCGGCAGCCGTTCGACCTTGCCGCGGTCGTCGGGGCGGTCCTGCGCGAACCGCCGCCGGGCCCGGAGTCCCTTCAGGTGCGGATCGAAAGCGAGATCGAACCCGCCCCCGCCGCGGGCGATGCCGCTCTCGCGGGGCGACTCGTCCGCAACCTGATCGACAACGCAGCGGACCACAACGTCCCCGGAGGGCGGGTACAGGTGCGGACCGGCGTCAAGGAAGGCGGCGCGTTCCTCTCGGTGACCAACGACGGCCCCGTCATCCCGGCCGCCGAGGTGGAGCGGCTGTTCGAGCCCTTCCAGCGCCTCGGCACCGACCGCACAGCACCCAGCGACGGCCACCACGGCCTCGGGCTCTCGATCGTCCGCGCCATCGCCGCCGCCCACCACGCCACCCTGCTCGCCGAGGCCCGGCTCGAGGGGGGCCTCGCCATCGAGGTCAGGTTTCCCGCCGACGCTCGACGTCAGTGAGCCGGGTGGTCGGAGACCTTGGCCGCCGGAGCGGCCAATAGCTCCTCAAGCAAGCGGCCCAGTCGCGCCGGGCCTCGAAGCGACGATCAGCCGTTGACGGCCTTCTTCAGCTCTGCCCCGGGGCTGAACTTCGCCGCCGTTTTCGCCGCTATCTGCATCGACTCGCCGGTCTGGGGATTGCGGCCTTCGCGAGCCGGACGATCGACGGTCGAGAATTTGCCGAAGCCGGTGAATTTGACCTCATTGCCGGCGGCGAGCTGAGCGGTGATCTCATCGATTGTCGCCTCGACAGCCTGCTTCGCCTGGCCGGTCTGAAGCCCGGTCCGCTCGGCAACCAGCTTCGCCAGCTCATCCTTCGTGGTAATCGCCATCTTTATCTCCTCGTGTAGTGGGAGAGCCTGAAGCCGGCCTCCTCTTCACTCGGCTTTCTACAGACCGGGGCGGCTGCTCGATTCGCAGAACCGTAATAGAGGGTGGACGACCGGATTCGAACCGGCGACCGCCTGGACCACAATCGGGATTGCGGGCGCGGCAGAAAGTGCTTGTTTGCAGGGGATAGATGGCTAGAAGTGAGTGCTCGATGGTGCCGAATCGCGGCGGATCACGGTCGATTGTTGGCGTTTCAGCCACTTTTGACGCCAAGTGGCTGAATACCCGCCTCCGGACGCGCAGGATCCTCAACACTGGCTTCCTGGCTCATCTCCGGGGCGGCGGCCGGAACGTGAGATCTCCAGGGTCGATCTCGACGCTCATCGCAACGTCGGAAACGTCTGGTGGCTGGTGAGAGCGGCGCCGATGTCTCGTCGGCTAGACGAGAGGGCACGGTCATCCGGTAAGTCTCTGGTCTGTACATGGTATGAACCGAGTTTCGTTCGGGAGCAAAGGCTCCAGACTCACGTCGAGGATTGGAGCTGAGTCCGACTTGGATCAAGGTGCCCACTACCGCAGAGCCGACCTGCAGGTCCATACGCCGCGCGACCGCGCTTGGAAAGGTGAACGCCCCTCAAGCGAGGAGAAACGGCAGGAATACGGCCATGCTTTTGTCGCTGCCTGCCGGCAGAAAGGCCTTGAAGCAGTCGCGATTACCGATCATCACGACTTTGTCTTCGTTGACTACATTCGCGAGGCCGCAGAGCAGGAGACTGACTCTGGCGGCGAGGTACTGCCTTCAGGCCAACGTCTAGCGGTCTTCCCAGGGCTTGAGCTAACTCTCGCCGTTCCCTGCCAGGCTTTGCTGCTCCTCGACGCAGATTTCCCTGCGGAGCGCCTCACCACGGTATTGGAGGTGCTAGCGATCGACGTGGCCGCCCCCGACGCTGCCCAGCACGACGAGCCGACACAGGTTGACTTCGACAGCCTGCAAGGACTCCATGACCATCTTGATAGATCGAAATGGCTCCGGGGCCGCTACGTCATCCTGCCTAACGTCACTGATGGTGGCCGGGGGACCTTGATTCGCAAGCAGATGCAGGGCCGCTACCGAGAGATGCCTTGCGTTGGTGGCTATGTCGACGGTGGGGTCGGGAAGCTCGGCGCTGGCGCCACCTCGATCCTTGCCGGCGAGGACAAGAAATGGGGCAACAAACGGATCGCTGTGATCCAGACTTCCGATGCGCGCAGCGCCGCCTTTAATCAGCTCGGCCGCCATTCGACTTGGATCAAGTGGGCAGTTCCGACCGCCGAGGCATTGCGCCAGGCCTGCCTGGCCCAGGAGTCGAGAATCTCTCACGACGAGCCGCTTCTACCCGCGGTTGTAATCACGGAGTTGAGGGTCTCGAATTCGAAGTTCATGGGGCCGATAGACCTCGCCCTCAACCCCCAGTACAACGCCCTGATTGGCGGTCGTGGCACCGGCAAGTCAACCTGCCTTGAGTACCTGCGATGGGCCTTGTGCGATCAGCCGCCCGAGCTTGAGGACGATGACGACATGCCCAACCACGCTGCGCGCCGGCGCCGTCTGATTTCTCAAACCCTTGAGCCGTTCGCCAGCAACGTTGAAGTTGATTTCGTCGTGAATGGCCTTCCACACACGATCAGGCGCTATGCGGAGTCCGGCAGGGTGCAATTGAGGGTGGGAGACGGAACGCTTGAAGATGCAGCCACCGCTGATGTCAGGGCCCTGCTGCCGATCGAGGCATACAGCCAGCGCCAGCTAAGCAGCGTCGGCGTCCGGGTGGACGAGCTCACCCGCTTCGTCACGGCGCCAGTCCGCGATCGGCTGAGAGAGACTGCGTCGACAGCGGATGAGATCGCTGCCGACCTGCGACGAAACCACGCTCAACTCCAGCGCCAGCGAGCGCTGACAACAGCCATTGCCCAGGACACGGTTGCCGTCGCCTCACTCACCCAACAGGCCAAAAACCTGCGCGAGAAACTAGGCGGACTCAGCGACGCGGATCGCGAGTGTCTCGCCGACAAGCCCCGATATGACCAGGCCGAGCATCTGGTCGAAGATTGGCTGAAAGGGCTCGAGCAAGCACGAGAGGAGGCTGAGTCGTTCCGGGGGCGATTGACGCGGATACGAGCTGAACTCGACGAGGTAGAAACTGACCTCCCCGAAGCCGAGCTCCTCCAGGGCATCGGCGAGGCGGTCACGACGGCACTCGAAAAGGCCCAGGACTCTGCCGACGCTGCTGCCGTTGCGATCTCGGAGGCGGAAAAGCGAGGCACCAAACTCTCGAAACTCAAATCATCTTGGTCTAAGGCGCTCAAGAAATTTCAAAAACGCTACGGCTCGGCCACCGAGCGCTCGAGCGCTCATGCCTCCAAGCTGACCGAACTCGAAGAGCTTGAGGATCGCCAGAAAACTCTTCGTGACACGGTCGCCGAGAACCGCAGGGAGCTTGCCGCTTTGGAGAATCCCGAGGCCGTGCATGTCGAACTGCGAACGAGTTGGCAAGAGGTCCAAGACCTTCGCTCTCAGGTCATGGAGGAGCAGTGCGAGCGGCTCACCGAGCTCTCTGATGGTTTGATCCGCGCCAGCGTGCGCCGCAGCGCCGGTACCAATCGACTACAGGAGGCGTTCAAGGCAGGGGTAACGGGCTCGGGTGTGCGGACCAACAAAATCGAAGCCTTCCTCGACAAAGTAGCCGCCAGCGCAGATCCGCTTGTCGCCTGGCACGAGGCGATGGACGAGCTCGAAGATCGCGTCCTTCGCACTGCAGAGTCGAGCGACCCGCCGGCGCTGCAAAGCACCCTGGCGACTTTCAGCGATGCCGAGCTCGCCAAGATCGTCAAGCGCATCTCCCCAGAGCAGGTGGTTGAGCTGTCGCTACTCCCCCTCAACGATCAACCAATATTCGAGTACCGCAGCAAGGAGGACGAGTACATCCAGTTCGCTGATGCATCAGCTGGTCAGCAGGCGACGGCGTTGCTACGCGTTCTTCTCAATCAGTCTGGCCCCCCTCTGATCATCGACCAGCCCGAGGATGATCTCGACAGCCAGGTCATCCTTGAGGTGGTCGACCAGCTCTGGGCGGCTAAGCACCGTCGCCAGCTCATCTTTTCCAGCCACAACGCGAATCTTGTAGTCAACGGTGATGCTGAGCTCGTGATCTGCTGTCGCTACCGCAAAGCTGGCGATCACTCCGGGGGAACGATCAAGCTGGAGGGAGCGATCGACATCCCGGCTGTGCGCAGCGAGATCACCGTCGTTATGGAGGGAGGCGAAAAGGCATTTCGACTCCGCAAGGAGAAGTACGGCTTCTAGCCTCCTTCGCGCAAACCCTGTTCAGGTCCGGGCCTGCTCAACCTTGAGTCTGAAGATAGGCCTACAGCCGACCCCTCAATCCAATCTGGGCGGCAAGCGCAGGATGGCGATCATCTCCTCAGTAAGCTGCTGCCAGCGCTGCTCGAGGGCAGTCAGCCGCGGTGGAATCTCGGTGCGCTTGTCCAACACCCAGCGAGCTAGGCCCATCGCCTGGTAGCCGTCGGCGGCCTTGGCAGCCAGCACGTCGGGGATGTCCTCCCCCGATGCTGCCACTCCGGCGAGAACCTCCGCATCATCGACCCCGAGAAGCGTCAGCGCCTGACAGCCAGGCTGTGCAAGCACGTCAGGTGCCTTTCGCTTGATGAATTCGTACAGAACCTCCCCCTCGGTCATCTCACCGACGTTGACGAGGACAGGCCAGATCCGCTTCACCGCTCCGATCTCAACATCGGGAATCCCGACTTTCCCGGTGCCCAAGTCGGTGATGACGCGATCGAGCTGGTGCAACTTGTCGAGCACGGCACGGTTGAGGAACCGCTCGAGCTCGGCCTCGTCGGCCTCGGCACGCACGCCGAGCGGGAGCCTGGTCGAGACCACCTCGAAGAGGACCAAGTCGGAGCCATAGTCGATGGAGATGTCGGAGGTCAACTCGCCGCCATACTTGATCTCTTCGTGGACCCGTCCCTCGCCCGCCGGGCGGCCAGGAAGCGCCAGCTCGAAAATCTCCAGGAGGTAGCGCTCATAGAGCCAGCCCACGAAGGTCGTGAAATCGTTGCGATGGTTCTGATCCGCCGCTGCGTCGAGAAGCCGGTAATAGACGCCATCGGTGAGCCAACTGCTGATACCCCGTGGTGAGAGCAGCAGCATCGGGCCGTTCTCGGGCAACTGAAAAAAGGGCTTTTGCTGGATCGGGGTGATGTCCCAGGCCAGGCGAACCGGATCGTCGCGGCTGCGCTCGAACCCACCTATGTAGAAATGCCTTGGAGCCGAGAGGGCCTCGGCGAAGATGGTCGCCCGATCGCCGATTGCCGTGGGCCGTAGGTACTCCACGAAATTCCGGACCACGCCGAAATTGCCCGGGTGGCCAGGGTCCTCGTCGCGACTAGCACCGGCGAAGGCTGCGAAGGCAACAGACAGGAGCTCGAGCACGCTGGCACCAAGCGCATCGCGAGACAAGGCGTCGAAATCGAGGAAAGCCGGGTGCTCTCTTGCGGCCTCGCTTCCAGCGAGCTCAACGAAGACCCGCAATACACGTTGGTAAGCGAGGAGTGGCTGCTCTTTGGAGTTGTAGGCGCCGTTCTGGGTGAAGTAACCAAGCCAGTCCTCGAGCGACCTGGAGTCCTCCCCTAGGCGAGCTGCCCCCTCGCCAGTGATCGAGGTAACCCCCAGGAGGGCACGTCGCATCGCCGTCTCCCGCTCCTGATCCCAGGTGGTGTCCTCTTCTGCATCCGCGCAGGACTCAAAGCAGAGGCGCAAGAGAACGTGGAACTGCTGCTCTGAGAAGAGCACCCGCCGCTCCTCCTCTTCACCCTCGGCCAGGAATGCCCGGCATCGCTCGATGATCGGGGCGTCAGGATCGAAGAGTCGCTGCGCCAGCTCGATCTGGTCGGCAACCTCGTCATCTGCGTCCCAGAGGCGAAGCAGATGGCGACTGGTCCAGGCCAGCGCGGGCGCCAGAGGGATCGGGGCGAGGAGCGCTCGGATCTGCTCCTCCGTGAGGGACTGGAGACCTAGGTCGCTCTCTTGGGCAACGACCACGATCTGGTCGAGCAGGGTGGGGGGCGACCCCTGGGGCAGCGCGAAGCCGTATGGAGAGGCGACCCAATCGGGCGAGTCGCTGTCGGGCATCGGATTGCCGAAGAAGACTACGTGCAACCCTCCCGGCGTCCGGTAAGCAGGGGGTGCCGACAATAGGCTTCCGAGATCTAGATTCTCACCGCTCAAGCTGAAAATCTAGCTCCTCCGCATCCGAGTAAGCGCTAACACAGGCGCTGGCCCCCCGCTCCGAGACATCTAGGCCGATATTTCCGCCAGGGCCGACAATTCGCCTATCCCCTCATCGCCGACTAGCTCTTTCAGGCGGGCTCGCTCAGCCGGTCCTCGGCGCATCATGTGGGTGTAGACGCGGAGCGTGAACTTCGGATCGGTGTGGCCGAGCTGGGCCATGACCGAGGCCGGATCTTCGCCGCAGGCGATCAGGATCGAGGCGAAGGTATGACGCAGCTTGTGGGTGGTCACGCCTTGGGGCAACGGAGCGTGGCCGCGCTCCCCCAGGATCTGATCGGCTCGCTTGAGCGCCAGAGGGAGAACCCGATTTCGCAGGTTGTCCTTGTTGCGGCGCCCTCCGGTCGTCTGTCGCTACACCTCGCCTCGCCTCGTTCTCGGCGCCGGCTCCTCGGTGATGTCGAAATCCCGCTTGCGCTCATACTCGGAGGCGATCGAAAGGCAGATCGAGCGCTTTGCACCCGGCTTTCGAGAGCGCGTCCAGCGCCAGGTTGCGCGCACGGTAGCTGAGGCCGAGAAGTACGACGCCAACTACATCGGCGGCGACGTCGTCGGCGGGGCCAACGACCTCCGCCAGCTACTCTTCCGCCCGCGTCCGGCCCGCGACCCCTACGCTCTCGGAATCCCCGGCGTCTACCTCTGCTCCGCCTCCACCCCACCCGGCGCCGGGGCCCACGGGATGTGCGGGTTCAACGCGGCGAATTCTGCGCTCCGCGAGCTTCGCCGCCGTTGACCCGGAGAACCGGAATTCCGCACCCGACACTCAGGAGCTGATCATCGAAACGAGCACCTACACCCGAGAAGACACGACCTTCGAATCCGGCGGAACGGCGTGCGCCACCTGGCTCTACCGACCGGACGGCGTCGAGCGGCCGCCGATCATCGTGATGGCCCACGGCTTCGCCGCCATGCGCGCCTTGCGTCTTGCCGCTTACGCCGAGCGCTTCGCCGAATCCGGCTTCGCCGTCCTGGCATTCGACTACCGGGGCTGGGGTGACAGTGCCGGCGAGCCACGTCGGGTGCTCGAAATCGGTAGCCAGCAGGACGACTGGCGGGCGGCACTTGCTTTCGCCCGGGCTCTTGAAGGTGTCGACACGAGCCATGTGGCCGCGTGGGGTTCTTCGTTCGGGGCCGGGCACGTGCTGAGCATCGCCGCCGAAGATCACGGGCTGGCCGCCATCGTCGCCCAGGTTCCCCATATCAGTGGACCTGCCTCGGCCTTTGCTGGCTCCCCGCTGACGATGACGCGCCTGGCTCTCGCCGGGCTCCGCGATCAACTGGGGGCGGCATTCGGGCGAGAGCCGCTACGCCTCCCGGCGGCAGGAGAGCCCGGCACCCTGGCGATGATGACCACGCCCGACGCCACGGCGATGATGAAGCGCCTGGCGGGAGACCGGTACGAGGAACTTCTGCCTCAGAACGACGTCGCCGCCCGGATCGCGCTGCGAGTGCCCTTCTACTCACCCGGCCGAGTCGCAGGCAGAATCACGTGCCCGGCGCTGGTCCAACTCGCCAAAGACGATGTCGTCACTCCTTATAAGGTCGCGCTGAAGGCCGCTCAACGCATCCCCAGGGGGGAAGTGCTCAGCTACGAGTGCGGCCATTTCGACCCCTACGTCGAACCCCTGTTTGACAGGATCGTCGGTGACCAGATCGACTTCCTGCGGCGCAGTGTCTGACACCCATCAGCAAGATGCCCGGGTCAGAAGCGACTGACGCCGGAGGCGGGCCAGGCAACGACCTGTGGCCGACCGCTTCGGCCTCGCCCATCCGGGTCTCCGATTTACCAGCACGGGGCCGAAGATCTCAGCGCGACTAGGCGGCGCCCATTTGAACCGGGCTCCACGATTTCGGGAATTTCTCGCCAGAAGTTCCCGACTCCGATCACATCGCCGCATATCCACTTGGCGCGAGAGTCACTGGTCGGCGAACCAACTGATAGGACTGAAAATACCTGGAAATCAGCGTTTTTTGCAGGAAGCGCCTCAACCCGCCGCCGCGGATCGCACCCAGGAGGTCGGCGGTTGGACGTGAAGCGAGCACGAGTACCAGCGCTTCTACCCGAAGCTCTCAGCGCCTTCCACCTCGAACTCGACTTTGTAGCCAGCGTCGATTTCGAACTCGAACTCTCCAGGGTCCACGTCACCCCGGCGAGAAGGTCGTCGAGGGTGAGCGAAAGTGCCCCAGCGAGCCTCACGTAGGTATCGAGCATTCCCAAGGCCTTCCCACTCTCGATCGACCCAATCTGACCGGCAGACACCCTCGCGAGCTCGGCGAGTTCTCCCTGCGAATGCCCGGCGCGCCTTCGCAGCAAGAACAGGTTGTCAGCGATCCGAGCCCTGGCTTCATATGGCAGCTCTCTGCGCCCCTTGGATTTGCTCATCGCTTGGAACGCCTCCCACGGCCAGGAGCCGCACTTCGCAACGCTGCAACCTCCGCGGCGAGCTCTGGGTCTTCGGGCACATCGAATCTGCCTGGCGTTGCGACGACCTCGGCCGGCATCCATTGGATGCCGGCAGCAAGCTCGTTCGGCGTAACCCCTAGTGCGCCGACCAGGCGAATGAAAGTGTCGATTCTCGGCTGTTTCGTTCCCAGCTCCAGAAGCGAAACAGAGTTCAAGCCCATTTCCGCGCGGAAGGAAAGCTCGTGCTGGCTGACGCCCAGCCGCTTCCGACATTCCCGCAGGTTGACCCCGAATCGCTCCTTCATCTCGTCTGAGGGCGGCATCGGCTGCTTGGGTCTCATGCTGCGACTCGCTTCCTACTTGCAGCGGCTCCGGAACTGCCTCCGGCGTAGACGCCGCCGACGAGGTCACGGGAGCCAGGTTGCCAGCGAAGACCCGCGATCAGCTCGCACGGCGAGACTTCGACCCCTGCCGACAGCTTGAGAACGGTGTCGAGACGCGGCACCCTCCGCCCTCGCTCAAGCAGGCCGATCTCGGTGCGATGCACGTCGAGCAGGCGACCGAGCTCTTCCTGGGATAGACAAGCCAGCCGCCGACGATGCCAGAGCCGACGGCCGAAGTGTTCGGCAAGGCGCGAAGAGTCCATCTAGACCTTCACCCATCGACTGCCGACCTTGACCTCGAAGAATCCCGGCGGCGCCTCTGCGTCATAGAGGCGATCGCGGTCGATCTTCCAGGCCATCCCAACGAGGAGGTCGCATGGCTCGGCTTCGACCCCGGCCGCGACCTGAACGATCGTGTCCAGTTGCGGCACCCGCAGACCACGCTCCAGCAGGCTGATCTGCGTGCGGTACAAGCCCGACCGCTCGGCAATCTCAACCTGGGAAAAGTCCGTCCGGCGACGCCGCGAAACGAGGTTTTTTGCGAAGCGCCGAGCGACGCGAGTAGCTTCGGTCCGCTCTGATCGCTTGCGACTCACCCGCCCCCCTAGGATCAGCCGCTCGTCATGGCCGGGTGGAGACCCAGACGCCCGTACGTGGGTCGCGACGGTCGGCGGTTGTTCGAGGGCCGGGGCAGGAAGCGGCTCCCGCAACCAGCGCGGAAACACCCTTCCTCCCTGTGGCCTGAGCCCCGGCCCTCGAACAACCGCCGATGAAGGCAACCCTTGACCCCCTCATGCGGGCACGATTTCTCGGGGGCCGAGGCCCACCTGTCAGGGCTACCGGCTCAGTCGCCCCTGGGGTGGCGCAAGTACCCCGGCCCCCGAGAAATCGCGATCCCGCCAGCAGATCGGAAGCAGCCGCGACTGACAGCGTTGCCCGGCGGATAGTCAGCGTGGCCGTCACCCGCGCAGACCCTTCCCTGGGTCGATCGTCGCCAACAATTGCCCGCAAGCTTCGTAGCCCTGTCTGAACCGCTGCGTCGTTTCGGCGTCCTCGCGGCTTTCTTGCGTGTCGCCGATGACGAGGCCCGCTTCGCCGCGCAAGCGCTCAAGCACTTCCATCAGGTCGTGCGGCTGCATCGTCAGCTCGACTCCCGTGCGCCCATCGTTCTCGCCCCAGCCGAGGTCCTGCATTAGGCGGAGGTCTTCGATGAGTTCAAGGCCGAGCCGCTCGGCCTTGCCGAAATCTTTCTCGTGCTCCAGCGCGTCGAAGAGGTCACCTACCGACCCAAGGTGATTGCGGACCAGTTCGTAGAGCCCGTCGCGCTGCTCGCGGTTGATCGTGATCGTGGTCGCGGGCACTGGCGTCCCTCCTCTCGGTAGGGCACCGAAGTCAGCCCCGATGCACCCCCGGTAGGGGTACGGCGAGTACCGTCTTCTTGCATCGAAGCTACGACTTCGGTGCCACGCCCCGGGGTGTTTGCGCACCGCCGGGGCACTTTTATTTGCCTCCGCGAAGCTAGCGGCTCACCTCCCGGAGTCGAAGGAAAATCGGCGGCGATCCTCCTCAATCCGCCGCTATCTCGTCCATTTCAGCCACTAGTGGCTGAAATGGAGCGGGATCTCTCCTGACTCAGCCTGATCGGAATAACCCGCAAACGGCTCTGTAATGGGGATTCTAGAGAGGGTGGACGACCGGATTCGAACCGGCGACCGCCTGGACCACAACCAGGAGCTCTACCAACTGAGCTACGTCCACCGCGCTTCTCTCAATCTAGCGGCTGACAGGCAAGGCGAGGGGTCAGCGGGGGCGCTGGGATGCGACCAACGAGGCGAAGGCCTCGAGGCCGGGCGTGGTGCGCGCGAGCAGCTCGGCTTCAGCGGCTTCGGCTTGGCCCGGAAGGGCGGCCGCGCCCTCGTCGCCCAGGGCCCGGCGGGCTTCGCCGATCATCTCCGGCACGGCCAGCCAGGCCTCGAGCAGGGCGAAGTCGGACTCCGGATGGAAGAGGACACCCCAGGCCTTCCCGTGGCGAAAGGCCTGGATCTCGGTCTTGGCTGAGCGGGCCAGGTGCTCGGCGCCCTCGGGCAAGTCGAAAACGTCGCCGTGCCAATGCAGAACGGTGGTGCTCGGGGCGAGACCAGCGAGGATCGGATCGTCGGGAACGAGCACCTCTACGGGGGCATAGCCAAGCTCCGGCCCCTCCCCCGGCCTCACCTCGGCCCCCAGCGCTCGGGCCAGGAGCTGCGCGCCGAGACAGATACCGAGCACAGGCAGCTCGCGGCGCACGGCCTCGGCCAGCCACTCGCGCTCGGTCCCCAACTCGGGATGAAGGTCGACTTCGTCGACGTTCATCGGGCCGCCCATGACGACGGCCCCCGCAACCTCGTCGTGATCGGGCAGCGGCTGGCCCGCCAGCGGTTTGACCGTGTGCACGTCGAGCCCACCGCAGGCGTCGAGGATCCGGTGCGGCGTCTCCCAGGGCACGTGCTGGATCGCCAGCAGGATTGG
>Ga0070677_10000001_pt1 | contig 118426 bp, 121 predicted proteins | sample KBSM63metaG_FD_64674 | JGI IMG/M metagenome (GOLD analysis project Ga0070677, IMG submission 64674) | Miscanthus rhizosphere microbial communities from Kellogg Biological Station, Michigan, USA - KBS M6-3 metaG | ecosystem: Host-associated > Plants > Roots > Rhizosphere > Soil ... | reverse complement strand
ACGGCTGGGAGCGCGACGAGTGGCCGCGGATCTTCGAGAAGGTGATGGCCGCCGACATCCTCGTGCTCGGGATGCCGATCTGGCTGGGGGAGAAGTCCTCGATCGCGACCCAGGTGATCGAGCGGCTCTACGGCAACTCGCACCTGCTCAACGATGCCGGCCAGTACGCCTACTACGGGCGCGTCGGCGGTTGTCTGGTCACCGGCAACGAGGACGGGGTCAAGCACTGCGCGATGAACGTGCTCTACTCGCTGCAGCACCTCGGCTACACGATCCCGCCGCAGGCCGACTCGGGCTGGATCGGCGAGGCAGGGCCGGGACCCTCATACCTCGACGAGGGCTCGGGCGGCCCCGAGAACGACTTCACCAACCGCAACACGACCTTCGCCGCCTGGAACATGCTGCACCTGGCGCGGATGTTGAAGGACGCCGGCGGCATCCCCGCCCACGGCAACCAGCGCCCCGAGTGGGACGCCGGCTGCCGCTTCGACTACCCGAACCCGGAGCACCGGGCCTAGTTAAGGCAGGACGGCGATCGCGCGGCCGGGGGCGCCGCTGGCGACGGCGATCTTCAGCGGCAGGAAGATGAAGGAGGCACCGCGGGCGGGCAGGCGCTCGAGGTTGGTGAGGCCCTCGATGAAGGCCATTTCGCGGCTGAGGCCGGCGCGGTGGACTTCGTTGCCCTCCTCGGCGGAGCCGACGCTGGGAGCATCGATGCCGATCGTGGTGACGCCGCGCTCGTGCAGGAAGATCGCCGCGTCGGGCTCCGGCGCCGGCCAGGCCGGCCGCGACTGCAGAACCACCGGCTCGTGCAGAAAGGCCCGTCCGTCCTCGCCGCGCACGTAGTGCCTGGACCAGCCGGTGTGCAGGACGACCACCTCGCCGGCCTCGAAGCGCCCGTGCTCCTGCTCCCAGGCTTTGAGGTGGGCGACGGTGATCGCCGGGCTGGCGCCGTCCTCGGCTTCGCCGTCGAGGTGGCGCAGGTCGACGACCGCGGCCGGTCCGATCAGCTTCGAGAGGTCGATCTTCTCGGAGCTGTCGCCGTCGCGGAAGTAGTGGGAGGGGGCATCGACGTGGGTGCCCGCGTGCTCGTCGAGGATGAAGAAATGGGTGACGTAGGGCCCGAGCGAGCAGGTGCAGGCGCCGGTCGGCAGCTCGTCCTCCTCGAACCAGCTCCAGTTCTTGTGCGCGAACGGCATGTGCTCCGGCCAGGTGCTCGGCAGGTGCTCGGAGAGAGTCACCGAGAGGTCGACGATCCTGTCCGCGTCGGCACTGATCAAAGTGCGTCAAGTAGTACCACGGCGGAGTGTGCTCGGTCCACGCCGGGCGAGCTTCTCGCTCAGGCTTCGGCGAGCAGTCGTTCGGCGAGGCGGTTCATGCCGAGGTCGTGGGCGGCCTTGGCCGCACCGACCCAGTCGGTGGCGCGGTCGTCGGGCGGCACGACGCCGGCGTCGCGCAGCGTCGCGATGTCCTTGAAGGCGCGCAGGTCATCGGCCGCTTCGATCAGGGCGCTGCGCAGGGCGGGGCGGCGCTCGCGGATCGCGTTCTCGAGGATCGCCTCCAGCGAGCCATGGCGGCGCAGCAGTTCGGCCGCCGTCTTCGGGCCGACGCCCTTGGCGCCGGGCAGGCCGTCGGCGGGGTCGCCGCGCAGGGCGATGAAGTCGGGCACCAGCTGCGGCTCGATCCCGTAGCGCTCAACCACCTCCGCCGGGCCCACCTCTTCCGCCCCTTTGGTCCCGGTCTTGACGTAGAGCACCGTGACCCGCTCATCGGCGCACTGGTACATGTCGCGGTCGCCGGTGAGCAGCAGCGCCCGGCCGCCGGCCTCGGCCTCGCGCTTGGCGAAGGTACCAAGCAGGTCGTCGGCCTCGAGGTCTTCGCTGGTCGCCACGGTCCAGGCGAAGGCGGCGAAGAAGTCGTGCGCCTGCGCGAACTGTGGCGAGAGGTCGTCGGGCATCGCCGCCTCGCGCTCCTCGTGATAGCTCGGGTAGAGCTCGGTGCGGTAGGAGGCGGCGTCGGGCCCGAAACAGAGGACGACGGCGCGCGGCTCGTGCAGCTCGACCTCTTTGAGGATCAGGTTCGCCGTGCCGAGCAAGGCGTTGACCGGCCGCCCGTCCGGCCCCTTGATCGAGTCCGGCAGGGCGTAGAACGCGCGGAAGAGCATCGAGGGCGCGTCGACGGCGAGAAGCGGCTGGGCCACGGCCGCAGCCTACGCGCCGACGCGGTCCGTAATGCCTTCTCAAGGAACGGCAGAGGGTTTGTGGGCTACGGTCTGCGCGATGGAGGCGTCGGGGAAAGCGCGGATCGCGCCCGGGACCAGGCGGCAGCTCGGCTTGCTCAACGCCGGGATCGCCCGCATCGCCGGGCTCGCGACGCGGGGCGAGCCGCCGCGGATCTTCACCACGCTCGGTCGCCACCGCGGGCTCTTCCGGCGCTGGCTCTGGTTTGCCGGTGGGCTGATGCCGGGCGGCAGGCTGCCCCGCCCCGATACCGAGCTGATCATCCTCCGCGTCGCCCACAACACCGGCAGCGAATACGAGTGGAGCCAGCACGAGCGGATCGGCGCCCGGGCCGGGCTCAGCAAAGAGGAGATCTCACGGGTGCGCATCGGCCCCGACGCGCCGGGCTGGTCCGAGCGCCAGGAGCTGCTGCTGCGGGCGGCCGACGAGATGCACGACAAGCGGCAGATCGAAGCGGAGCTCTGGACTCGCCTCACCGCCCATTTCGACGAGGTCCGCCTGATCGAGCTCTGCCTGCTTATCGGCCACTACGAGATGCTGGCGATGACCCTCAACACGCTCGAAGTCCGACCCGAGTTGCCGGCGCGCCTGTGAAGCTCGGGATCGCGGACCTCGCCGGCAAGCGCTGCCTGATCACCGGGGCGGCGAGCGGGATCGGGCGCGCGACGGCGCACGCCGCCGGTGCTCGCGGCGCCGAGCTCTTCCTCACCGATCGCGACGCGGAGGGCTTGGAGCGGGTCACCGCCGAGATCCGCGCGGCGGGAGGGACCGTCAGCCATTTCGCCGCGGCGGACGTCGCCGACCACGAGGCGGTGGTCGCCCTGGCGGCCGAAGTGCACGCGCTCGCGCCCAGCATGGACGTGGTGATGAACATCGCCGGCATCTCCACCTGGGGCAAAATCGAGCAGCTCGAACACGAGCACTGGCGGCGCACGATCGAGATCGACCTGATGGGTCCGATCAGCGTGCTCGAGTGCTTCGTGCCACCGATGATCGAGGCCCGCCACGGCGGCCACATCGTCAACGTCGCCTCGGTCGCGGGCCTCTTCGGTCTGCCCTGGCACGCCCCCTACAGCGCCGCCAAGTTCGGCCTGCGCGGCGTCTCCGAGGTGCTGCGCTTCGATCTGCGCAAGAACCGCATCGGGGTCAGCCTGGTCTGCCCGGGTGCGGTGAAGACGCCACTGGTCGGCACCGTCGACATCGTCGGCATCGATCGCGAGAGCCCGAAAGTGCGCAAGCTGATCGCCCTCTTCGAGCGCCGCGCCGTCTCTCCGGAGAGTGTCGCCGAGAAGATCATCGAGGCGATCGAGAAGAACCGCTACATGGTCTTCACCTCGCCCGACGGCCGCCTCCTGCACTGGATCCAGCGCTACTTCGAACCGGCCTATCGGCTGATCATGCGGCTGATGAACCGCGAACTCAATCGCGCCGCTCGCTGACTTCCTCTTTTTTTTTCGCGCGTACCGCGAACAAACACGAAGTCAGCCGGAGGGGGCCGTCCTCTAGGTTTGTCGCCGTGCCTGAGGCGGCCCTGAACATCGAGGATCTGGCGAAGCGCTACCCGACCGGGGTGGAGGCGCTGCGCGGGGTCTCGCTGCAGATCAAGCAGGGGGAACTCTTCGGCCTGCTCGGCCCCAACGGTGCCGGCAAGTCGACGCTGATCCATTGCACGACAGGGTTGGCGCAGCCGACCGGCGGCTCGATCCACGTCTTCGGCCACGACGCCACCGGCAACTACGGCGAGGCGCGCCAGGCGGTCGGGCTGGCACCGCAGGAGCCCAACCTCGACTGGTTCCTCACCGTCGCCGAGACACTCGACTACCACGCCGGATACTTCGGCATGCCCAAGCGCGAGCGGCGCGAGCGCACCGAGGAGCTGCTCGAGACCTTCTCGCTGACCGAGAAGCGCGACGAACGCACCCGCACGCTCTCCGGCGGGATGAAGCGGCGGTTGATCCTGGCGCGGGCGATGATGCACCGGCCGCGGCTGCTGATCCTCGACGAGCCGACCGCCGGCGTCGACGTCGAGCTGCGGCTCGAGCTCTGGCACTACGTGCAGCGGATCAACCAGGAGGGGACGACGATCCTGCTGACCACGCACTACCTCGAGGAGGCCGAACAGCTCTGCGATCGGATCGCCTTCATCAACGGCGGCGAGATCGTCGGCGAGGGAACCAGCAGCGAGCTATCCGAGCGCTACGGCGTCGCCAGCCTCGAGGACGCCTACCTCGCCCTGGTCGGGCGCAAAGAGCTCTCGCGCTCGCACGCCGAGGTCGTCACCCCGTGAGCGCTGCGCAGATTCGCTTCGCGACGCTCTGGCGTCGCGAGGTCAACCGCTTCATGAAGATCAAGAAGCAGACGCTCGGTGCGCCGCTACTCGAAACCTTCCTCTACATCATGGTCTTCGGCGCCGCGCTCGGCTCGCGGATCAAGCACCTGCACGGGATCGACTACATCCTCTTCGTCATCCCCGGGCTGATCATGATGGCCTTCTCGACCAACGCCTTCGCCAACAACTCCTCCTCGATCCTCCAGCAGAAGTTCCAGGGCGCGATCCAGGATCAGCTCTCCTCGCCGGCCTCGCCGCTGGAGCTGCTGCTCGCCTTCTCGCTCGGCGGCTTCATGCGCGGCCTGATGGTCGCGGTGATCACCTTCTGCATCTCGGTGATCCTGGTCGGCCTGCCGGTGGACCACGTCCTGGTCCTCATCCCATCACTTGCCCTGGTCGGCTTTTTCTTCTCCCAACTCGGCGTCCTGACCGGAGTGCGCGCCGAGCAGTTCGACGACGTCTCCTTCGTCCAGACCTTCGTCCTGCAGCCGCTGATCTTCCTCGGCGGCGTCTTCTACTCGGCCGCGCTGCTGCCGCAGCCGTTCGAGACCCTGACCCGCTTCAACCCGATCTACTACATGATCAACCTGGTCCGCTACGGCTTCGTCGGCTTCAGCGAAGTCAGCATCGCCCTCTCGCTTCTTGCCCTGACCGCCGCCACCGGCGCCCTCTTCATGGTCAACCTGCGCCTCTTCAGCCAGGGCTACAAGCTGCGCGCGTAGTCAGTCGCCGAGGCTGGCGCTGACCCACTCGAGATAGCCACGGCTGCCGGCGAGGACCGGGATCGCGAGGATCTCGGGCTCCTCGTAGGAGTGTGCGGCGCGGATCGCCGCCTCGACCTCCCCGTAGAGGCGCGCCTCGGTCTTGGCCAGGCACTGCCACTCCTGCTCGCGCTCGAGCTTGCCCTGCCAGCGATAGCGGCTGACGATCGGCCCGAGCGTCTGTACGCAGGCGGCGAGTCGTTGCTCGAGCAGGGCCGTGCCGATCCGCTCCGCCTCCTCCTCCGAGCCGGCGGTGGTCAGCACCTGCACGTACTCGGCCATTGTGGTGGCGGCTAAGCCTCGGCCAAAGGCAGGCGCTCGGCCAGCCCCGTCAGCTCAAGCACCCGGGTGACTGCGGCCGAGCTGCTGGGGATGAAGCTGATCCTGGCCTCGCCGTCGTTGCGGCCGAGGGCGGAGACGAGCAGGGCGATCCCGGTCGAGTCGATGAACTCGAGCTCGCGCATATCGACGATCACCGGCAGCGCCCCGTCGGCGAGCGAGCTCTCCAGCGCGCTCTCGGCGGTTCCAGCGTTGGCGAGGTCGAGCTCACCGGCGAAGGCAACGATGCGATTGCCGTCGCTCTCGATGCTGCGAACGACGAGCGTTCCATCGGCGATTTCGCGCTGCTCGCTGGGCATTTGTGCCTCCCCCGTGGGGCCTACTCTCCTCTGCAGCCTACGCCACTCACGATTGCGGCGGGCGGGCTCAGGGTAGCGAAAGCACACCTGCAAGCGACGGAGGAACGGAGGTAGCGATGGAGGCCGGCACCAGTCCCAGCAAGGGCATCTTCGACGGCGTCAACAGCGAGAACCGGGAGCACGTGGTCGAGCTGCTCACCAAGGCCTACTGGATGGAGATCGAGACGGTGATGAGCTACCTCGCCGCGTCGACCAACCTGGACGGGGTGCGGGCGCAGGAGATCAAGGAGTCACTGGCGGAGGACATCGAAGAGGAGCTCGGGCACGCAAAGCTCTTCGCGCAGCGGATCAAGGAGCTCTATGGGGTGGTGCCGGGGTCCGAAGGCTTCGCGGCTGAACAGTCCTTCCTGCAACCGTCGGAGGAGCAGACAGACGTGGTCCACGTGATCCGTGGCGTGATCAAAGCCGAGACCGGCGCGATCGAGCACTACACCCGCATCATCGAGGAGACCGACCAGATCGATCCGGTCACCCAGGACATGGTGATCGCGATTCTCCGCGACGAGCAGGGGCACCGCCGCCTTTTCGAGGGCTTCATGCGCGAGTACGAGCTCGAGGGTCTCGCTTGAGCTTCAAAGGCTGCTGAGCGGGTAAGGATCTGCCGAAGCGATTCCCGCCTTGCCGGCCCGAATCCCGGCGGCTTTCCACCGGTGATCCCGGTTCCCGCCTTGGGTATCGAAGACCAACCGCCCTCGAGGTAGTGAGGCGTTCGGGCCGGTTCATCAACCAGCGCGTCGGCCGAGGAGGTTCGCAGTGGAGAAGAGAAGACTTGGAAGCGAGGGCCCGGAGGTCTCCGCCGAGGGCCTCGGCTGCATGGGGATGTCGGAGTTCTACGGCAGCGCCGATGAGGCGGAGGCCGAAGCGACGATCCGGCGGGCACTGGAGTTGGGCGTCACCTTCCTCGACACGGCCGACATGTATGGGCCGTTCACCAACGAGGAACTGGTCGGTCGGGTGATCGCCGGCCGCCGCGACGAGGTGGTTCTGGCGACCAAGTTCGGCAACGTGCGCGGCCCGAACGGCGAGCGACTCGGCGTGCGCGGTGGCCCCGATTACGTGCGCGAGGCCTGCGAGGCATCGCTGCGCCGGCTCGGGATCGAGACGATCGATCTCTACTACCAGCACCGGGTCGATCCGAAAGTGCCGATCGAGGAGACGGTCGGGGCGATGGCTGAACTGGTCGAGCAGGGCAAGGTCCGCCACCTCGGCCTCTCCGAGGCAGCGCCGAAGACGATTCGTCGCGCCCACGCGACCCACCCGATCGCGGCGCTGCAGACCGAGTACTCGCTCTGGAGTCGTGAGCCCGAGGACGAGATCCTGCCGACGCTGCGCGAGCTCGGCATCGGCTTCGTCCCCTACAGCCCGCTCGGCCGCGGTTTCCTCACCGGCCGCTTTCGCTCGCTCGACGATCTCGATGAGGATGACTTCCGCCGCAACAACCCACGCTTCGAAGGCGAGAACTTCGAGCGCAACATGGAGCTGGTCGAGCGGGTCGAGGAGATCGCCGCCGAGAAGGAGGTCACCGCCGGGCAGCTGGCCCTGGCCTGGGTCCTGGCGCAGGGCGATGACCTGGTGCCGATCCCCGGCACCAAGCGCCGTGCCTACCTGGAGGAGAACGTCGCCGCGACCGAGATCGAGCTGAGCGAGGACGAGCTGCGGCGTCTCGATGAAGCCGCCCCGCGAGGGGCGGCGGCCGGCGATCGCTACGCCGACATGTCGCCGGTCGGGCTCTAGGCCCCTACGCCGGCCTAGCGCCGGCCGGGCCCTGCGCGGCGGCGATCGTCGCCGCGATCAGCGAGCGGGTCTCCGCCGGGTCGATCACATCGTCGATCTCGAACAGCGCCGCGGCGTTGAGTGCCTTCGCGTTCTCTTCGGCAGCGGCGGTGAGGTCGCGGACCCGCTGCTCGCGCTCGCTCTCGTCGGCGATCGCCTCCAGCTCCTTGCGCAGGGCGAGTCGCACCGCGCCCTCGAGGCCCATCGGCCCGAGGTGGGCCGATGGCCAGGCGACGGTGAGCAGCGGCTCGTGCATGCTGCCGCCCGTCATCGCCTGGGCGCCGAGGCCGTAGCCGCGGCGCAGGATCACGGCGATCAGCGGCACGTTCAGCGCCGCGCCGGCGAGGAGCAGGCGCGAGGCGCGGCGAACAAGCCCGGTCGCCTCGGCCCCGGGCCCGACCATCATCCCCGGGGTGTCGACGAGCGAGACCACGGGCAGGCCGAAGGTGTTGCAGAGTTCGAGAAAGGAGGCGGCCTTTTCGCCCGCCTCGCTGGTGATCGCCCCGGCGGTGTGGCGGGTGTCGTTGGCGATCAGCCCCAGCGGCCTGCCCTCGATGCGGGCGAGCGCGGTGACCATCTCCGGCGCGTAGCGCTCGCGCAGGAAGGTCGCCGAGCCGGCGTCGGCGAGCGTCTCGATGATCGGCTTGACCGCGTAGGCGCGACGCTGCCGCTCGGGGACCGCATCGCGCAGCGTCGCCTGGTCGGGCGCATCCCCCGGTGGTATCGGTCCCTGGAAGTAGGCGAGCAGCCTCTTCGTCATCGCGGTGGCCTCGGCCTCGTCGGCGGCGACCACGTCGACAACGCCGTTCGCGGCCTGGGTCTCGATCGGGCCGACCTCGTCCGGATCGACCTTGCCCAGCCCGCCACCCTCGATCATCGCCGGCCCGCCCATGCCGAGCGAGCTGTTCTCGGTGGCGACGATCAGGTCGGAGCAGCCGGCGATCACGGCGTTGCCGGCGAAGCAGCGCCCGGCGACGACGGCGATTCGCGGCACCAGGCCGGAGAGTCGTGCCCAGAGAGCGAAGGCGCGGGTATCGAGCGCCGAGACCACCGGGTAATCGGTGTCGCCCGGGCGCCCGCCACCGCCCTCGGCGAAGAAGACCGTCGGCAGGCGCATGCGCTCGATCAGCTCGAATAGGCGGTCCTTCTTGCGGTGCCCAAGCGCTCCCTGGGTGCCGGCGAGCACGGTGTAGTCGTAGGAGAGCACGGCGCAGGCGGCGCCCTCACCGAAGAGCTCGCCGTTGATGCGGGCAGTGCCGGCGATCAGGCCGTCGGCCGGGGTGTTGGCGATCAGGTCGTCGAGGTCGCGGCGGCCGCGCTGCGCGGCGATGGTGAAGCGGCCGTACTCGACGAGGGTGCCGGGGTCGACGAGGTCGGCGAGGTTCTCGCGGGCGGTGCGTCCGCCGGCGGCGTGGCGCCTCGCGACCGCTTCGTCGCGCGCTTCGTCGAGGGTGAGGGCGCGCCGGGCCAGCACCTCCGCCAAATCGTCCCTGTTCCCGTCGCTCACGCGGTGGATCTTCCCAGCCGTGGGCCATACACATCCGACGGGCACGGGGGGCCCGCTTGATCGCATCGGCACATACGTCTAAATTTCCCCGACCATTCGTCCAGGTGTGCGCTGTGAGGCGAGCACCGAAAGGAGAGCAAGTTGAAGCGATTTTCCCCTGCGATGTCACTGAGGCTGGGCATCGTCCTCGCGGTCGGTGTGACCGCATCCCTCGTCCTCGCTCCTGCCATCGCCAGTGGCGCCGGCAGCCTCGGTCCCGCCAACACCGTCTTTATGAAGGCCGGTAAGGGCGGCCTACGCTTCGAAGCCCCGAAGACGATCGTCGCCGGCGAAGAACTCGAGGTGCTGAACCAGACCAATCCGAAACAGGTCGGTCCCCACACCTTCTCGCTCGTAACCAAGGGCTCACTGCCGAAGACGCCGAAAGCGCGCCAGTCCTGCTTCACGCCGAAGCACATCTGCATGTCGATTGCGCATTGGCACGGCGTTCAGGGCAACGGTCCGGTGAAAGTGAACCCGGTCGACGCCGGTGCGGAAGGCTGGGACACGCTCGGCAGCATCACCAAGAAGGGCGACTCCTGGTTCACCGGTTCCAAGCCGAACACGTCGATCACAGAGAAGGTCACCGCCGCGGCGGGCACGACGATCTATTTCATGTGCGCCGTCCACCCCTGGATGCAGGGCTCGATCCAGGTTCTGCCGGCGCCCGCGCCGGTCAGCTAGCGCGCTTCCGGAGCTCCGAACACGTCTGGAGGCTCCTCAGATTCCCCGCTCCTAGGGCGCCGAGCTTTTCTCGGCGCCCTGGGTAGCGGTGCGCTCGCCACGGCTCTGCCGCTTGGCCTGCGCCCCGGTGCGCTGCGGCCGGGAGGCGAAGCGACAGCGTCGCGTCGCCACGCTCCCTTCCAGCAGCCGCTGCCGATCCCGCCAGAGCTGCATGGCGCCGAGCTGACGATCCCGATCCGTGAGGCCGAGGTCCAGACGCTGCCCGGAGCAAAGACGCGGATGTGGACCTACGGCGGTTGCTTTCCGGGGCCGACGATCAGGCGGCCGGCGGGGGGGCGCACTTCGGTCACCTTCCTGCACCAGCTGCCGAAGCAGGCCGGCGAGTTGAGCGTCCACCTGCACGGCGGGCACAACCGGACTCAGTTCGACGGCCAGCCGGGTGGCCTGACGAAGTCGCACGCGATCTCCTTCTACTGCGACATTCCACGCGGTCTCTCGCCGCGACAGTCAGGCAACGACGTCTTGATCGAGCCGGGGGGAAGGCGCACTTACGTCTACGACCTCGTCGAGGAGGGGCGGCCGGAACGGGCCGCTTTCCAGTGGTACCACGACCACCGCCTCGATCACACCGCGCGCAACGTCTGGCACGGGCTGGCCGGGATGTGGATTGTCGAGGACGAGTTCGAGGCTGGTCTACCGCTCCCGTCGGGGCAGCGCGATCTGGCGCTGATGATCGCCGATCGCTCCTTCGACCGCCACAACCAGCTGACCGAACCCACCGCCGGGCGCCCTCCGGCTGACGGCATCAACGCCGCGACCATTCTCGTCAACGGCGCTCACTCGCCGTACCACCGCGTGACGGCTCAGCGCTACCGCCTCCGCATCCTCAATGCCTCGCGCTTCCGTCCCTACAGCCTCCATCTCTCCAATCGGGCGCCGCTGGTTCAGATCGGCAGCGACAGTGGCCTGATGCCGAAGCCGGTGCGCCGCGAGACGATCTTCATCGCCCCGGGGGAGCGGGTCGAGGTGATCGTCGACTTCGCGGCCATGGCGGGGGAGAGCGTCGAGCTCCGCAGCGGCCCCCACCATGGCGCCCGCCACCCGCTGGGAGCGCATCCCTACGTCGGTGCGCTGATGCAGTTCCGGGTCGACTCTCGGCGTCTGCCCGATCGGACGCGGGTGCCGCGCAAACTGCGCCCGCTTCCCGCCTGGACCAAGCACGTCTCGACCAAGCCCAAACACACCTGGGAGATCTCGATCGGCGGGGCGTTCGAAACGACCTGGCTGATCAACGGGCGCACCTTCAACCCGGCCTATGCAGACGCCCATCCCAAGCTGGGCACGACCGAGAGCTGGGAAATCGTCAACCGCACCGATGTCGCCCACGTGATGCACCTCCATCACACCGACTGGTACCTGCTCGCCCGCAACGGCCGGCCGCCACCGCCCTGGGAAGACTGCCTCAAGGAGAGCTTCTTTCTCTTCCCCCGCGAACGCATCCTCATCGCCGGCCACTTCGCCGATTACACCGGCAAGTTCGTCGTCCACTGCCACATGCTCGACCACGAGGACCACGGCCTGATGAGCCAGTTCGAGGTGGTGAAGTAGGCAGTTTGCCTCCGAGAAACCGGTGGCGGGGAGGTCGGACTGAAGCTTCCGCATGGCCTTGCGGCTGCCCGAAGGTGGGCACGGGCACCTGCTCGGGGCCTAGTCGTCGAGAGGAATCAGCTGACTACTTCGAGGTCTGTTGACCAGATTCGCCGGGCACGAGCCCACTCGCGCCAGCCTCGTGGGCGGGTTCCTCTGTGCGTTTAAGGAATTCGGCCTGGTACATACGGAAAGTGGATGCGGTGTCCTGAACCGGCTGGAGGTCCTTCTCGTCCAGAACCCCCGCCTCCTGCGCGGTGGCGACCGCAAGCTGGATCGGTCCATCGACCGGCCCGGCCGACGCCAGCACGGCGTCATCAGCGACCTTGTGGACGAGCATCTTGGCTGCCTCCAGTGGAAGAGTCTCGTATTCAAGGAAACCCGAGCTGTTGAAGCCGAAGAAGGCGAACTGGGCGAGATCTGAGCTGCTACCCACTGCGCCATATTCGCCCATGAACTCCACCGACCCGTCGCTGTAGGCCTTCAGTAGATAGTTCCGCTCGTCGTCGTCAGCGTGCCAGGCGAAAAGCCCCCCGAACCTGCCGGCTGTGGTCCCATCGAGGTTGGCCGCCGCCGCAAGCATCACATCGCGGACGGCCTGTCTGCCAGCATCCCGGCCGGGATTCCCCTCAAGGATTTGATCCTCAAAGTGAGCCTCGATCGCCTGTGTGGCTGCGATGGGACCAGCGATGCCCCACACTATTCGGTGGTGAGTACAGAACAGCTTCTGGCCGCTCGTCTTGAGCATCCGTTCTACAGTGATCTGACTGTCGGAGGCGAGCACGACCGCCTCCCTGCATCTCAGCCCGGCGATTAGCGTCATCGCCTCCGAGAATAAGGTGATGTACGGCGGGCTCAGTCTCCTCGGCGGAAGACGGACTTCTCGGCGAAGGCGGGGTACTTCTCATAGACGTCCTCGAGCAGCGCCTTGAATGTCTTGGAGGCAACGTCTTTCTTGATTCGGTAGAGGTGCTGCGCCGTCGCGTCGGAGGGCTCTTGGGAAAGGACCTCCCGCCCCGCCTCCAACCCCTTGTTCGTCGCCACATAGCGAGACCAAGACTGCCCCTTGACGGGCACTGCCTCGACCAAACCCTCGGAAACTAGATCCTCAAGATCGGCGTAGATCTGCGCACTCATCGGTCCGTAGTTGTAGGGAATGAAGGCGTACTTCTCACCGTCGTCGGCATTGCCCTCTTCGGCATCCAAAAACATTCCCTTCTGAAGGCGCACTGGGTCGAGGCCGCGCGGGGCACCGTCTAGAGCTACGAACAAGAGGAGTCGATCACGAGCCTTCACGAGGTGGAATGCTACCTCCCAACCTGACGTCAAGCTGACAGTCGTCAGCTTGACGTCTCACTCGGACGGGACTTTGATGGCACCGAAAACCCGCGCACGTCAGCTCGGCTCGGGCCTGAACTGCCGCAACCGTTTCGCTGGCTCCCACCCCGTCTGGCAGTTTCTTGGGCCGGGATGCAAGGCACCCGAGCGTGTCAACGCGGCAGATCCGTTCCCCGCGCGCAAGTGATCGACCTGGGTCCGGCGCGCCCAGCATTCGCGACCGCTGTCACTCCGAGCAGTACCCGCGATCGCGTAGTGAAGTAGGCGGGTCGGCGCTGCTGAGATGGCAAAAGAGACCAGGTCCATGTGGACCTGGTCTCGTCGATCGCGGTGCGGTCAGGTGCCCCGCGCGTGCGGCATGTGACCGCTGATGTGGAGGCTGTCGAGCAGTCTCGGGATGTAGAGGAGGCCGCAGACCCCGACCACGACGTAGACGACGTCGGCGAGCGTGCCGCCTCCGAAGACGTCCGAGATCACGTTCGTGTCGAACAGGCCGACCATGCCCCAATTGAGAGCCCCGATCACCATGACCAGCAGCGCCACGGGCTCGAACCGTCTAATCGTCTCCATCTTTCTCCTCCTGGAGAGATAATGCGGATAGTTACGAGCTAGATACACCGCGTTCGCGACCGCGGTTACGTATAGCTGCTCTGCCTGCCTCGAGACCGCCTATGGCCTCGATGCGGTAGTCGTCGAGTCTTCTCCAACCTGATGGGCTAGCTGGTTTCGAGCCCTTCGTCGAGTAATACGATGCCGGTATGCCACGCGACCCCGATCACTGGGGCCAGACGGGCCAGGAGGAGATCTTTCCGCCGGGCACCACGCTTGAACTCAAGCCGTACCGGACACACAAGGCCTCATGGGACCACGATCACTGCATCTTCTCCTGGGCAAAGCTCATGGATCCGGAGTTGTCCAACGCAGACGGGAGAGCCGTCGAGAGGGATTCAGAGATCTTGACTTCCGGCTATACGGTCGGGTCTTCCGGCGGGGAGTGGGTGTGCCCGCGTTGCTTTGAGGAGTTCGCCGGCCGGTTCGACTGGCAGTCCAAGGCCGACTAGCTTTGGGAGAGGGTCGACGTCGTGTCGACCCCAACCGGCGCCACTACTCCCCGATCAGCTCGATGCGGTAGCCGTCGGGGTCGCGGAGGAAGGCGATGCGGTGGCCTTCGGTGCGGCCGCCGGGGCGGTAGGGCGGTTTTTCGGGCTCGATGCCGTCCTCGGCGAGGGCGGCGAGGGTACTGTCGAGGTCATCGACGGAGAGGGCGATGTGGTTGTAGCCGGTGCCGTGCTCGTAGCCGGTGACCCCGTGGTTGTAGGTCAGCTCCAGCACGGGGTCTTCGCCCGGCAGGTTCATGAAGACGTTGATCGCCTCGTCGCCGATCGGCATGCGCCCGGTCTCTTCGAAGCCGATCCGCTCGTAGAAGGCAACGGAGCGATCGATGTCGCCGATTCGGTAGCAAGTGTGCAGGAACTTCGTCATCGCCCAGCCAGCCTAGCGCCCTCCCTACAATTTGCGGTCGAATGCCCCGTCGCACCCGCCTGCGCAGGTACAGGTCCCATCACTCGAAGCTGAAGCGGTTCCTGGTCCCGGTCGGGGTCCTCTTCGCCGTGGCCGTGGTGGCCGGCAGCGTCGCCGCCGGCTGGGCGGTCAACGTCTACGAGTCGGCGCCGCCGCTCTCCAGCCTCAAGCCGGTGCAGAAGGGCCGCTCCTCGGCGATCTACGCAAAGGACGGGACCCTGATCGGCTTCATCCAGGCCGAAAACATCCGCCAGCCGGTGCCGGGCAAGGTGATGCCGCAGGTGCTGCGCGACGCCACGATCGCGATCGAGGACAAGAACTTCTTCGAGCACGGCGCCCTCGATCCGTCGGGGATCGCCCGGGCCGCCTGGAAGGACCTGCTCGCGGGCGGCAAGCCGGTGCAGGGCGCCTCGACGATCACCCAGCAGCTGGTCCGCAACCTCTACATCCAGGATCCCGAAGAGACGATCAAACGAAAGCTGATCGAAGCGCACCTCGCCTACGAGATGGAGGATGCCCACACGAAGGAATGGATCCTCACCGCCTACCTCAACACGGCGCCTTATGGGACCGTCGAAGGGGAGACCGCTGTCGGGGTCGAGGCGGCGTCGCAGACCTACTTCGGCAAGCCGGCCAAGGAACTCGGCCTGACCGAATCGGCGCTGATCGCCGGCCTGCCGCAGGCTCCCTCCGAATACAACCCCTTCCTCGATCCGCACGCGGCGACGAAGCGCCGCAACGAGGTGCTCGACGCGATGCACGAGCAGGGCTACATCGACGGCGACGAATACCGGGAAGCGCGCAAGAGCGGGCTCGGGCTCAGCCCGGGGCACAAGTACCGGGTGATCAAGGACCCGTTCCTCTTCGACCTCGTGCAGCAGGAGCTGATCGACCGCTACGGGATCAACACCGTGCGCAAGGGCGGGCTCAAGGCCTACACGACGATCGACCCCGAACTGCAGGAACGGGCGCAGGAAGCGGTCGACTCCTGCAGCGTCTGCTACCCCGACGGCGGCCCGGCGGCGGCGCTGGCCTCGATCGACCCCAGTACGGGAGAGATCGTCGCCCTCGCCTCGACCGAAGGCTCCGACAGCGAAAGCGAATTCAACTACGCCTGGCAGGCGCACCGCCAGCCCGGATCGTCGTTCAAGACCTACGTGCTGACGACCGCGATCAAGCAGGGAATCGACCCCGCCAGCACCTACTACGACGGCACCTCGCCGATGACGCTCGAAACGCCGGGGGGTGGGACCTGGACCGTCAACAACGCCGAGGAAGGCGGCGGCACGATGTCGCTCGAAGCGGCGACCTGGGAGTCGGTCAACGTGATCTTCGCCCAACTCGACCTCGACGTCGGTCCTGAAAACGTCACCCAGACCGCACACGAAATGGGCATCGAAGCGCCGCTCGAATCGGTGCCGGCGGAGGCGATCGGCGGTCTCCGGGTCGGCGTCACGCCGCTCGAACAGGCGGACGGCTACGCGACCCTTGCCAGCGGCGGCATCCACCACGATCCGACCGCGATCAGCCGGGTCGAGTTCCCCAACGGCAAGGTCGAGGAAACCGACCCTGACTCAGGCGAACGGGTGCTGACCGAGGGACAGGCCTACGACGTGACCAAGATCCTCGAGGGAGTGATCACTCAAGGCACCGGGGCCGGCTACACCTACATGGGCTGCAGCGCCGAGGCCGGCAAGACCGGGACCTCGGAGGACCTTTCCGACGCCTGGTTCGTCGGCTACACGCCGCTTTACTCGACCGCGGTCTGGGTCGGTCACCCGCAGTCGCGCGAATCGACCGGCTTCGGTGGGCCCACCGCGGGCCCGATCTGGCGCTCCTTCATGGAATCGGCAGTCGCCGGCGACTGCCCTGAATTCAGCGAACCTTCGACTCTGCCCGAACTTTCCGGACTCGACAGCGGGCACACCTCGGGTTCCTACGAATCGTCGAGCGAATACGAATCCGGCGAATACGAAGAAGAAGAATCGGGCGAAGAAGAAGACTCCGGCAAGGAAAAAGGTGGCGACGAAGGTAACGAAGAAGGAGCGGAAGAAGCTGCTCCTGAAGAAGCCGCTCCCACGCCCGAAACGCCGGCGGCACCGCCCCCCAGCGGCGGCGGAATTTCCCCCGGCTGAGCCCGGGTCCGGCGCAGCGCTCTACCCTGGCGACGATGTCCTCGCGCCGGATCTCGTTCGGGCTGGGCGTCGAGCCACCGCCGACGTGGCTCGGGCTCCTGGTCACGCTGCTCGCCGTCGCCATCGCGACACTGCTCGTCTACCCGCTCAAGTCGATCGCGCCGGTCGTCTCGCTCGGCGTCGTCTACCTGCCCGCGATCCTGCTGATCTCGACCGTCTGGGGATTGCGCCTCGGGTTGCTCGCCTCGCTGCTCAGCGCGATCGCCTTCAACTACTTTCAGATCCCGCCGCTGCACCGGCTGACGATTGCCGACGAAGAGAACTGGGTGGCGCTGATCGCCTTCGTCGTCGTCGCGGCGATCAGCAGCACGGTTGCCGGCCTGGCCCGGGCGCAGGGGATCGAGGCGGAGCGGCGGCGAGCCGAGGCCGATCGGGCCCTCGCCGAGTTGGCGGCGCTGGCGCGCGAGCGCGACCGCATGCAGGCCGAGATGGTCGAGGCCGAGGCGCTGCGGCGCAGCGACGAGTTGAAGACGGCGTTGCTGCGCTCGATCTCCCACGACCTGCGCACGCCGCTCACCTCGATCATCGCCGGCGGCGCCGCCCTCGGCTCGCCCTCGACCACGGCCGAGGAGCGCAGCGAGCTGAGTGCCGCCGTGGTCGACGAGGGCGAGCGGCTCTCGCGCCTTGTCGCCAACCTGCTCGACATGTCGCGACTCGAGGCGGGCAAGGCGGAGCCCCACCGCGAGCCGGTCGATCTGGCCGAGGTGCTGGAGGCGTCGCGGGCGGCGATCGGGCGGCCGCGGATCGTACGCCTCGCCGTCGATCGTGACCTGCCGCTGGTCGACGCCGACGCCGCCCAGCTCGAGCGGGCCTTCGCCAACCTGCTCGAGAACGCGGTCCGCCACGGCGGCGGCCGGCCGGTGACGGTCAGCTCGCGCCTCGTCGGTGACAAGATCGCGGTGCGAGTGGTGGATCAGGGGCCCGGCATCCCGGAGAACGAGCGGCGGCTGATCTTCGAGCCCTTCCGGCACGGCAGTGGCAACAGGCCGGGCGGAGGCGCTGGTCTGGGGCTGGCGATCGCCAAGGGCTTCGTCGAGGCAAACGGAGGGGAGATCGGAGTCGACTCGGTGCTCGGTCAGGGCAGCAGCTTCGTCGTCGCGATGCCCTTCCGGGAGGCTTCGTGAGCGGGCTGCCACGGGTCCTCGTCTGCGACGACGAGGCGCAGATCCTGCGGGCGCTGAAAGTGATCCTGCGCGACGCCGGCTACGAGGCGGTGCCTGCCGACAGCGGCGAGGAAGCCCTCGATCTGGCCGCGGTCAAGCCGCCCGCGGCGGCGATCGTCGACCTGATGCTGCCCGACATCGACGGGGTCGAGGTGACGAAACGGCTGCGCGAGTGGAGCGATATGCCGATCATCGTGCTCTCTGCGGTGGGGGAGGAGGAGGCGAAGGTGAGGGCCCTGGCGGCCGGCGCCGACGACTACGTGACCAAGCCCTTCGGGCCGCCGGAGCTGATCGCCCGCTTGCAGGCGGCGCTGCGGCGCGTGCCCGGCGGCGAGGAGGAGCCGACTCTGGAGATCGATGGCCTCACCGTCTCGCTCGCCGCGCACACCGTCGCCCGCGAGGGCGAGGAGATCCACCTGACGCCGACCGAGTTCAAGCTGCTGGTGGCGCTGCTGCGCAACCGCGGTCGCCTGATGACTCACCGCGCGCTGTTGACCGAGGTCTGGGGACCCGCCTGGAGCAATGACACGGCGACGCTGCGCACCCACGTCGCCAACCTGCGGCGCAAGATCGAAACCGGCGATGGCGAGCTGATCCGCACCGACCCAGGAGTCGGCTACCGGATCGCGCTGTAGCCTGGCACCGTGATCGTCAACTGCGCGGTCTACGAGGATGGTCGTCGCCGCGATGGCGAGGTGACGCTCGAGGAAGCAGGGCGGATCTGCCATGAGCAGGGCGCCTTCGTCTGGCTTGGCGTCTTCGAGCCCGACGGCGCCGAGTTCGAGGAGGTCGCGGCCAAGTTCAACCTGCACGAGCTGGCGGTCGAGGACGCGGTCAACGCCCACCAGCGGCCGAAGATCGAGCTCTACGGCGACACGCTGCTCGTCGTCGTCAAGACCGCGCATTACGTCGACTCCAACGAGGTGATCGAAGTCGGTGAGCTGCTGATCTTCGTCAACCCCGACTTCATCGTCACCGTGCGGCATGGGAACGGCGAGCTGAGCGGCGTCAGGGAGCGAATCGAGCGGCGGCCAGACCTGCTCCGCCACGGTTCGGCGATGGTCCTCTACGCGATCCTCGACCACGTCGTCGACGGCTATGAGGAAGCAGCGGAGGGCGTCGATGTCGATATCCAAGAAGTCGAGCGCGAGGTCTTCTCGGGAGAACGCACCAGCTCCGCCGAGCGGATCTACAAGCTCGAGCGCGAGGTACTCGACTTCACCGCCGCGGCCGCGCCGCTCTCGGTCGCGGTCGACGAGATCGCCCGCGGTCACTTCGAGGCGGTGCCCGACGCGTTGCACGAGTATTTCCGCGACGTCCACGACCACCTACGGCGGGTGAACGGCCGCATCGCCGGCTTTCGCGAGCTGCTCAGCAGCGTCCTGCAGGCGAACCTGACCCAGGTCTCCGTGCAACAGAACGAAGACATGCGCAAGATCTCCGCCTGGGTGGCGATCCTCGCCGTCCCCACCATGGTCGCCGGCATCTACGGCATGAACTTCAACGACATGCCCGAGCTCCGCTGGCGCTTCGGCTACCCCACCGTCCTCATCTTCATCGCCGTCGCCTGCCTCTTCCTCTACCGCCGCTTCCGCCGTATCGGCTGGCTCTAAGGGGGCGAGTCAGCTCGACTGGCGACTTAGGTGGCCTATTGCGCCTTCAACTCGCCAGTCGCCTCGATCGGTTTGGGAGCTTGCCCGGGAGCAGCATGGGGTTGTAGCCAGGTGGCAGCTCTTCGAGCTGGGGTTGAGTAGAGACGCGATCAAGCATCGGCTCAAGATCGGGCGATTGCACAGCGTGACGCGTGGGGTGTACGCAGTTGGTCGCCCCGAGCTGACCGATCTCGGCAAATGGATGGCGGCAGTCCTGGCAAGTGGCGAGGATGCGGCGTTGAGTCATCGCAGCGCCGCCGCGCTTTGGGGAATCGGCTCGCAAGGGGCGGGCGCCTTCGAAGTCACGGTGCCAAGTTCCGCTGGACGGGGGAGAAAGGTGGCGGGGGTGCGCACTCATCGACGCACCGGCTTGGAACATCGGAGCTTCACCCGATGCAAAGGGATCCCGGTGACCAAGCCGGTTCTTACTCTCGTCGACATAGCGGGACTCGGCCGCCATGGCGACGAGACGCGGCTTGGCAACGCTGAGGTCGAGCGGGCGGTGAATGAGGCGGATCGGCTCGATCTCGTCGATCCGGAGGCATTGCGGGCTGGGCTCGAGCGATACCGGGGGCGCCGGGGCGTCGCGCGGCTGCGCGAGCTGCTCGACCGGCGCACGTTCCGGCTCACCGACTCGGAGCTCGAGCGGCTCTTCTTGCCGCTCGCGGCACAGGCGGGACTGCCGGCGCCCGTGACCCGCGAGCACCTCAATGGCTTTCGCGTCGACTTCTTCTGGCCCGATCTGCTGCTGGTGGTCGAGACCGATGGGCTGCGCTACCACCGCACGCCTGCGCAGCAGGCACGGGATCGTCAGCGCGACCAGGCTCATCTGGCCGCCGGATACACGCCACTCCGTTTCACTCATGCGCAGGTCCGCTACGAGCCGGAGCAGGTGCGTTCGACTCTGCGCAAGGTCGCGCAGCGACTGGCGGGCAGTTAGTCGCTCGCGTCTTGACGAAATCTCCACGGCGGTGCGGCGATTACCCACGGGGCCTTGACGCGGGCGGGTGAACGATGGTCCCGTGCTCTCGTCTGCCGACATCTTCCCCGGGGGCGGTGGTCCGCTCGCCGACCTCGTCGCGATAGCGCTGGCGGTTGGTCTCTTCGCACTCCTCTACTGGGCGATCGACCTGATCGACCGGATATGAGCGCGGCGATCGTCACCGCAGCGTTCTCCGACGCCGACGCCTTCGGACTCATCGTTGCGGCACTCGTCTGCATCTACCTCGTCTACGCCCTGCTGCGCGGGGAGAACCTCTAGTGGCGCAGGGCTGGCTGCAGATCGGGATCTTCATCGCTGTCTTGGTGGCGCTGACAAAGCCGGCCGGCGTCTATATGGCGCGGGTCTTCACTAACCAGCGCGTCTTTCTGACCCCCGTGCTCGGGCCGATCGAGCGCAGCGCCTGCCGCGCATTGCGCGTGCGGCCCGAGCAGGAGGGTCAGGACTGGAAGGCGTACGCGCGCAGCCTGGTCGTCTTCTCGCTGCTCTTCTGGGTCGCGCTCTATTTGATCCTGCGCACGCAGGGGATCCAGCCCTTCAACCCTCAGGGCTTCCACTCAGGTCCCTGGGATCTCAGCTTCAACACTTCCTCCTCTTTCGTCACCAACACCAACTGGCAGTACTACGGCGGCGAGACGACGCTCACCTATTTCGCTCAAATGGCCGGCCTGGCGGTGCAGAACTTCGTCTCGGCCGCGGTCGGGATCGCGGTCGTCGTCGCCCTGATCCGGGGCATCGTCGCCCGCAGCGGCAGGGAGATCGGCAACTTCTGGGGGGACCTGATCCGCATCCTGCTCTACGTTCTGCTGCCGATCTCGATCATCGGCGCGCTCTTCCTCGTCTCGCAGGGCGTGATCCAGAACCTCGGCCATTACGCCGCGATCCACACGCTCGCCGGTGGGACCCAGACGCTCGCCGGTGGGCCGGTCGCCTCGCAGGAGGCGATCAAGGAGCTGGGGACCAACGGGGGCGGCTTCTTCAATGTCAACTCGGCGATGCCGTTCGAGAACCCGAACGGCCTCACCAACTTCGTCGAGATGCTGCTGATCCTCGTCATCCCGGCCGGGCTGACCTACACCTACGGCCGCATGGTCGGCAGCCAGCGCCAGGGCTGGGCGATCTTCAGCGCGATGTTCGTGCTCTTCGTCGGCGGCGTGGTTGTCGTCTACCTCGCCGAGCAGCACGGCACCCCGGCCCAGCATCTCGCCGGCCTCCACACCCACGCCTTCGACGGCTCGCCCGGCGGCAACATGGAGGGCAAGGAGCAGCGCTTCGGCATCGCCGGCTCATCGCTCTGGACGGCGGTGACGACGGTCACCTCCTGCGGCGCGGTCAACGCCGCCTTCGAGTCGCTGACCGGGCTCGGCGGCGCTGTGCCCTTCGTCAACCTCAGCTTCAGCGAGGTCGTTTTCGGCGGGGTCGGCGCCGGCCTCTACACGATGCTGCTCTACGTCCTGCTCGCCGTCTTCATCGGCGGCCTGATGGTCGGCCGCACGCCGGAGTACCTCGGCAAGAAGATCCAGGCGCGCGAGATCAAGCTGGTCTCACTCGGCGTGCTCTTCACGCCGCTGGTCGTGCTGCTCTCCTCCGGGGTCGCCTCGGCGACGACCCTGGGCAAACGCTCGCTCTACGCCGGCGTCAATCCGCAGGGCTTCTCCGAGACGCTCTACGCCTATCTCTCCCAGGCGAACAACAACGGCTCGGCCTGGGCCGGCTACACCGGCTTCGTGCAGCCGCACGCGCCCGGCAACGTCGGTTCCTACGGGATCTCCTTCGCCGACCTGCTCGGCGGCTTCGTCCTGATCGGGGCGCGCTTCGTGCCGATCCTCTTCGTCCTTGCCGTCGCCGGTGCCCTCGCCGACAAGAAGGTCTCGCCCGCGGGCCTGGGGACGATGCGCACCGACAATCCGACCTTCGTCTTCCTCCTGGTCGGTGTCGTCGTCCTGGTCGGCGCCCTCACCTTCTTCTCGGCGATCCTGCTCGGCCCGGTGACACAGAGCCTGACCACGAGGCTCTTCTGATGCGGAGGGATCTACTCAACTCGCTGATCGCGGTCGTCGTCCTCACCGTCGCCCTCGGCCTCGCCTACCCACTGGCGATCACCGGCATCGCCCAGCTGGTCTTCCCTGGCAAGGCGAACGGCTCCAAGGTCTCGCTGGGCGGGAGGACGGTCGGCTCGAGCCTGATCGGCCAGGACTTCGAGGGCAAGCCGGCCTACTTCCAGTCGCGTCCCTCGGCGACCGAGTACGCCGCCGACGCGACCTTCTTCTCCAACGTCGGGCCCGACAGCGTCGAAGGGCGGGAAGAGGTGCGGGGAAACCTCGCCGCCTACCTGAAGCTCAACAAGCCCTACGACAAGTCGCTGCGCAAGGCCCAGGTGCCGGTCGACGCGGTGACCAACTCCGCCTCTGGGGTGGACCCGCACATCTCAGAAGCGAACGCGCGCATCCAGGCCCACCGCGTGGCCGCTGTGCGTGGTCTGCCTCCGGCCAAGGTCAACGAGCTGATCTCAGCCCACACCGATGGCCGCTCGCTCGGCGTGCTGGGCGAGCCCGGGGTCGACGTCCTGCAACTCAACATCGCGCTCGAAGAAGAGGCGCCGCTCCGCGCGAGAGGAAAGGCGCGCAGAGCGCCCTTCGCCACCGAGAAGGAGAGGCCGCAGCGATGACCGAGAGCCGGACTCGCTCCCTCTTCGACCCCGAGATCGTCCGTCCCGCTCTGCTCGAGTCGCTGCGCAAGCTCGACCCGCGCGTACAGGTGCGCAACCCGGTGATGTTCGTGGTCGAGATCGGCGCCCTGATCACCACCGTCGCCTGGTTGATCCGGCTCCTCGGCGGCGGCCCGTTGGGTGGGGGGCACGAGCCCTCCTGGTTCAGCTTCGCCATCACCGTCTGGCTCTGGCTCACCGTCGTCTTCGCCAATCTTGCCGAGGCGCTGGCCGAGGGACGCGGGCGCGCTCAGGCGGCAAGCCTGCGAGCGATGCGCACCGAGACCGTCGCCCGCCTGCGCGACGGCGGTGAGATTCCCGCCGACGAGCTGTCTCGCGGCGACGTCGTCGTGGTCGAGGTGGGGGAGACGATCCCCGGCGACGGCACCGTGATCGAGGGCATCGCCTCGGTCGACGAGTCGGCGATCACGGGCGAGTCGGCGCCGGTGATCCGCGAGGCGGGTGGCGACCGCTCCGCCGTTACCGGCGGCACCCGCGTGCTCTCGGACCGGATCGTGGTCGAGATCACCCAGGAGCCGGGCAAATCGTTCCTCGACCGAATGATCGGCCTGGTCGAGGGCGCCGAACGCAAGAAGACCCCAAACGAGGTCGCGCTTGGCATCCTGCTGGCCGGCCTTACCCTGGTCTTCGTCATCGTCGTCGTCTCGCTGCGCCCTTTCGCGCTCTTCGCCAGCACCGAGCTCTCCGAGACGACGCTGATCGCGCTGCTGGTCGCCCTGATCCCGACCACGATCGGGGCGCTGCTCTCGGCGATCGGGATCGCCGGCATGGACCGCCTGGTGCGCCGCAACGTTCTCGCCCTCTCCGGCCGCGCGGTCGAGGCCTCCGGCGACTGCGACCTGCTGCTGCTCGACAAGACCGGCACGATCACGCTCGGCAACCGCGAGGCGGTCGAGTTCATGCCGATGCCCGGCGTCACCGCCGCGGAGCTGGCCGAGGCGGCGCAGATGTCCTCGCTCGCCGACGAGACCCCGGAGGGCCGCTCGATCGTGATCCTCGCCAAGGGCTTCGGCATCCGCGAGCACGACTTCGACGGCCACGAGCCGACCTTCGTCCCCTTCAGTGCCGAGACGCGGATGAGCGGTGTCGACTTCGACGGCACCCGCCTGCGCAAGGGCGCCGGTGACGCGATCGAGCACTGGGTCGCGAAGGAGGGCGGCCGAGCGCCGGGCGAGCTGCGCGCCGAGCTCGACCGGATCGGCCACGAGGGCGGTACGCCGCTGGCCGTCGCTCGCAACGAGCGGGTGCTCGGCGTCGTCTATCTCAAGGACGTGATCAAGGAGGGGATGAGCGCCCGCTTCGACCAGCTGCGGGCGATGGGCATCCGCACGATCATGGTCACCGGGGACAACAAGCTGACCGCCGCGAAGATCGCCGCGGAGGCCGGCGTAGACGACTTTCTCGCCGAAGCGACGCCGGAGCGCAAGCTGGAGCTGATCCGCGAGCAGCAGGCCGACGGGCGGCTGATCGCGATGACCGGCGACGGCACCAACGACGCACCGGCGCTGGCCCAGGCCGACGTCGGCGTGGCGATGAACACCGGCACCCAGGCGGCGCGCGAGGCGGGCAACATGGTCGACCTCGACTCCAATCCGACGAAGCTGATCGAGATCGTCGAGGTCGGCAAGCAGCTGCTGATCACCCGCGGCGCCCTCACCACCTTTTCGATCGCCAACGACGTCGCCAAGTACTTCGCGATCCTGCCGGCGATGTTCGCGACTACCTACGCGCCGGCCGGCGAAAAGGGCCCGCTCGATGCGCTCAACATCATGTCGCTGGGCACGCCGGAATCGGCGATCCTCAGTGCGGTGATCTTCAACGCGCTGATCATCCCCTTGCTGATCCCGCTCTCGCTGCGCGGCGTCCGCTACCGGCCGATCGGTGCCACCGCCCTGCTGCGGCGCAACATGCTGATCTACGGCCTCGGCGGCCTGATCGCCCCCTTTGTCGGGATCAAGCTGATCGATCTCGTCGTCCACAACCTGCTCGGGGCCTGAGGATGCGGACCCGCGCCGAGGACTGAGAGGCGGCGGGCATGGACCGCGGCCACTACAAGATCTTCCTCGGCATGGCGGCCGGGGTCGGCAAGACCTACCGCATGCTGCAGGAGGGGCGGGCGGAGCGGGAAGCAGGGCGCGACGTCGCGATCGGCTACCTGGAGCCGCACAAGCGCGAGGAGACCAGCGCCCAGGCCGAAGGGCTGGAAGTCGTCCCGCGGCGCCGGGTCACCTACCGCGATATCGAGGTCGAAGAGATGGACCTGCCGGGGGTGTTGGCCCGCGCGCCGGAGCTGGCGCTGATCGACGAGCTCGCCCACAGCAACCCGCCGGGGCTCGAGCACGGCAAGCGCTACGAGGACATCGCCGACGTGCTGGCGGCCGGGGTCGACGTCTACTCGACCGTCAACGTCCAGCACCTCGAGTCGCTCAACGACCGGGTCGCGGAGCTGACCGGGGTACGGGTGAGGGAGACCGTGCCGGACTCGGTGCTCGGCAGCGCCGACGAAGTCGTGCTGATCGACCTCACCCCCGAGGCGCTGGTCGAGCGCCTGCGCGCCGGAAAGATCTACCCCGGCGAGAATGTTGCCGCGGCGTTGGACAACTTCTTCCGGGTCGAGAACCTGGCGGCGCTACGCGAGGTCAGCCTGCGCCAGGTGGCCGAGGACGTCGAGTCGAAGCGCCTGACCCTGCACCTCGACGAACCGCTCGGCACGCGCGAGGAGCGAGTCGCGGCCGAGGTGCCGAAGGCGGTCGGCGAGCGCATCCTCGCCCTGGTGCGGCCGCAGCCCAGCTCGCAGCGCCTGGTGCGCCGGGCCTGGCGCTCGGCGCAGCGGCTCGGCACCGGCCTCGACCTGCTCTGGGTCAAGCCTCCCGGCAAGCCGATCGAGGGGAAAGAGGAGCGCCAGGTGACGGCGCTGCGCCGGCTCGCCTCGGTGCTGGGGGCGACCCTGCTGATCGAGGAGCACGACGATGTCGTAGCTGCCACCGCCCGGGTCGTGCGCGAGCGCGGCATCACCTACCTGATGGTCGGCGAGTCGCTGCCCCTCAAGGGCTTTGGCCGCCTGCGTGAGCCGCTGCCGCAGCGGCTGATGAAAGCGACCCCGGCCGGGGTCGACGTGCGGATCGTCGCGCACCGCGGTGACGGGGGGGAGGGGGAGTGATCGAGCACTTCCTCGTCGGCCTCGCCCTGCTGCTCGGTCTCGGCGGCGGCTACTTGATCGCCCGCTCTCGCCTGCACGGCAAGCGCTCGGAGCGACCGCAGGAGGTGCACCAGATCCTCCTGCCCTTCACCGGCACCGAGATCTCGCGGCGCGCCGTCGACGCCGCCCTGCGCCTCGCCAGGGCCGAGGGCGCGACGCTGATGCCGGCTTACCTCGCCGCGGTGCCGAAGCAGCTGCCGCTCGACTGCGCGATTTCAGTCGAGGCGGCAAAGGCGATGCCGATGCTGGAGGCGATCGAACAGCGCGCCACCGGCCAGGGAGTTGCGGTCGACGCTCGCATCGAGCGCGGCCGCAGTTACCGGCACGCCCTGCGCCGCCTGCTCGGCGACGAGAGCTTCGACCGCGTCGTCGTCTCGGCGACCGCAACCGGCGCCGCCGGCCTCTCCGGCGACGACCTTGTCTGGCTGCTCGAGAAGGCCCCGGCCGAGGTGCTGATCCTCCGCCCGGGACCGAGCGACGAGAGCCGCGTCTCCGCAACTGCCTAATCCCGATCGGCTTTTACGACTTTCCCGATCGACTTTGTGCTACCTTGGCGGCCGTCTATTTAGAACTAAGTCACTCAAAAAACTAAATCAGTAAAGAAAGAAGGGATTCTTTTCTATGCGGAACGCTCGCAAGGTAACCCGGCGGCGCAGCGTTACGGCGGTCCTCCTGGCCGCGGTATTCGCTCTCGCGGTCGTAGTGGCAGGTTGTGGCAGCAGCAGCGACGACAGCTCCGCTTCCGGAGGCTCGGGAGCAGGGGGCAAGCTCGACGTGGTCGGCTACTCCACGCCCGAAGCCGTCTACCAGGAAGACCTCGAGCCGGCCTTCGAGAAGAGCTCCGCTGGGAAGGACGTCAGCTTCAGCAACTCCTTCGGCGCCTCCGGTGACCAGAGCCGCGCGGTCGTCGCCGGCCAGCCCGCCTCGGTCGTCCACTTCGCCCAGGCCGGCGACATGGAACGGCTGGTCGAAGAAGGCGGGCTCGTCGCCAAAGACTGGGACAAGCAGCCCTACGGCGGCATCGCCCAGGACTCGGTCGTCGTAATCAGCGTCCGCAAAGGCAACCCGGAGGGAATCCACAGCCTCGACGACGTGCTGAGCAAGGACGTCGACGTGGTCACCCCCAACCCATTCAGCTCCGGCGCGGCGCGCTGGAACATCATGGCCGTCTACGGCACCCTGATCAACGAGGGCAAGTCCCCCGATGAGGCGCTGGAAGGCGTCAAGACCCTGCTTGAAAAGACGGTCGCGCAGCCGGGCAGCGCCCGCGACGCGCTCGCCGCCTTCACCCAGGGCCAGGGCGACGTTCTGCTCGGTTACGAGAACGAGGCGATCAAGGCCGAAGACGAAGGCGAAGACCTCGAATACGTGGTGCCGCCCTCGACGATCCTGATCGAAACCCCGATCGCGGTCACCACCAGCGCCCCGGAGCCGGCGGCGGAAGATTTCCTCAAGTTCATCTGGTCCGACGAAGGCCAGGAAATCTGGGCCGAAAACGGCTACCGCCCGGTCAACCCGAAGCTGGTCGACCCGAAGCAGTTCCCGACCCCGAAGGAACTGTTCAAGATCAGCCAGTTCGGTGGCTGGAGCAAAGTCAACGACGATTTCTTTGACGACGAAACCGGCTCGGTCGCCAAGATCGAGACGGAACTCGGAGTCTCCACCTCCGGCTGATGTCAGCGCACCCGGCAAGCGCAACGTCAGTTCCAGCACCCCGGGCAGGCATCCGCCTGCCCGGGCTCAGCGCCGGCCTCGGTCGCGGGCTGGTCGTCCTCTACCTCAGCATCCTCGTCCTGCTGCCTCTGGCGGCGCTGACGAACCAGTCGCTGACCGAGGGTCTCGGCACCTTCTGGGACCAGGTCACCTCGACGCAGGCGCTGCGCTCGCTGCAGCTGACCCTGATCGCCTCGGCGATCGTCGTCCTGATCAACGCCTTCTTCGGCACCATCCTCGCCTGGCTGCTGGTCCGCGATGACTTCCCCGGCAAGTCGGTGATCAACGCGGTGATCGACCTTCCCTTCGCGCTGCCGACGATCGTCGCCAGCCTGATCCTGCTCGAGCTCTGGGGCGCGCGCAGCCCCGTCGGCGTCGATATCGCCACCACCCAGGCCGCGGTCGTCGTCGCGCTCTGCTTCGTCACCCTGCCCTTCGTCGTCCGCGCGGTGCAGCCGCTGCTGATGGAGATGGACCGGGAGATGGAGGAGGCGGCGGCCTCGCTCGGCGCCGGCGGCTTCACCGTCTTTCGCCGCATCATCTTCCCCAACCTGCTGCCCGGCCTCGGCGCCGGGATCGCGCTCGCCTTCGCCCGCGCCCTGGGCGAGTTCGGCTCGGTCCTGCTCTTCGCCGGCGGCCTGCCGGACACGATGGTCTCCTCGGTCTACATCCGCCAACAGATCGAGTCGGGCAACGACACCGGCGCGGCCGCGGTCTCGGTCGTGCTGCTGCTCGCCTCGCTCCTCTGCCTCGTTCTCGTCGGCCTGATCCAGCGTTGGGCCGGTCGCCACGAACGGCCGGCGCCGGAGGTCGATACGACGATCATGCCCTTTGCCGGCTCGGGAGGTGCGGGCTGATGAGCGGAACCGCAACCAGCCGCTGGGGCCTGCGCGTGCTCGGCCTCGGCTATGTCCTGCTGCTGCTCCTGCTGCCGCTGGGGCTGATCTTCTTCAAGACCTTCGAACATGGGATCGCGGCGCCGCTCGACGCGATCACCTCGCCGGACGGGTTGAACGCGCTGAAGCTGACCCTGCTGATGGTCGCGATCGCGGTGCCGCTCAACACCGTCTTCGGCATCGGCTGCGCGCTGCTGCTGGTCCGCCACAAATGGTGGGCCAACCCGTTCATCGACGCGATCATCAACCTGCCCTTCGCGATCTCGCCGGTCGTGATCGGGCTCTCGCTCTTCCTCCTCTACGGCACCACCGGCTGGCTCGAACCGGCCTTGGCGGAAGCGGGGATCAAAGTCCTCTTCTCGGTGCCGGGCATGGTCCTGGCCAGCGTCTTCGTCTCGCTGCCCTTCGTCGTGCGTGAGACGGTGCCGGTGCTGCAGGAGATCGGCACCGAGCAGGAGCAGGCCGCTTCCACGCTCGGCGCCAACGCCTGGCAGACTTTCTGGCGGATCACCCTGCCGGCGATTCGCTGGGGCGTCGCCTACGGCGTCGTCCTCACCACCGCCCGCGTGCTCGGCGAGTTCGGCGCTGTCTCGGTCGTCTCCGGCTCGATCTCAGGCCAGACGCAGACGCTGCCGCTCTTCGTCGAGAAGCAGTACCAGAACTTCAATCTGCCGGGGGCATTTGGCGCCTCGGTGCTGCTCGCACTACTCGCTCTGACCACCCTGCTGGCGATGAACCTGCTGAAGAGAAAGGAGGACGCCTGATGGGAATCTCAGTCGAGGGAGCCTCAAAGCGCTTCGGTGACTTTCAGGCGCTGAACGACGTATCGATCGAGGTGCCGAACGGGTCGCTGACGGCCCTGCTCGGCCCCAGCGGCAGCGGCAAGTCGACGCTGCTGCGGGCGATTGCCGGCCTCGAGACGCTCGATGGCGGTCGCGTCCTGATCGATGACGAAGACGTCTCGAAGAAGCCGGTGCAGAAACGCGAAGTCGGCTTCGTCTTCCAGCACTACGCCGCCTTCAAGCACATGACGGTCTTCGAGAACGTCGCCTTCGGCTTGAAGATTCGCAAGTGGGACAAGACGAAGATCTCGGCCCGCGTGCACGAGCTGCTGCGCCTGGTCCAGCTCGACGGCCTCGCCGGGCGTTACCCATCGCAGCTCTCCGGCGGGCAGCGGCAGCGCATGGCCCTGGCCCGGGCGCTCGCGGTCGAGCCGCAGGTGCTGCTGCTCGACGAGCCCTTCGGCGCCCTCGACGCCAAGGTCCGCAAGGACCTGCGCACCTGGCTGCGCCGCCTCCACGACGAGATGCACGTGACGACGATCTTCGTCACCCACGACCAGGAGGAGGCGATGGACGTCGCCGGCCAGCTGGTCGTGATGAACGAAGGCCGGGTCGAGCAGTCGGGCAGCGCCGACGACCTCTACGACCACCCGGCCAACGAGTTCGTGATGAGCTTCGTCGGCGAGGTCAACCGGCTCGGGGACGGCTTCGTACGGCCGCACGACATGGACGTCGTGCTCGATCCCGACGAGCGCACCGAGGAGGCGATGGTGCAGCGCATCGTCGCCCTCGGCTTCGAGATCCGGGTCGAGTTCGTGCTCGCCGACGGCAGCGAGGTCTGGGCCCAGCTGACTCGCACCGAGCTGCAGAAGCTCGAGCTGCGGCAGGGCCAGATCGTCTACCTGCGGCCGGGCACGACCAAGAGCTTCAGCGGTGATTCGTCATCCAACGGTGACGGGGCCTCGACTCCCCGTGACCCGCAGGGTGGCGGTGACGCAGAGGTATCTGCAGCCGCCTGAAGGGGCGACGGGGCGGGGTGCGCTTTGCCGGGTGGCGCCCCGCCCCGACTTCGCCATTTACGCCAGTCGCCGCTCGAAGGACTTCTCGAGCGCTCGCTCATCTTCCTCGCCGGCAACGGTCTTGTCGAGTCGGGCGATTGCCTTGCGGCCGTCGAGGCGCAGTGTCGCCACCTGGTTGTCGAAGTAGGGACCGTCGAGCAGGCGCCAGCGGATGCCGGGATCCGGGGCGCCCGCGGCGCGAGCGAGGGTGCGGGTGAAGGCGCCGAAGGGCCGTGAGAAGCCGGCGCGGATGACGCGCTGCTCGTTGCGGTCGAGCGGGTTGCGATAGGGCGAGCAGACCGCTTGGTAGACCGCGCTCTGAACTTCCGCCTCGGGCTTGAAGGCGACCTCGCAGACGTAGGCGTGGTGGACGTCACCGGAGAGCAACACGATCGAGGCGGGCGGCTTGCCACGCTTGCCGGAGCCGACCTCCTCGAGCAGCTCGCGCAGGCGCTGGAAGGAGAACTGGAAGGCAGCCCAGTGGTCGAAGTCGACGGCGCGGCGCAGCTTCTCGCTGGGGCGCTCGAACGGGCGACCCCAGGCGCCGTCACAGAGTCGCTCGTTCCAGGCCTCGAGGTAATGGAAGCCGGGGGAGAGGAGGTACGGAACGGTGGTGCCGATCAGCAGGTGATCGAAGTCGCCGCCTGCATGGTCGACGACCCACTCCCAGACTTTGTCGTCGAACATCGAGCGCCGCTCCTCGGTAAGCACGCGGGCGGCGCGCGCGTCGAGGAAGAGCGCCCGTACGCCATCGACGTCGCGGCAGAAGCTCCAGCGAGCACCGGCTGCCGTCGTCTCGATTTCCTTCGCCCAGCCGCGCAGCAACGGGGTCGCGTCGCGGTTGCCGCGCACTTTGGCGTAGAGCTCGTTGTCGTCGAGCTCGCGGGGCGAGAGGTTGCCGAGGTGCTGGTAGATCCAGTAGCTGGCTATGCCGTCGACGGCGCGCTCGTGCCACCACTCCTTGCGGTCCATCTCTTCGTGCCAGGAGCGCGAGATGTTCCAGTCGTCGCTCATGTCGTGGTCGTCCCAGGCCATCGAGATCGAGACGGTGGAGAAGAGCCAGCGAATCAGCGGATCGCTCCAGGACTCTTCATAGAGCCAGCTGTACTCCTCGAAGTCGAGGATCTCTTTGCCGGGCGGCTCGCTGGTGTCACGGCGCGCCTCGATCTTCTCCCGCGTTCGCGGCGAGCCCTCGTCGACGTAGATCTGGTCGCCGAGGAGGAAGAGCAGCTCCGGCCAGTTATCGCGATCGTCGCGAACCATCTGCTCGGCGAGCACGCGCAGGGCGTCGAGCTCATGCCCGTCTTCGTCTTCGTCTTTGGTCAGCGTGTAGGGCTCCTCGTGGGGGACCGCGACGCGGCAGGAGCCGAAGCAGATGTCGACCGCCTGGCCGGGGGAGAAAGTGCGGATCGCGCTCGGCGGCAGGTCCGCGTCGGGCTCCGGCCAGCGGCGCTCGCCGTCGAGGTGGACCTCGTATTCGTAGAAGCCGGCGGGCTCCAGGTCTTCGACCCGGACCAGCGCGTAGTGATGGCCACAGGCCGAGAAGGTCGGCTCGCGGCGACCGAGCACCTCGACCTCGCAGGGAGAGTCGGTCTCGACCCAGATCGTCGCCTCGGTTTCAGAGACGTAGCGGAGCAGCGGGCCGAGAACCAGATTGGACATCTGATCCATCTACCCACAACCGCAGTTACTGCCACATGCTATTGTTGAGTTAGATGGTCAATAAAACCAAGAAAGGAGGAGCAGGTGAGTGGCGCACCAGAGCACACGAAATTCGTCTCGCGCGGCAGGCTGAGCGGCGTGTATCGCCAGCCGGTAGGGGGTGGACCCACGGAAGGGATCGCGACCCAGCCAGGCCGTGAGCAGAGTGGTACGGACGAGCTCGACACCCAGGCCTTTGAAGCCCTCTACTACCGGGCTCGCCTGATCCTCGGCGAGCCGCTCCCGCGCCCGGCTCGGTTCCAGCTGCGCGGGCACTGAGGTCTCTCCCCGACCTCCCTCGAGCAAACGCCCCGGAGTGGACATCCACTCCGGGGCGTTTGTCTGGCCGGGCTGCCGCTTTCCGGGACTATTTCGCGGTTTCGGGCGCCGGTGCTTCCGGGCGTTCGGGGTAGGCCTGGACCGCGAGGTTCCAGCTTTTCAGCGTGAAGACCACGTTTTTCGCTCCGGCGTACTGGACGGCGATCACGTGGCCGCCTTTCTGCAGGACCGTGGTCTGTGTGATCGTGTAGGTCAACGGCGCGGCCGGCGGCGAGGCCGCGGTCGCCGGTGCGAAGTTGACTTTGCCCAGCGACTGGCCGTCGACCAGGATCTGGATCGGGCAGGCCATTTCGATCGTCGGTTTCGGCGCGACGCAGGTTGCCTGACCGGAGAAGGTGACCACGGCCGGGGCGTTCCCGGGCGTGGCGACCGTGGTGAAGGCCGTCGGGATGAACCCGGGCGAGGTCGCGCCCGAGGGCCCGAAGACCGCCGTCCCCGCCGCCACGCCGACGACCGGCGTCAACGGCGCTTCCGCCTTTTTCACATAGACGTTGCCGGCCGCTTTCTTCTTCAGGTACAGCGTCGCCGCCTTCTTGTTGGTCACGTAGATCTTCCCGGCGGCCTGCTTTGTGATGAAGGGCGCCCCGGCAAGCGATGGCGCCACGGCGATCGCCGCCGCGAGCACAGCCGCCAGCGCAACCACCGTGATCGCGCGGGGGGTGGACAGTCGTCTTCTGAGCAATTGAACCTCCTTCTGGGCGTGCCGAGGCAGCCTTCTTTAGTAAAGAGGTCAATAAAGTACAGAAGCTGCTAGGGTCATGTCGAGTTAGGCAATCAAGAAACTCCAGTACCCGGCAAGGAAGGAAGCAAACCACGCATGAGAATCAGGACTCTCGCCATCTCGGCAGTCGCCCTCGTGGCTCTCGCGCTGCCGGCTTCTGCCGGGGCGGTGACCCTGATCGGTTCGGGCTCAGTCGCGGCCCAGCCGGTCCTGCAGGCGCTGTTCAGCACCTACACGAAAGAGGTCAACCACAAAGTTCACTTCGTCTACACGGCCAACGGCGGCAATGCCGGCGTCAAGGACGTGCAGAACGGCACCAGCCAGTTCGCGGGGCAGGCGCGTACGCCGCTGCCCAGTGACGCGGGCACGACCTACGTCAAGTTCTACCTCGACGGGCTCTGCATCGACGTCAACCCGAAGAACAAGCTCAAGAACATCACGATCCAGCAGACCCACGACATCTACCGCGGGCTGCTCACCAACTGGAGCCAGCTGGCCGGATCCGGCCTGGCGACGACGATCGACCCGGTCGGCCGCGACACCAACGGAGGGACCTACAACTTCTTCCTCCAAGCGGTGCTCAACAACGAACTGCCCGCCTCCAACGTCAACGCGCTGACGGCCGACGGCCTCGTCGTCAACGCGGTCAAGACGGATCCCAACGCGATCGGCTACGACGGCCTCGCCTGGCAGGGCAAGGGTCAGAAAGCGCTGAAGGTCAACGGCGTTCCCTGCGAAGCGAAGAAGATCAGCGTCGAGCCGCTCAAGTACCCGCTCTCGCGCTACATCTTCCTCGTCCTACCGGGTGACGGCAGTGGCATCTCGCCGGCCCTGGCCAAGTTCATCGATTGGGCGCGGCGCGACCCGCTCGCCGGCGAAGTGATCCTCAAAGCCGGTGGCGTCCCCGCTTTCAACAAGAAGGCCAAGAAGTAAGGGATGGACGAGGGGTACCTCCCCGAGGACGGGCCGAAGTGGTCCGACCAGCGCGCCGAGCGGATGCTCGGCGCGCTGGTCTGTGCGGTCGTCGGCCTGCTGCTGGCGCTGATCGTCACGGTCTTCATCCGTGCCTGGCCCTCCTTCGCCCACAACGGACTCGCCTGGTTCGGCGGCGGCGGTGACGTCGAAGAACAGCTCAACCAGATCTACCTCTCGGGCCTCGAAGGGGCCGACTACGTCTACACCTTCCATGCCTGGCCGTTGATCTGGAGCACGCTTCTGATCACCGGCGGCGCTGTCCTGCTCGCCCTCTTCTGCTCGCTCTTCGTCTCCGTCTTCATCGTCGAGTTCGCGCCGGAGCGGATGCGCGACGTGCTGCAGCCCGTCGTCCGCTTTCTCGCCAGCGTGCCTTCGGTGATCTACGGCCTGCTCGGCGTGTTGGTGATCGTGCCCTTTGTCGGCAATCACCTGGTGACCGAGCCGCAGAAGGCCTCGGTGGCGGGGGTGATCTCGCTGAGCGGCTACAGCCTGCTCGCCGCGGTGCTGATCCTCACCGTGATGATCGCGCCGCTGATGATCTCGATCTTCTCCGACGGCCTGCGCTCGGTGCGCCCGGGCTGGTTGGAGGGCTCGCTGGCGCTCGGCGTCAACCGCTGGCGCACGACCTGGAAGATCGCCGTGCGCAGCGCCCGCCCGGCGATCGTCGCCGGCACCGTGCTGGCGGTGGCGCGGGCGATCGGCGAGGCGGTGATGCTGGCGATGGTCTCCGGCTCGGTCGCCTTCGCGCCCAATCCAGCCGACGGGCTGATCTTCATCTACGAGCCCTCGCGGCCGCTGGCGCCGACGATCGTCAAGAACATCGATTCGCTCGGCTCGGCGCCCTCGAACGCGACGCTGTTCGCGATCGCGGCCTTCCTGCTCTTCTCCGCGGCCATCTTCTCCCTGGCCGGCTGGGTGGCGCGGCGGGCGATGCGCAAATACGGGGCGACCGCCTGATGGATTCCTCGGTTGCCACGCCTGCGGCGCAGACCCCGCCCGCCGCGCCACCACAGCAGCCGCAGCAGTCCGGCAGGGGCGCGGTCGAGGGCAGCGCCACCTGGCAGCTCTCCGATCGCATCGGCCTGGCGGTCTGCTGGGCACTCGGCCTGCTCTTCTGCGCGATCGCGGTGGCGATTGCCGTCTACCTGTTCCTGCAGGGAATCAAGTACCTGAAACCCTCGATGCTGGTCACTCCCGCCGCCGGTGGCTTCACGCAGAGTGAATCCGGCGGTTTCTCGGACGCCTTCATCGGCACCCTGATCGTCGCCGTGATGGGGATTTCGCTGGCGCTGCCCGCCGGGGTCGGCATCGCGGTCTGGCTGGTCGAGTACGGCCGCCCCGCCGCCTTGGCGCGGATCACCGAATCGACGATCGAGTCGATCGCCGGAATTCCCTCGATCGTGCTCGCCCTCTTCGGCACGGTGATCTTCTCCAGCACAGCGCTCGGCTTCCTCAGTCGCACTTCCGAAGGCGTTGTCTTCGGTCGCTCCTTCTTCGCCGCCGCGGCGATGCTCTCGCTCGTCGCCCTGCCGCTGGTGGTCGCCAGCACCCGCGAGGGACTGAACGCGATTCCCCAGCACGTGCGCGAGGCCTCCTACGCGGTCGGCAAGACCAAGATCGCGACCGTGCGACGGATCCTGCTGCCGACGGCGCGCCCGCAGGTCGCCACCGGGGCGATGCTCGGCCTCGGGCGCATCATCGGCGACACGGCGATCATCGTCGTCCTCCTCGGCGCCACCCAGAACTTCGCCCCGGTCGGCGGCACCTTCCCGCTCAACTACCTGCGCGGGGCCGGGACCACGCTGACCAACTTCGTCTACGAGGCATCCCCGACCGGGAACCTCAACCAGCCGCAGAAGGCCTACGCGGCGGCCTTCGTCCTGCTGCTGATGGTGCTGGCGCTCAACGCCGCCGTCGACATCGTCCATCGCCGCGCGAGAAAGGCAGGAACGTGGAGTCACTGATCCCTGTGCCGCCGCCGATCAGGCGGCTGCCGCTCGAGCAGACCCCCCCGGCGCGCGAGGCCGCGCCCGTCGGTGTCGGCGAAAAAGACGGCAACGGCGCGCAGCCTGCCTCGGGTGGCTTCACCGCGGCGCGGCGCTCGATCGGGGCACCGCAGTTCTCGATCCGGCGCATGGAGATCGATGCCGTCTCGGTCTCCTACTCCGATCGGGAAGCGGTCAAGTCGGTCTCCCTGCCGGTGCGCCAGGGCGAGGTGCTCTCCCTGATCGGCCCATCCGGTTGTGGCAAGACGACCCTGCTGCGCTCGCTCAACCGGCTTACCGAGCTGACCCGCACGGCGACCCTGACCGGTCGCATCCTCCTCGACGACGTCGACATCCGCCTGATCGAGCCGACCCTGCTGCGCCGCCGGGTGACGATGGTCTTCCAGCAGCCCAACCCCTTCCCGATGAGCGTCTTCGACAACATCGCCTACGTCCTGCGCGAGCAGGGGTCGCGGCGGGTGCGAAAGAAGACGCTGGAGCCGAAGGTCCACAGCGCCCTGCAGCGGGCCGGCCTTTTCGAGGAGGTCAAGGACAACCTCGACCACCCGGCGCTGCGCCTCTCCGGCGGTCAGCAGCAGCGACTCTGCATCGCCCGCGCGCTTGCCGCCGAGCCCGAGGTGCTGCTGCTCGACGAGCCCTGCTCGGCGCTCGACCCCCAGTCGACGCAGGTGATCGAGGACCTGATCGTGAAGCTGCGCGACGACGTCGCCGTCGTCATCGTCACCCACAACCTGCAGCAGGCCTACCGGATCGCCGACCACGTCGCCTTCATGTACCTGGGCGAGCTGGTCGAGTACAGCAGCGCCACCGCCCTCTTCAACTCGCCGCGCGAGCAGCGGACCAAGGAGTACGTGAGCGGTGCGTTCGGCTAGGCGCGCGACATATCGGGCTGCCGCGCTGGCGGCGCTCGTCCTCCTGCTCGCCCTTGCCGCGAGCGGCTGCGAGACGACGCAGGACAAGGCCGCGGCCAAGCAGGCCGAATCGAAGCGCATCCTCGAAAAGCGCGAGCAGAAGCGGCACCGAAAGCACCACGCCAGGTCCGGCGAGAAGGGGGCGAAGAAGCAATGAGCGCTACATCCGAGCGTCCGCCGGCGAGCGTGGCCCAGTACGAGCCCTGCGAGGAGTGCAACGCGCCGCTTGATCCGCAACAGCGCTACTGCGTCAACTGCGGCGCTCGCCGCGGCAACGGGGCCAATCCCTCCTCGCGCTACTTCGCGGCGATGAGCAAGCGCGCTCACCGACCGCCGCCGCGCCCGGCCGTCAAAAAAAGCTCGGGCAGCCGCGCCGCGGCCGTCGGCTTCTTCGCCCTGCTGCCGATCGCGGTCGCGATCGGCGTCGTCGTCGGCCGCAGTGGCAACGACGGCAACGACAACGAGGCGTTGCTGGAAGCGTTGCGCAACCAGCCCGCGACGGCGAGTGCCGGGACGACCGCGGGAGCGACGAGCGCGAGCGCCGCCGGCAAAGCGAAAAAAGCCAAAGAGGCGAAGAAATCGACCAAGGGCGGCGGCAGGGTGGTCGCCAAAACCAGCAACGGCGAGGTGCACCAGGTGCTCGGCTACAAGCCACCGGAGAAAAAGGTCGAAGAAGACACGCGCCTGGTCGAAGAAAACCCCGAACAGGTCGGCAGCGACTACATCAAAGCGCAGCAGAACATCCCCGACGTAGTAGTCGTCGGCGGCGATCCGAGCTCCGCTCCGGCGGCGCCGGGAGGGGCGGGCGAACCTTGATCTCGCTGAGAAGGCCACAGCGGCAGCCCCCGCCCCAAGCGTCCAAGGCCGGGCCGACCCCTGAGGAGAGCGCGGAGCTGCGCGCCCAGCGTGACCGCCTGCTGGAGAAGTTCACGATCATGCAGACGGACCTCGGCGGCGCCTTCTATGAGATGGCGATCCGCGATCACGTGCGGATGGACGTGCTCACCCGCAAGGCGGCCGAACTGCAGCGGGTCGACGCGGAGCTGCTGGCGCTCGAGCGGGCGCTGGAGCTGCAGCGCTCCGACGCCGCGGGGCTTTGTCCGAGCTGCACCTCGCCCTATGGGCCAGCGGACCGCTTCTGCCCGCAGTGCGGCCATTCGCTGACGGTGGTGGCGCCGTGAGGGCGGCGATCCGGGCCAAGGCAGCTCAGGCGATCGCCGCCGCGGCTTCGCTGACCGGCAAGCGCTTCGGCCTGCTCGTCGCCTCCTCGGTCGTTGCCACCTCGGCGATCGTCGCAAGCGCGATGACCGGGACGGGGGGGAGCGGCGCGCTCGCGGCACTGCTCGCCCGCAACCTCGGCGCGCACAACGCCGCCGCGCTCGGCGCTCCCGCGGAATCCGGGGCCACGACCCCGAGCGCCCCTGCGCCCGCCGCCGAAGAATCAGCTCCCGCTCCGGCCCCGGAACCGTCCTATTCGCCCCCGGCTCCCGCACCGTCTCCGGCTCCGGCACCCGAACCGACCAGCGAAAAACCCACCAAGAAAGCACCTGAACCTCCACCGGAAACCGGGCCGGTCAAGCACGTCTTCGTGATCTCGTTGAGCAGCCCCGGCTACGAACAGGCCTTCGGCGCCCAGGCGCAGATGCCCTATCTCAGCGCCACCCTGCGCCCGCAGGGAATTCTGCTCGACCACTACGCGGCGCTCGACGCCGGCGCCCTGCCCAACGGCATCGCCGCGATCAGCGGCCAGCCACCGAACTCCGCGACCAAGGAAGGCTGCCCGGAATACGAAGCGTTCACCACCGCTCCGAACAGAAAGGGCGTGCTCGACGGCGCCGGTTGCGTCTATCCGGTCGAAACGCAGACGATCGCCGACCAGCTCACCCTCGCTCAGCTCAAGTGGCGCGCCTACGTGGGCGGAATGGTCGATGAAGCGGGCGCCCCGGCCGACTGCGTGCACCCCGATCCCGGTGAGCCGAGCACCGCCGCCCAGCCCGGTGGTTACGCGGCGAGCCAGAACCCCTTTACCTACTTCCACTCGCTGCTCGACCTCGGCGACTGCGGTGAAAACGACGTGCCGCTCGAACAGCTGGGCAAAGATCTGGCGAAAGCCGAGAAGACGCCGAGCTACTCGTTCATCGCCCCGACTCCGTGCGAAGCGGGCACGGCCGGGCAGTGCCCGCCGGGGGCGGTGGAAGGAGCCGCGGCCGCCGATGCCTTCCTCTCGACCTGGGTGCCGAAGATCCTCGCCTCGTCCGCCTATAAGGCGGACGGCGCTCTCGTCGTCGCCTTCTCGACTGTCAACCCGGTCAGTCCGGGAGGCCCGCCGCCGGCGGGCGATGGGTTGCGCACCGGCGCCCTCGTCATCTCGCCTTTCGCCCAGCCCGGCGCCACCGACTCGGCCCCCTACGACGCCTACTCGCTGCTGCGCTCCAGCGAGGACCTGCTTGGGCTCGAGCCACTTGGGCTTGCGGCGGGGGCGAAAGTCAAGTCCTTCGCCGCCGGCCTGGCGGAGCAGAACGGCGGCGACTGAATGGGCCCGGCGGACGCCTCTAGGATGGGTCACGGTGCCCGAGCAGCAGAAAGGAACCAACTGGCGCGCCTGGGTCGTCGGTGTCCTGATCGCGCTTGTCGTAATCGTCTGCCTGCAGAACTCGCAGCAGGTGCGGGTCGACGTTCTCTTCGTCACGCTTGACGCGCCGCTGATCGTCACCTTGCTGGTCGCGGTCGCTATCGGCGCCCTGATCGGCTACGTCGCGCCCCTCGTTCGCCGTCACCGACGCGAGGAAAGCAAGCTCCCCTAGCCAGTCGTCGACTGCGGGAATACCCCGATGACAGGTCACGCACCACCTGGAGAATCCAGGTGGTGACGGCCCCGTGGGACACGGTTCAGGCCCCCTTCGCCGATCGACATGACGCCGGCCGCCAGTTGGCTCAGCGCTTGCGGTCGCTGGCGGGGGAGGAGCCGGTCGTCGTCGCCCTGCCGCGGGGCGGGGTGCCGGTCGCCGCCGAGATCGCCCGGGAGCTTGGCGTGCCACTGGAATTCCTCGCTGTGCGCAAGCTCGGCGCGCCGCACAACCCCGAGTACGGGATCGGCGCGATCGCCGAGGGCGGCACGCGGATCTTCGACCCGGAGGCGCTTGCGGTCCTCGGAATCGACAACCGCACGCTCGAGTCGATCGTCGTCCGCGAGACCTCCGAGCTGCATCGCCGCGTTCACACCTACCGCCGCGATCGACCGCCACGACGGCTCCACGATCAGCTGGTGATCGTCGTCGACGATGGCGTCGCCACCGGTATCACCGACACCGCCGCACTGCGCGACATTCGCGCCCTGGGTCCCCGCCACCTCATCCTCGCCGTCCCCGTCTGCCCGCCGGATTCCGCCGCTCGCCTGCGCATGGAGGCGGACGAGGTGGTCTGCCTGTTCGAACCGACGCTCCTCCACGGGGTCGGGCAGTGGTACCGGGATTTCGATCAGGTCTCCGACGACGAGGTGATCGCCGCCCTCGCCGCCGAAGTGGACGGAACCCGACGGTGAGCGCGGGAAAGCCGCAGCGACTCGGCGGGTTCCTGCGGTGGACCGCGAACCCGGTCGGCTTTAGGGTCGGTTCATGATCGACGGCGGACATCGAGGCGCCAGGCAGAAGGTGCTGATCGCCGGTGCCGGCCTGGGAGGGATCGAGGCCGCCCTCGCCCTCGACGACCTGGCCGGAGATCTGGTCGACGTCGAGCTGTGCGATACGCGTAGCGAATTCGTCTTCCGCCCTTTTGTAGTGGCCGAGCCGTACGGCGCCGTGCGCTCCTTCCGCTACGAGCTCGAGAGCCTCGCCCGGCGTTGCGGGGCGAGCTTTCGACCGGGGACGGTCGACACGGTCGACGCGGAGCGCCGTCGGCTGGCTTTCGAGGACGGCGAACGGATCGCTTACGACCATCTGATCATCGCGACCGGCTCGCGCATGCAGTGGGCGGTGCCCGGGGCCGTCACTTTCTGGGGTGCCAACGAAGGCCAGGTGAGCGAGGTGATCGCCTGCCTGCGCGGGGGTCGTCTGCGGCGCTTCGTGCTGACGATGCCGGCCGGCTACAGCTGGGCCCTGCCGCTCTACGAAATGGCGCTGTTCGCCGTCACCGAGCTGGAAAAGGCCGGCAACGGACAGACGCGCGTAACCGTGGTGACCCCCGAGGACATGCCACTGGAGGTGTTTGGCCGGCGCGCGGCGGAAAAGGTGGACGCACTCCTGCGCGAGCGCGGCATCGAGGTCATCACCGCCGCCCACCCGATGAAGTTCGAGGAGGGTCGTCTGCGCGTCGCCCCGGCGCGCGAGGTCGAAGCCGACGCGGTGATCAGCATGCCGCGCTTCGAGGGCAGGCCGCCTGACGGCGTTCCCCACGACGGCGAAGGCTTCGTCGGCGTCGACGAGCACGGCGGGGTGGTCGGCCTCGAGCGCGTCTACGCGATCGGCGACGTCACCACTTTTCCGGTCAAGCAGGGGGCCCTCGCGACTCAGCAGGCCGACACGGTTGCCGAAGCGATCGCCGCCGCGGCAGGGGCCGCGGTCGAGCCGAAGCCGTTCGACCCGGTCCTGCGCGGCGTGCTCTTCACCGGCGACCAACCCCGCTACCTCTACGGCCGGCCCGCCGGTGGGCACGGCGAAACGTCGAGCTTCAGCGAGCGACCGGACGGGCCGCTGCGTGAGGGCAAGTTGACCGCCCGCTACCTGAGCCCGTTCGTCGACCACCTGACCAAGGTGAGCGCCCTGTCCGGGATCGCCGCCCAAGCGTCCTAGCCCTCCCGATCCGGGCATGATGGGGCGGTGAGCGACCCCGTCGTCCAGCGTTACCGCGCCGCCCGCCGCGACCGCGATCTCGCCCTGCTCGAGGGATTTCACGCTCTCAAGCACGCTCTCCGCTTCGGCGCCGAGCTGCTCGAGGCGGTGTCCTCCGATCCCGATGAGCTCGACCGCCTCGCGGCTGACCTGGCCCCAGACCTGGCGGGCACCCTGGCCGCGCGAACCGCGGCGGTGTCCGAGCAGGTGCTTGCCGAGCTGGTTCCCCACGCACCGCGCACCGGCGTGGTGGCGATCGCCCGCCGCCCCGCCGTCGACGTCGCCGCTGTCCTCGGCGACCAGCGCCAAGCGCCGGTCGTGCTGCTCGAGGACCCTCGCACGATGGGCAACATGGGCGCCTGTGTGCGGGTGGCGGCAGCCGCCGATGCGGCCGCGGTGCTGACCACCGGCAGCAACGATCCGTGGCATCCGGAGGCGTTGCGCGGCGCGGCCGGCCTGCACTTCGCGCTGCCGGTCTCTCGCCTCGACTCTCTCCCGGTGGGCGACCGGCCGCTGCTCGCGATCGATCCCGAGGGAGAGATGCTGGGGGAGAGCGAGCTCGATCCGCGCGCGATCCTCGCCTTCGGCACCGAGCGTTACGGCCTCAGTGCCGAGCTGCTCGAGCGAGCCGACGCCCGTCTGGCGATCCCGATGCGGGAGGGCGTCTCCAGCCTCAATCTGGCGACCGCGGTCTCGGCGGTGCTTTTTTCGCGATTGCTTTGAACCTGGGCGGGGGTGTCTGCGTAGAAAGGGCCGATGAAGCGAATCGCCGCCTGCCTAGCGCTCGCCACGGCCCTCCTTGCCGCCCAGGTCGCCCCCGCTGCGGGGCCGCCGGCTCAGGCCAGTGGTTCGAAGACCGTCACGGTCAGCAACTTCGAATTCACTCCCAAGACCCTGCGGGTCGACAAGGGCACGCGGGTGGTCTTCTCCAACTCTTCGGGGACCACTCACACCGCGACCGATAAGGGAATTTTCGATACCGGTCGCATCAAGGGCGGCAAGTCGGTGGCGGTTAGCTTCCAGCAGAAGGGAACCTTCAGCTACCACTGCAAGATTCACCCCTTCATGCACGGCAAGATCGTCGTTGGTTGAGATAGCTTTCGCGGTACTCGTCACCGTCGAAAGGACTGCCAGTGCCCCTAGCCGACATCAATTTCGGAGAAGCCCTCCTCGTTGCCTTCGAGGTCTTCTTCTTCGTGATCTGGATCTGGATCCTGATCACGATCCTCAGCGATCTCTTCCGGGATCACGAGACCTCCGGGTGGGTGAAGGCGGCTTGGGTGCTGTTCCTCGTCTTCATCCCCTTCCTGACAGCGTTGATCTACCTGATCGCGCGCGGCAGTGGCATGCGCGAAAGGACGATCAAGGCGCAGGCGGAGGCGAAGCAGCATTTCGATTCCTACGTTCGCGAACAGGCTCACACCACCCCCGCGGACGAACTGCACAAGCTCAACGAGCTGAAGGAAAAGGGCGCGCTCTCGGCCGAGGAGTTCGACAGGGCCAAGGCGAAACTGCTCGCCTAGCCGTGCTCAGGGCGCGCGCCGCTTGTCGGCGCGCGCCTGTTTTCTCCTCCTTGCAGGCATTTTCTGCAAGGGAAGTTGCAAGTTATTAGCGACTCCTAACAATCGATCGGCGGCTTCGCTACCGTGCGCCGCCGATGCGCGTTCCTCTTCGCGGTAACTCTTGGCGGCTCTTGCTGCCCGCGGCACTGCTGCTTGCGCTGCTCTGCGCGGTCGCCTCGGCACCCGCCAAGGACCTCCAGGAAAAGCTGCAGACGACGCAGGGCAAGCTCAGTCACGTACGCGAAAGCCAGAGCGCGCTGGCCGACACGATCGCCGAACAGAACAGGGCGATCGACTCGATGATCGGCGAAGTCTCCGACCTGCGACAGCAGCAACAGGCGGTCGAGGCAGAACTCTCTGCCAAGCAGGACGAACTCGACAAGGCGACGGCGGAGCTCGAAAAAGACAAGCGTCACCTGGCCCGCGTCCGCGCCCGTCTGCAGCGCGCACTGCAGGTGCTGCGGGCGCGGCTGGTGGCGATCTATGAGTCGGGCAGCCCGGACATGGTCAACGTCGTGCTGGACTCCGCCGACTGGTCGGAAGTCAGCACCCGCGCCGACTACCTCAATCAGATTCAGCAATACGACGACTCGGTGGCCACGAGGGTCAAGGGCCTGCGCGATCAGGCCCAGGCAGCGGTCAAGCGGATGACGGCGGTGCGCCTGCAGATCAAAGACGCCCGCGACGCGATCGCGGTCAAGGAGCGCGAAGTCGCCGCTGCCCGCCAGGAGGCCGAGGAACGCTTCGCCGAACTGAAGTCCGCCCAGGCCGAGCGCCGCGAAGCGATGGAAGCGCTCGAATCGCGCGAAGAAGCGCTGAGCAGCAACCTCGCCTCGATCTCCGAACAGATCGCCAGCACGACGGGCGCTCCCGCGCCTGTCACCGGCACTCCGGCGCCGCTGACGCCCGGCGAGAGCGCCGGCTACATCTCCGAAAGCCAGGCCAGCGTGCCGAGCGAAGCGCCGCCTTCGATCGCCGCCGCGATCGAAGCCGCGAACTCGATCGCCACGACTCCCTACATCTGGGGCGGCGGCCACGGCTCCTTCGAATCCTCAGGCTACGACTGCTCGGGCGCGGTCAGCTTCGCCCTGCACGGCGGCGGCTTCCTCGAAAGCCCGCTCGACTCGACCGGCCTCGAGACCTGGGGCGAACCCGGCCCCGGCAAGTGGATCACGGTCTACGCCAACGCCGAACACGCCTGGATGATCATCGCCGGTCTCGCCTTCGACACCGTCGGCGGCCCCGGCCCCCGCTGGCACAGCTCTCCGGTCGACTCACCGGAAGGCTTCGTAGCCCGCCACCCGCCGGGCTACTAGACCAACTAAGTCGTCGCGGCCGCGCGATCCCACATCGCCGCGTTGCCGCGGGCGACGTGGATCACGCCCTCGAATCCTTCGCGCTGGAGGATCGAGGCAGCGAGGCCGCTGCGCTTGCCGGCCTTGCAGATCGTCGCGATCGGCTGCTCGCGAGGCAGCTCGTCGAGGCGCTCCTGCAGCTGGGCGAAGGGGATGTGGATCGACCCGGGAACGTGGCCCTGCTCGAACTCGGCCGCGTTGCGCACGTCGAGTACCTGTGGGGGATCGCTGTTGTCGAGCCGGCGCGCCAGCTCTTCGAGATCTATCGCCTCGATCCGTTCCACCGGCCGGTCCTCCGCTCGCCAGGCGGTCATGCCACCGCCGAGGAATCCGCGCACGCGCAGCCCCACCGCGGCCAGCAGCTCGGCCGCCTCGAGCTCCTTGCCGTCGGAGGCGGCGACGATCAGCAGCTCGGCGTCGACCGGGACCATCTCGGCGACCTTGGTGGCGAAGCCGGTGTCATAGCCCGAGGCGCTGATCGAGCCGGGGATGTGGGCCTCGTCGAACTGCTCGTTGGTGCGCGAGTCGACCGCCAGCGCGCCGGCGGCGATCGCCGCCTCGAAGCCGTGCGGGGTGAGCCGGGTCGGGGAGCTGATCGATTCGACCAGGGGTCCGCGGTTGAGCGAGACGATGTGCTCGACGTTGGGCGGCTTGCTGCCGGTCGTGGCGACCGCGTCCTCGACGAACTCGGCCTCGCCGGCGAACTTGAGCGCGCGGTTGTGACGGCGCTCGAAGCCGATCGTCGAGGAGGTCTTGAGGTCGATCCCGGAACTGCCGCAGAGCGAGCCGCCGAGGTGTCCGGGCCAGACCTCCGTCTCCTCGGGCAGGGTCAGCAGCCGCTCGTGCAGGGAGCGGAAGATGTCCGCGGCCCCCTCGCGCGGCTCGACCGCGAGGTCAGGACGGGCGACGTCGCCGACGAAGAGCGAGTCGCCGCTTAGCACCGCCCACGGCTCGGAGCCGCGCGAGGCGTCGCGCAGCAGGAAAGAAGTGTGCTCGGGACGGTGTCCCGGGGTATGGATCGCCTCGATGTCGGCGCCCTCGCCGAGCGCCAGCGTCCAGCCGTCGGCGAAGGCCTCGTGGGGGTACTGGGCCTCGGCGAGCTCGTGGACGTGGATCGTCGCGCCGGTTGCGCGGGCCAGGCGACCGTGGCCGGAGACATGATCGGCGTGGTTGTGGGTCTCGAGCACGTGCTCGATGCGGACGCCGTGCAGGCGGGCGAGGTGCAGGTAGGGGTCGATGTCCCACTGCGGATCGACCACGGCGGCGACGCCGGAGGGGGTGTCCCCGACCAGATAGGAGGCGCAGCCGAGGTCCTCGTGGATTATCTGGCGGAAAAGCACTGGCTGAGGGTAGCGCCGGCCCGTTCCGGGTAGTTATCAAGCGGTCTTGCATGCGCCGCGACCAAGCGGCCTTCCGGTTGGCGCGGCCGACGGAAGGAGTGATCATGGAGTCAGCAACTGTCCACCACCAAGCGCAGGTCGGGAACGGGGGGCAGCAGCCGGTCGGCGCGGCCCAGGTGCGCGAGGGTTGGACTCCCGCGGATCCCGCTCCGCTCGGACTCGCCGCCTTTGCCCTCACGACTTTCGTGCTCAGCATGTTCAACGCCGGATTGATCAGCAAAGCGGGCGAGCCGGTGGTGCTTGGCCTGGCTTTGGCCTATGGCGGCATCGCCCAGATCCTCGCCGGCATGTGGGAGTTCCGCACCGGCAACACCTTCGGCGCCGTCGCCTTCACCTCTTTCGGCGCCTTCTGGATCTCCTTCTGGGCCTTCGTCACCTTCTTCGAGGGCGACGTTCCCGCCGCCAACGTCGGTGACGCGGTCGGCCTCTACCTGATCGCCTGGGGCATCTTCACCACCTATATGTTCGTCGCCTCACTGCGCACGACCGCGGCGATCGCCGTCGTCTTCATCCTCTTGGCGGTGACCTTCTTCCTGCTCGGCATAGGCAACGCGGGCGAAAACGATGGTCTGATCGAAGTCGGTGGCTGGTTCGGATTGGCCACGGCGGCGGCTGCCTGGTATGCATCGTTTGCGGCGGTCGTCAATTCGACTTTCGGGCGGACGGTGATGCCGGTCCGGCCGCTGAGTCGCTGAGGAGAGAGGAGCGGAGATGGCAACGCGCGAGGGGTCGTCGAACCTGGAAGAGCGGCTGAGCGAACTGCTCGAGGTGGAGAGCTTCGAGCCGCCGGAGGAGTTCCGCTCCTCGGCCCTGCTCAATGACCCGGCTGTCTACGAGGAAGCCGCCGCTGACCCCGAGGCCTGGTGGCTGGCCCAGTCGAAGCAGCTGCTCGACTGGGCGCAGGAGCCGAGCGAAGGGCTCGATGAGTCCAACCCGCCCTTCTACAAATGGTTTGCCGACGGCAAGCTGAACGCCTCGGCCAACTGCCTCGACCGCCACGTCGAGGCCGGCAAGGGCGAGCGCGTCGCCTTCCACTGGCGCGGCGAGGAGGGCGAGGAGCGCGACGTCACCTACGCGGAGCTGCTCGCCGACACACAGCGCTTCGCCAACGCGCTCAAGGACGTCGGCGTCGGCCCCGGCGACGTTGTCGGCATCTACCTGCCGATGATCCCCGAGGTCGTCGTCGCGATGCTCGCCTGTGCTCGCATCGGCGCACCCCACAACGTCGTCTTCGGCGGCTTCTCGGCGGAAGCGGTGCGGGAGCGGATGGAGTTCTCCGAGGCGAAGGCGCTGGTCACCGTCGACGGGGCGCGCCGCAAGGGCAAAACGGCGCCGATCAAGGAGCAGGTCGACGAGCAGATGGACGACCTGGCGAGCCTGGAGACGATCGTCGTCGTCCGCCACACCAAGATCGACTGCCCGATGAAGGAGGGGCGCGATCGTTTCTACGACGAGCTGATGGAGGCGGCCGATCCCGAGTGCCCGGCCGAGCCGCTCGACGCCGAGCACCCGCTCTTCATCCTCTACACCTCGGGCTCGACCGCGAAGCCGAAGGGCATCCTGCACACCACCGGTGGTTACCTGACCGGGGTCGCGGCGACCCACCGCTACGTCTTCGACCTCAAGCCCGAGGAGGACGTCTACTGGTGCGCCGCCGACGTCGGTTGGGTCACCGGCCACTCCTACATCGTCTACGGGCCGCTGCTCAACGGCGCAACCAGCGTGATGTGGGAGGGGGCGCCCGACTACCCGAGCAAGGGCATCTGGTGGGAGCTGGTCGAGCGCTACGGGGTGACCATCCTCTACACGGCGCCGACCGCGATCCGCACCTTCATCAAGTGGGGGGCGGAGATCCCCGAAGAATCGGACCTCTCCTCGCTGCGCCTGCTCGGCTCGGTCGGCGAGCCGATCAACCCCAAGGCCTGGCTCTGGTACTGGACGGTGATCGGCGCTGGCCGCTGCCCGATCGTCGACACCTGGTGGCAGACCGAGACCGGCGGGATCATGATCACGCCGTTGCCGGGGATCACCGCGACCAAGCCGGGTTCGGCGACGACGCCGTTCCCGGGGGTCGAGGCCGAGGTGGTCGACGAGCACGAGGGCGAGCCGGTCGACGACGGTCAGGGCCTCCTGATCCTCAAGCGCCCCTGGCCATCGATGCTGCGCACCCTCTACAAGGACGACGAGCGCTTCGTCGAGACCTACTTCTCGCGTTTCGGCAAGGAGACCTACTTGGTCGGCGACGCCGCCCGCAGGGACTCCGACGGTTACTTCTGGGTGATCGGGCGGATCGACGACGTCGTCAACGTCTCCGGCCACCGGCTCTCGACCGCCGAGGTCGAGTCGGCGATCGTCGCCCACGAGAAAGTCGCCGAGGCGGCGGTGATCGGCCAGTCCGACGAGGACACCGGCCAGGCGATCTGCGCCTTCGTCACCCTGCAGGGCAACGCCGAGCCGAGCGACGAGCTGATCGAGGACATCCGCGCCACTGTCGCCGAGCGGATCGGCAAGTTCGCTCGCCCGAAGCGGATCATCTGGGCCGACGACCTTCCGAAGACGCGCTCGGGCAAGATCATGCGTCGCCTCCTGCGCGACATCGCCGAGGGCCGGGCGATGGGCGACGTGACGACCCTGCGCGACCCCGACGTGATGCAGGAGCTGGAGGCCAAGATCGCCGAGCAGCGCGACGCCGAGGACTAGTAGGGATCGGCCTCCTAGGAGCTGCGTTCGTCGACCAGTCGCTGGACTGCGACCTCCAGGGATTGCAGCTGCTCCTGGACGTTGCGCAGCTCGCGCAGGGCGAGGACCTCGGCGCTGACCTTCTCGGCCTCGAGCTCTTCCTCGACCTCGATGATTTCGGGGCTGAGGAAGCGTTGGGCGAAGGCACCGGTGAGCAGGGCGACGAAGCCGATGCCGATGATCAGGATCATCGTCGAGACGATCTGTCCGCCGGTCGTGGTCGGGTAGATGTTGGAGCCGAGCGTGGTCATCGTCGTAACCGCCCAGTAGATCCCGTCCCAGTCGGTGAGATGTTGGGAGCTTTTCTCGAAGGCGACGAATAGGGCGCCGCCGCCGATCACGGTGAGGACGGCGAGGAGCATCGCGTAGTGCAGGCCCTGCAGCGAGAAGACCTCACGCGAGAGCTGCGCCAGGCGCAGCAGCCTGAGCAGCCTGAGCAGGCGCAGCACGCGCAGGCTCTGCAGGCCGGCCGGCAGCACCGGCGGGGTGAAGATGACGATGACCGGATCTAGCGGGTGATGGCGAAGCCAGGCGCGGCGATCGGGGACGACGGCCAGCATCACCACCATCTCGATCAGGAAAGCGCTCCAGGTGACCCAGTTGAGCAGGCGGGCGACGTCCTCGAGCGCGCCGCCCGGATGCGACTCGCTGATCGCCACCATCGGCAGCGTCAGCGCCGCCGCGACCAGCATCGGCGTGTTCAGCTTTTCGGCGACCCGCGTGCTGCGAGCGTCCATCCCGGGCGGGTAGACGGTGAGCGCCTGCTGTGGCTCGGGGGCCATCCGAGTCTGATTCGACGCTGCCGGGCCGACCCCCTTTGCGTACCATGACTCGGCAACCAACCGATCAGGAGAACGCCCAGCGATGAGCACCAGTACCGCCACCCAGGACTACAAGGTCGCCGATATCGAGCTCGCCGATTTCGGCCGCAAGGAGATCGCCTTGGCTGAGGTGGAGATGCCCGGCCTGATGAAGACCCGCGAGGAGTTCGCCGCCGAGCAGCCGCTGAAGGGCGCTCGCATCACCGGATCGCTGCACATGACGGTGCAGACCGCGGTGCTGATCGAGACCCTGGTCGCGCTCGGCGCCGAGGTGCGCTGGGCCAGCTGCAACATCTTCTCGACCCAGGACCACGCCGCCGCCGCGATCGCCGCCGCCGGAATCCCCGTCTACGCCTGGAAGGGCGAGACCCTGGAGGAGTACTGGTGGTGCACAGAACAGGCGCTGCTCTGGCCCGACGGCGGGCCGAACATGATCCTCGACGACGGTGGCGACGCCACCCTGCTCGTCCACAAGGGGGTCGAGTTCGAGAAGGCGGGCGAGGTGCCCGATCCCGCCTCGGCCGAATCGGAGGAGTTCCGGATCATCCTCGAGACGCTGAAGCGCTCGTTGGAGGCCGACCCGCAGCGCTGGACCAACATCGCCGCTCAGATCAAGGGCGTCACCGAGGAGACGACCACCGGCGTCCACCGCCTCTACCAGCTGGCCGAGACCGGCGACCTGCTCTTCCCGGCGATCAACGTCAACGACTCGGTGACCAAGTCGAAGTTCGACAACCTCTACGGCTGCCGCCACTCGCTGGTCGACGGGATCAACCGCGGAACCGACGTGATGATCGGCGGCAAGGTCGCGGTGGTCTGCGGCTACGGCGACGTCGGCAAGGGCTGCGCCTCATCGCTGCGCGGTCAGGGTGCCCGCGTGATCGTCACCGAGATCGACCCGATCTGCGCCCTGCAGGCGGCGATGGAGGGCTACGAGGTGCGCACGCTCGACGAAGTCGTCGACAGCGCCGACATCTTCGTCACCGCCACCGGCAACAAGGACATCATCACCGTCGAGCACATGGCGCGGATGAAGCACAACGCGATCGTCGGCAACATCGGCCACTTCGACAACGAGATCGAGATGGCGGCGCTGGAAGAGTCAGACGCCGAGCGGATCAACATCAAGCCGCAGGTCGACGAGTGGCGCTTCCCCGACGGCCACTCGATCATCGTGCTCTCCGAAGGCCGCCTGCTCAACCTCGGCAACGCCACCGGCCACCCCAGCTTCGTGATGTCGAACTCCTTCACCAACCAGGTGATTGCCCAGATCGAGCTCTTCGGCCAGCCCGAGGGCTTCGCCGCCAAGGAGGTCACGGTGCTGCCCAAGCACCTCGACGAGAAGGTCGCCCGCCTCCACCTCGACGCCCTCGGCGTCAAGCTGACCGAGCTCTCCGCCGAGCAGGCCGCCTACCTCGGCATCCCCGCCGAGGGCCCCTACAAGCCCGACCACTACCGCTACTAGTAGGAGGGATTGGCGAAACCCCCGCGCGCGTCTGGCGGCGGCGGACGCCGCGCGGAACGGCGTCCTCGGTCGGCCAAATAGCGCTGCTATTCGGCCTCCCTGTGTCCTTGTTCCGCTTGGTCCGGCGCTCGCCAGTCGCACACGCGGGCTTCGCCAAACCCTCCCAAACAACTCTTGCGAAGCCTGTCTTTACAGCAGCTCGACTGGGGTGCCGTGGTAGCCGACGCGGGCGAGGCGCCGGGCTTCGCCACCGGGCCAGAGGGTGAGGTCGAGGTTGGCGCGGTCATCGGCGGGCTCCATTCGTAGCCAGGCCAGCGGGGCGTCGGCGGTGGCGCGCCCGCCCGCCTCGCGGATGGTCTTGAAGAGGTGTGCTCGTTCCTCGTCGCTGAGGTATTGGCTGACGATCGAGTGGTAGATCACGGTGGCTCTCCCCGGTGCGGATGCGGCGAGCATTCGCTCGGCCCAAGGGGCAGCCGACTCGCGGTCGAGCTCGACCGGCTCCGCTGCCGCGACCTCCAGGGCGCCGCGAATGCGGGTGATCCGCTCGAGCTGGTCGGGCCAGATGTAGGTGAGCAGGGTGAGACGGCCCTCGGGAGTGGTCGGGTCGATCGGCGACGCGTCGCATCCTTGTCGGCCGGCGACCGCGATCTCGGCGGGCAGGGCGGGGGGCGCTTTGCCCTCGAGCTGGAGCTTCAGCTCGACCGGCGAGTCATCGGGCCCCCAGGAGAAGCCGTCCGCCTCGTAATGGAAACGGTCCCAGCGCAAGTTCAAGCCGGCGCCGGCGCCGACCTCGAGCAGGCGCAACGGCAGCCCGGTCTCAGCGAAGACGGCGGCGAAGCCGAAGAGGAGGGCGGCGCAGCGGCCGACCTCGTTCGTCTGCACCGGCAGGTCGAGCAGCTCGCGCAGCTCGGCCGCGTTGCGGCGCAGCACCTTTTGGAAGCAGTCCCACGTAGCCGGCGCGCTGCCGGCCCGGTAGGCCTCGGCGAGGTCCGGCTCGCGCTCGGTCAGCACCAGCCGGTTCACCCCGCCCAAAAGGCGCAGGCCGAGGACCGAGAACCGCGGGTCCTCCTCGTGGCCGCGCAGGATCTCCCAGGTCGGTCCCTGCTCGCGGACGTCGGCGACCGCCCGCTCCAGTAGCCCCGCGTACAGCTCGGAGCCGATCAGCCTGCACGCGTCCGCCTGCCACTGGAGCTGGGCGGCAATCGCGTCCTGGGGCGATTCGGGCATGCGCCCGATTTTAGGAAGGCTGTTAATCGCCGACCACGAGCGTCGCCTCCATGCCTTTGGCCTCGTGTTTGTAGAGGCTGCAGTAGAGGCGATAGGTGCCGGGGGAGAGGGCGAGGCGGGAGCTTGCCTGCGAGAGGGAGGGAGTCGAGGGGATTTCCAGGTCCGGGTCTTCCGTGCCCTCGTGTTCGAGAACGAGGTTGTGAGGGTCTTCGCCCTGGTTGTTGAGCTGGATGATCACTTCTCCGGCGTCGAGTTCCGGGCGGGAGAGGGTGTAGCTGTACTCGACCGCTTTGACGCCGAGGTGGCCGACTTCGGGTTCGGGTTCCGTCGGCGAAGGTGGTTCGGGGAGGGGCGAAATCGGCAGCGAGGGTTGGGACGTGAGGGCGTTGGGTGGGGACTGCGCTGCACACGTCCACCAGTGCTTGACGCGCTTCACCCTTCGCCACTGTCCGTGCCGCCGCACCCGCTTGGCGACTCGCTTTGAGTGCTGCTTCCAGGTGCACCCATCCGTTGGCGTCGGGGCGGCGGCGAGCGCCGGTATGGCTATCGAGCCGGCAGCGAGAGCCGCGAGTCCGAGCGCAGTGATCAGCGCGGCTCCGGCCGGGCCGAGCCGGATCGCCGTCCTTCGGCTCACGCCTTCACCAGGACCGGCCGTTGGAAGGAGGAGGCGCCGGGGATGACCGAGGCGGCGTCGTGTCCCAGCCATTCCTCCAGCAGCGAGCAGTACATGCCGCGGAAGTCGCTGGTGACGCGGACGTTGTCGTTCTGGTCGAGTTTGGTCAGGCCGGGGAATTCGCCGACCATCTCGCCCTTGGCTTTCGAGCCGACTACGAAGGCGCAGCCGGCGGCGCCGTGGTCGGTGCCGAGCGAGGCGTTCTCCTCCGGGCGGCGGCCGAACTCGCTCCACATCTCGATCAGGACGCGGTCGGCGAGCCCGCGCGCTTCAAGGTCGCGCTGGAAGGCGAGCACGCCCTCGCAGGTCTCCCGCAGACCACCGGCGAGGTCTTCGGCCTCGTCGGCGTGGGTGTCGTAGCCGCCGGAGGCGCGGATCGTCACCACCCGCATCGGCAGCCCGGCGGCGATGAAGGCGGCGAGGCCGGCGAGCTTGTGGGAGAAGTAGGTGTCGGGATAGGCGACCGGGCTGCTGAAGTCGCCGATTCCGCCGAGGTCGGTGCGCAGCTTGTCGGTCTGGGAGGTGGCACGGCGCACCTGAGCCAGCGCCGGTGAGTCGGCGGGCAGCGAGCCGAAGCGGGCGAAGCTCTTGTACATCTCGTCGGAGATCGGCGCGCTGACCGGCGACCAGAGGTCGTAGCCGTCGACGCTGTCGATCGCGGCCACCGGCTTTTCCGCGGTGGCGATCATCGGCGAGAGCGAGCCATCCATCGAGAGGCCCTGCAGGGGGTTGTCTTCGTCGCCGACCTGGTCCAGGTAGCGACCGAGCCAACCGGTGTGCGAGCCGACGTCGAGCTCGCCGATCTCGTAGTAGTGGCGCGAGGTGAAGTGCGACTGGTCGGGGTGGTCGTAGCCGATCGCGGGGAAGGCGCTGACCTTGCCCTCACCATGCAGGGTGGCCAGGGCGGCCGCCGAGGGATGCCACTGCAGTTGTGGGTCCTCGCTGAATTCCATGCTGGGGTCGGCGGGGAGAGCGAGATTGGGGCGCAGCTGCGCGTAACGCGCGTCGCCGACCGGGGCGAGCACGCTGAGCGCGTCGATGCCGCCGTCGAAGAAGATCGAGACGAGGATCTTGTCGGTGCTCGCCGCCTGGGCGATGCCCTCCTCGAAGGCGGCGAGGGGGATCTTCGAGGCGCCGTAGACGGCCAGCGCCAGGCCGGCGCTCCAGGAGAGGAAGCTGCGCCGCGAGAGCCCGGTGCCGGCGGGATCGGGCATGCCCGCCTCGATCGCGGGCAGGCCCCGGCCGGCTTCCGCCGCGGCGGAGCGGAGGAGCTGGGAGCGGGTGTAGTCGTCGCAGCAGTTGCCCATGGTCAGCTCCTCCTCATTGCAGGATCAGGTCGGGGCTGACGCCGATCAGCTGCAGCAGGGCGTTCTGGCGCATCGCCCGGTAAGGCCCCTGCTGCCATTTGGCGATCGCCAGTTTCTCGCTGCGCCGGGCGAAGTCGAGCAGCTCGGCGCGGTGTTCGTCGCGCAGGGCCGGCGACCCCCACGAGGCCAGCGCCCGCGCCAGCGCTTCTTCGGCGGTCTCGGTGGTGCTGTATTCGCCGTTCCAGGCGTCTACCGAGATCTGGTCGAGGACGTAGTCGACCATGTTCCAGCGCGCCCGCAGGCGCGAGGTGTCGAGCCAGCGGCTGTCGTCCCAGCCGGAGACGTTGGGCGGCCAGAAGAGCTGCTGCCCGGCCTCCTCGCAGAGCCAGACCCAGGCGTAGGCGTCGATGCCGCGCCCGGTCGCCCGCAGCATCCCGGCGAGCTGCACCACCGGCGGCTTCACCATCGCCTGGCCTTCGTAGAGCTCGGGGCCGGCGAGGATGGCCTCGAGCACCGGCCGGATCGCCCAGCCGGAGCCGCGATAGGTGTTGATCAGGCTTTCGCGGACGCTTGCGGACGGCGGCTGGGGGATGAAGTAGCTCCACAGCTTTTCGACGAAGAAGGAGGGGTGGAGGGGGTTCTCGACGCAGAGGCGGCAGGCGTCTTCCCAGCCCCAGTTGCCGCTCTGCCCGAAGACCGTCTTGTTGGCGGTGTCGTGGCGTTTGGGATCGAAGCGGAAGTTGTGGGCGCCGAGCTCGTTCGACCAGTCGTAGGTCCAGCCGGTCAACGCCCGCGCCTGCTCGCGGATGTCGTCCTCGCTGTAGGCGCCGCGGTCGGCGCCGAGCGAGAACAGCTCCATCATCTCGCGGGCGTAGTTCTCGTTCGGCGCCTGCTTGGTGTTTTCGGCGCCGTTCAGCCATTGCAGCATCGCCGGGTCGACGGTGACCGCCTTGAAGAGGTCGAGGAAGGAACCGAAGCAGGCGGAGCGGAAGAGGTTCGACTGGTCGATCATCTGCTGCTGGCGGGAGACGCCGGCGTTGGAGGTGGCGAACCAGTCGTGGAAGACCAGCGCCATCCGCTCGACCAGCGGCTGGTCTGAGCGCACCATGCGGTCGAGGAACCAGAGGTGATCGTGGCCGTAGGAGTCGGCGGGGGCGATCGGGTTGTTGTCGTCGTCGACCGGGGCGGGGCCGTGCAGCGTCGCGGGACCGCTCGGCCGGGTCAGCGACTGGACCGCGCCGAGCAGCCCCAGGCCGGCCAACTGCTCGGCTTGGCCCGGCAGGGCGCCGAAGCCGGCTCGTTCCAGCAGGCGCTTTGCCTGCGCCGGCCCGAAGCTGCCCTGGTAGGTGCCGGGCGGGCGGGGATCGCGATCGATCAGGACCGCGGTGTTGGAGGCGCAGCGGTCGGCCGGCCTGGGCCCCGGGCCGCGATGGTGCCCGCGCCTGGGCTTGTGCTTGTGCTTGACGGTGTACTTCTGCACCCGCCAGCCGCACTCGCCGTCGGGAACCCAGCGGTAGTGGACGTCCTTCCAGGCGTGCTTGTGCCGGTGCTTGCGTCCCCTCTGCTTGGGCCGCGCCGCGCTCGCTGTCGCCAGGGGAATCGCCATGCCGAATAGGGACCCTCGCCGGGTCCGACACGATCTCCTCGACAATCGGGGCGGAAAGCTGAACTAATGCAGGCCGTTTGGACGTTCGGCCGATGCGAGCGCATCGGCGCCGTCGTCCGGGGGGCGCTCGAACCAGACCAGGGCGAGGAGGCCGGCCCAGAAGCCGAGCATCGCGAGCAGGGCGAGGGTGTCGCTGACGTCGTATCCCGCCGAAATCAGCTGGTCGTGGGTCGCAAGCGTCGGCACGATCGCCACCGCCAGCACCTCGACCGTGCGCAGGCAGAGCAGGACCCTGACCGGGGTCGAGCGCAGCCAGGGGAAGCCGTCGGCCCACTGCTGGATGGCGACCACCGCGAACAGGGTCAGCACCCAGGCCTGCAGGCCCTCGGGCAGCAGTCCGGTCGTGAAGGAGCCCCAGTAGACGAGGAAGGTGAGGAAGGGGACGATGACGGCGACGGTGACCGGCCACTTCCAACGGCGCCAGGCGCGCCAGAGACTGACCAGCAGCAGCGGGAAGAAGACGATCGCGACGCCGAATGGGAGCGTGTTCCAGTACTGGAAGGAGATGTGGATCAGCGGTGGGGAGGTGCCGCCGATCAAGTTGATCGATGGGTTGTCGCCGTGGAAGAGCGCCAGCATCATCGGCACCACCGTGTCGCCGAGCGATTCGAGCCGGTGACTGAACCAGACCCCGGGATCCCCCCAGGGGCTCGCCTTGATGCCGGGCCCCGCTTCGGTGATGTAGTCGATGAAGCCGTTCTGGGAGTAGTGGTCGCCGTTGACGAGGCGCCAGAGCAGGGCGAAGGCGCCGACCCCTAGCAGCAGCCAGAACGCCGGCGCCGGCCGCGGTCGCTTCAGCTTGGGGCGGACCAGGGGCCAGAGCGCGATCAGCAGCAGCGCCGGCACCGAGAGCAGCGCCATCGGGTGGATCAGGTAGCCGACGCCGACGAGCGCGCCCGCGCGCAGCGGGCGCCCGGAGATCAAACAGGCCGCGGCCAGCAGGACGAAGGAGGCGGCCAGCAGCTTCGGCCAGGTGTACCAAGTCTCGTGCAGGATCACCGGGGTGGTGGCAGCGAGCAGGACCGCAAGTTGCGCGGCGCGGGAGCCGGCAAGGCGCCGGGTCAGGGTCCAGAGGGAGAGCAGAGCGGTGCAGGAGAAGGCCATAGCCGCCAGCCGGAAGGCCATGAAGCCCTGCGCGTCGAACGGCGCCCAGCCCTGTTCGGGCATCGTCGTCGGCGGCTTGCCGCCGCCGAGCAGCACCAGCGGCGCCTCGGCGATGCCGGCCAGCGGACCGCGACTCGAAAAGTTGTAGGGCGAGAAGTAGGAGGCGCCCAGTTCGCTGTAGGGGGCGGTGCCGTGGGCGACCAGCTGGACGACGTGGAAGGGGATGCGGCTGTCCGGGCGCGAGCCGACCTCGAAGGTGCGCGAGATCTGACCCGCGAAGAGCTCACCGTCCGGTCCCGGCGACCAGAGCGCACGGGCGGTGGCCAGCCCGAACAGGGAGCCGACGATCAGCAGCGCCCGTCGCTCCTCGGGCGCCAGCATCCCCTCCGGCTCCGACCAGAGCAGGACGGCGGTGAGCAGGGCAGCGAGGACCGGTCCAAGCACGGCGAGGCTGACCGCGTAGGCGCCGCTGGAGTCGGCCAGGGCCCAGGCGAGGCCGCCGGTGAGGACCAGCAGGGCGAGGCCGGGCAGGGGAAGGAAGCCGAGACCGACGTCGCGGCGGCCGGCGAAGGCGCGCCAGGTGATTCCGGGGCCGAGCAGTAGGACCAGCACCAGCGCGGCGGTGCAGGTCACGCGCACCAGGTCGACCAGCTGCCCGGAGCGGTCGCCGAACACCGTTTCCGGCGGTTTGGCGAAGGCACCGAGCAGGCAGCCGACAGCGGCCAGCGCCAACAGAGCCAGCATCACGGCCTTCTCCCAGCGGGCCCCAGCCGTGGCCCCCGCGGCGATCGTCATCGCGCCTGTCTACCAGAGCGGGCTAGGTAGTTCCCGCCAGGGGCTCCCAGCGGAAGCGGCGGGTGGCGACGAAGGCGCCGATCAGTGCCCAGATCAGCAACGGGGTGATGTTGTCCGCTTCGAGGCCGGCGCCGCTCGCTTCGGGGGAGAGGGTGCCCTGCAGGCCGATCGCGAGGTGGTAGAGGGGGAAGATGCGGCCGACCTCCTGCAACCAGTGGGGAAGCTGGTCGATCGGGATCCAGACGCCGGAGAAGAAGGCGAGGATGACGACGGTGAAGGGGGCGATCGTCGAGGCGGCGTCGACGGTGGGGGTGAAGGCTGTCAGCGCGATGCCGAGCGTGCAGAGGGTGGCGGTGCCGAGGGCGACGTAGACGAGGAAGCCGAGGAAGCCGGCGCCGGGGAACTCGACTCCGTAGGCGATCACGCCGATCGCGACCAGCAGCAGCGTCATCGCCAGCGCTTGGGCGGTGGCGCGCAGGATCTGGGCGACGATGAATGTCCAGGACGGCATCGGCGTGCCGCGCAGCCGCTTCAACTGGCCGCGCTCGCGCTGGGTGGTGATCGAGACGGCGAGGGTGGTGAAGGTCGAAAGCGAGATCGAGTAGGCGGTGATCCCGGCCATGAAGTAGGCCTGGGCGCTCAGCTTCAGATGGGTCGGCAGGGTCACCATTTCGTCGCCGCCCTTGATGAAGATCGAGTTGAAGAGGACGAGGAAGATCAGCGGGAAGAAGAAGGTGAAGACGAGCGCGCGCGGCGTGCGCAGGGCGACGAGGATCGCCGTCCGCGCCTGGGCGAGGACGATGCGGCGATCGCTCATGGTGCCTGCTCCCCCGTCGTCCCGCCGGCGCCGGGCGGATCTTCACCGCCGGTGAGGTCGAGGAAGATGTCCTCGAGGCTGGGCTTGCGCACCTCGAGGTCGAGGAGGGTGATGCCGCGCTCCTCGGCCAGCGAGAGCAGCCGGTAGAGGTCGCGCTGGGGCTGCTCGGTCTCGACGCTGACTTCGCCACCGGCGACTTGGAGCGGGGTGGAGAGGTGGGTGCGCAGCTCCTCGGTCGTAAGCCCGCCGTTGAGCCGGAAGCCGATCACGGTGCGGCGGCCGAGGCTGGCGCCGAGCTCGCTCGTCGGTCCCTGCGCGACGATCCGCCCTTCGCGCAGGATTGCCACCCGGTCGGCGAGGTGCTGGGCCTCCTCCATGTAGTGGGTGGTGAGGAAGACCGTCTTGCCCAGCGCCTTCAGCCCCTCGATCATGTTCCAGGCGTCGCGGCGCGCGGTCGGGTCGAAGCCGGTCGTCGGCTCGTCGAGGAAGATCAGGTCGGGGTCGCCGATGATCCCGATCGCGACGTCGACGCGGCGCTTCTGCCCCCCGGAGAGCGAGCCGATTCGCGCCTCGCGCTTGCCGCCGAGCCCGGTCAGCTCGATCGTCTCCTCGACCGGCCGCGGCGCCGGGTAGAAGGTGGCGAAGAGGTCGACCGCCTCGCGCACGGTCAGCAGCGGGTCGAGCTCGCACTCCTGCAGGACGAGGCCGACGCGGCTGCGCCACTCGCGGGTCGGCTGCTCCGGGTCGACGCCGAGCACCTCGACCTCGCCGCCGCTGCGCTCGCGGTAGCCCTCGAGGATCTCGATCGTCGTCGTCTTGCCGGCGCCGTTGGGTCCGAGAAAGCCGAAGACCTCACCCGCGGCCACCTCGAAATCGATGCCGGCGACGGCCTCCTGCTCGCCATAGGACTTGCGCAGCCCTTTGACGCTGATCGCGCTGGCGCTCACGCGCCCCAACATACCCAAGAGCGATTACCGGCCAAACCCAGGCTCCGTCGGGAGCGGGGAAAGTAGTTTGCTAAACTAATTACCAAGGCTAATCAATGACTTCCGAGACGACGAAGAACACTTCCCTCACCGACTCAGCCGCCCGGCTGCGGATGGGAGTGGTGCGCACGGCGCGGCGGCTGCGGCAGGAGGCGGCGGCTGAGGCAAGCGGCCTGACGCCGACCTCGACCGCGGCGCTGGCGACGATCGAGCGCCACGGCCCGTTGACGCCCAGCGAGCTGGCTGAGATCGAGCGGGTCAAGCGACCGACGATCACCCGCACGCTCGGTTGCCTGGAGCGGGAGGGACTGATCGACCGCACACCCGATCCCGACGACGGGCGCAGCAACCTGATCAGCGTCAACGCCGCCGGGCGCGAGCGACTGCGCCGCCTGCGCGGCCGCAAGAACGCCTACCTGGCGCGCCGCATGCGCGACCTGCCCGCCGAAGATGTGGCGACGCTCGAGCGCGCCGCCGAGATTCTCGAGCAGATGCTCGAGGAGCCGCGCCGAGGACGCGGTGATCGGCAGTGAGTGCGGGTCTGAGGCGAAGCTTCAGCTCTCTCGCGGTTCCCAACTATCGACGCTACTTCGCCGGCCAGCTGGTCTCGCTCTCGGGGACCTGGATGCAGACCGTGGCAGCGCTCTGGCTCGTGCTCAGCCTCACCGGCAGCGGCGTCGCTGTCGGCCTCACCACCGCCCTGCAGTTCCTGCCGATGCTGCTCCTCGGCGCCTGGGGCGGCCTGCTCGCCGATCGCTTCCCCAAGCGCAAGCTGCTGATGGTCACCCAGGCGTTGATGGCGCTGCCGGCTCTCGGGCTCTTCGCGGTCACCCTGGCGGGTATCGCGGCGCCCTGGATGGTCTTCCTCGCGGTCTTCGCGATGGGCGCGGTCAACGCGGTCGACAACCCGACCCGGCAGAGCTTCGCGATCGAGATGGTCGGTTCGGATCGCGTCGTCAACGCGGTCAGCCTCAACAGCGTGATCGTGCAGTCGGCCCGCATCGTCGGCCCCGCCTTCGCCGGGCTGCTGATCGCCGGCTTCGGCGTCGTGCCCTGCTTCGCCGTCAACGTCCTCTCCTTCGGCGCGATGATCTTCGCCCTCTGGGGAATGGACCCTGCGCAACTGCGCAGCGCCCCGCCGGCCGAACACGAGGCGGGGGCGATCCGCGCCGGCCTGCGCTACGTACGAGCAACTCCGGAACTGGCGGTGCCGCTGGCGCTGATGGCCTTGGTCGGCACGCTCGGCTTCAACTTCCAGGTGGTGCTGCCATTGCTGGCGCGCTTCAGCTTCGACGGCGGTGCCGGCGTCTACGCGGCGTTGGTCTCGGCAATGGGTCTCGGTTCGGTGGCGGGAGCGCTCATAACCGGTGCCCACGGCCGCACCGGGCCGAAGCTGATCGCCGGCGCCGCTCTCGCCTTCGGCACTACCGCGCTGGCGGCGGCCGTGGCTCCGGCGCTGGCAGTCGAGGTCGTCGCCCTGGCCCTGCTCGGCGCCGCCTCCGTCACCTTCGCGGCGACGATCAACTCCTCGCTGCAGCTGACGGTCGCTCCCCACATGCGCGGCCGCGTGATGGCCCTCTACTCGGTCGTCTTCCTCGGCTCGACCCCGATCGGCGGGCCGCTCGCCGGTTGGCTCGCGCAGTCCTATGACCCGCGCTGGGCGCTCGTGCTTGCCGCGATCTCCGGGCTAAGCGCTGCCTGGGCGGCGCGCGTTTGCTTCGCCCGGATGCGTGAGAGAGCCGGGGAGAGGGGTTCGGCGGACACTCCAAGCTTTCGTCCGACGGGCCCCTCTCCCCAGGTCCCTACTTAGCCGACGTAGCCGGCCGACTTCAGGTACGCCGCAGCCGCCTGCTTGGGCGTCTGCTTTTCGAGTTCGACCCGGGCGTCGAGCTCCTGCATGACTTTCAGGTCGAGTCCTTCCTGGACCTGCAGGATCGTCTTTTCGTAGTCCGGACCCGCTTTTTCGGCGACCGACTTCTTGGTCACGAAGATCACGTTGCCGGCGGGGAAGACGTGCTTGTCATCTTCGAGGATGACGAACTTGTCTTTCTCGGCCGCGAGCTGCGGGTCGGTGGTGAAGAGGATGGAGAGATCGGCCTGGCCCTTTTCCAGCACGGTGTAACGCAGGCCGATGTCGACTGGCGTGAAGGACTTGAATTTGAGCCCGTACAGTTTTTCCAGGCCGGCCAGGCAATCGATTCGCTGACGACACTCAGGCGAACCGTAGAGCGTCATTTTTTCCGACCTGCCATCGAGGTCGGAGATCGTTTCCAAGCCTTCTTCTTCGGCGAATTTCTTCGTCGTGCCGACGGCGTTTGCGCTGGCAAACGGAGTGGGTTCGAAGGCTGTCAGCCCTTCCTTTTCGAATTCGGCGTTTGCCTTTTCCCACGCGCCAGTGGCGTCTGAGGGGACTTCTTCCGGTTCGAGACCGAAGAACGACGTCAGTGCCGTGCTGGCGTACTCCGGATAGCCGGAGATCTGACCCGTGTTCACTGCCTTCAGCGCAACTGTTTCAGAGCCGAGGTTGAGCGCGCTCTTCACCTTGTAGCCGGCGGCTTTGAGGGCTTGGGCGTAGATTTCGCCGAGAATTTCCTGTTCGGGGAAGTTCTTCGAGCCGATCGTCAAGTTGACGTTGGCGTTCTTCGGGTTGGAGACGATCGCGCCCGCGCTGCCACCTTCTTCGCTGCTGCTCGTGCTGTCGTCATCGCTGCTGCCGCAGGCGACGACGCCGAGGCTGAGGGCTAGGGCGAGCAGCAAGGCGACGGCTGCGCGCAGACGAGTGAACTGGGGCCTCATTGGATTCCTCTCTTGTCGTTTACGTGGACGAGACTCAGGCGGTTTTCAGCTGCAAGCCTTTCGAAGTGAGCCGACGTTGCAGCGCGGCAAGCCCAAACTCGAGGATCAGAGCGAGCAGCGCGACCAAGATGGCGCCTGCGAGCCGCCCGTTCTCGCCATAGATGCTGGCGTTGATGATGTAGTCGCCGAGAGTCACCACGCCGGCCAGTGGCGCGATCGTCGCGGTGGCGACAATCGCGATGGTTGCTCCGCGCACGCCTCCCATCACGGTAGGGATTGCCAGCGGCAGCTCGACCTTGCGGAGGACCTCCAGCTCGCTCATTCCGATCCCTCTCGCGGCATCCACGATGGCGCGATCGACCTGCCGTACGCCGACGTAGGCGTTGGTGAGGATCGGCGGGATGCCGAGGATCGCCAGCACCGGAGTGACCGTTACGAGTCCGACGCCGATCAGGGCGGCAACCAGTGCGATCAGCGCCAGCTCCGGGATCGCGCGCCCGGCATTGCCGAGCCCGATTGCCAGTAGTTCCCCCTTGCCTCGATGGCCGAGGTAGAGGCCGATCGGCAAAGCGATGATCAACGCCAGCGCCAGTGCCAGGACGGTCACCTCGAGTTGCTTGAGGATGAGTTCGATCGTCTGGGAGAGGCCCCCGACGCTCTTGCCGCCGGTGACATTGGAGCTCTGGGGCGTGAAGATGAATTCGATTGCGCCGCCAAAGGAGGCAAAGACCGGGTGCGAGATGCTCATGCCGGTCTCACTCGCCGCCACGGTGTGGTCAGCCGTTGTGCAAGCAGGAGCACCCCGTCGAGCGCGAAGGCCAAGAGGATGCCGATCCCCCCGGCGATGATGACGCTGGTCGGGAAGGTGAGGTTGCCGCTGCCATAGATCTGAGTACCAAGTCCGCCGGCGCCTATGAAGACGGCCAAGGTGGCGATCGCGACGGTGCTCACAGTTGCGATTCTCAGTCCGGCGATGATCTCAGGGGTCGCCAGCGGTAGCTCCACCCGCCAGAGCAGTTGTCGCTCCGTCAGCCCCATTCCACGAGCCGCGTCCTTGACTGAATCCGGCACGTTGGCCAGGCCGAGCATCGTGTTGCGATAGATGATCTGCAGCGTGTAGGCAGCGAGGACGATGATTGCCGTGTCCCGGCCAAGGCCCGTGATCGGTAGGAGCAAAAAGAAAAAGGCAAGGCTCGGGATCGTGTAGAGCACGCCCGTGACCGCCAGGAGAGGCGGTCGCAGCCAACCTCGGCGATGTGCCAAGAGCGCCAGGGCAAACGCGACTATGAAGCCGAGCAGAACCGAGAAGACGACCAATTCGATGTGCTGAAGCGTCGGAGTGCCGAAGCGGTCGATGTGGTGGCGAGCCCAGTCGAAGCAGAAGACCTCATCCGGTTTCGCTTGGCAGGGAAGGCTCTCGGAGGTGCGTTCATGAAAGAAGCCTTTGCCGACTTCGCCTGCCGCGGCGATCAGCGACGGATTAGTCACGTGGGCGCTCCGTCGCCGCGCGCTCCTCGGTCTTCGCCTTGGGTGAGACGAGGAACTCGGAGATGATCTCGACTGAGAGGACGCCGTGGATGCGGCCCTGGCGATCGGCGACGGCCGCGTACTGCGCCCCGCCCTGGAGCATGTCGGCGAGGGCGTCGCGCATCACGTCGTCGCGGTCGAGCAGGGGGCCGAGCGGCGAGTCGGGGCGGGCCGGCACCTGCTCGCCGGCAAGGTCGCGCTCGGAGAGCCAGCCGAGCGGGCGGCGATCGCTGTCGACGAGGAGGGGATAGGGGACCTCGGCGCCGGCGAGCTTCGCCCGCACCTCGGCGGTCGCCTGGCCGACGTGGGCGAGCGGCGCCTCCCAGAGGTCGATGTCGGCGACCCGCATCAGGGCCAGCCGCTTCAGCGCCCGGTCGGCGCCGACAAAGTCCTCGACGAACTCGTCGGCCGGATCCATCAGTAGCTCCGCCGGGGTTGCGTACTGAGCCACCTTGCCGCCCTCGCGCATGATCGCGATCCGGTCGCCCATCTTGATCGCCTCGTCGATGTCGTGGGTGACGAAGAGGACGGTCTTGCCGATCTCCGCCTGCAGGCGCAGGAACTCGTTCTGCAGGCGCTCGCGGTTGATCGGGTCGATCGCGCCGAAGGGCTCGTCCATCAGCATCACCAGCGGGTCGGCGGCGAGGGCGCGGGCGACGCCGACGCGCTGTTGCTGACCGCCGGAGAGCTGCGCCGGGTAGCGCTCGGCGAGGTCGGGATCGAGCCCGACCAGGGCCAGCAACTCGGTCGCACGCGCGGCGGTGCGCTCCTTCTTCCAGCCGAGCAGTTGCGGGACCGCGCCGATGTTCTGGGCGATCGTGCGGTGGGGAAAGAGGCCGATCTGCTGGATCACGTAGCCGATCTCACGCCGCAACTGCGCCGGGCTGCGCTCGCGCACCGACCGCTCGCCGATCAGGATGTCGCCGCCGCTCGGCTCGACCATGCGGTTGACCATCCGCATCGCCGTCGTCTTGCCGCAGCCGGAGGGGCCGACGAGGACGCAGATCTCGCCCGCCGGGACCTCGAGCGTGAGCTCGTCGACCGCCGGCTTGGCAGAGCCGGGATAGCGCTTGGTGGCGCCTGCGTAGCGGACCGCTGACGCGCCGCTGCTCGACCCTCGCTCAGTCGCTTCTTCGCTGGGCACTCGGCCCGAGCCTATACCCCTCGGGCCGCGGCGCTAAGCGTGTTGAGCGTGGGCGGGGCAGCTCGGCGCCCCGGGCTGAGCCCTCTTACTGAGCCAAAAGAGGGCCGCGAAGATCGCCGTGCCGATGACGTTTAGGACCAGCTTGTAGTCCAGCTCGACCGCGCCGAAGACGTCCTCGCGGCTGGGCCGGGTCTCGGGGATCAGGCCGGCGAGGCTGAAGAGGGCGTCGATCGCCAGGGCGGCGATGATCATCGTCACCAGCATCAGGGAGACGATGCGGATGGTGAAGGTCCAGCCGTAGTACTTGCGATAGATAGCGATGATCGGCAGCACGATCAGGTCGGCGAAGATGAAGGCCATCACACCGGCGAAGCTGATCCCGCCGGACCAGAGCACGGCGGCGAGCGGGATGTTGCCGACCGAGCAGACGAAGCTGAGCACGGCGATCAACGGGCCGACGATCACGTTCTCGATCGCGACGACCCAGCCCGGCGCGTCGCTGATGAAGAGGACGTTGAAGAAGTCATCGCCGAGCAGGCCGATGAAGCCGGCGAGCAGGAAGCCGATGCCGATCTCCTTCCAGAGCATCTGCCAGTCACCGCGGAAGTTGAGCGCGACCTCACTCCAGCCGTCGGCGGAAAGGACGCGCTCGCGCAGGCTCCTTCCCTCGTCGGCGGATCCGTGGTCGTGCTCGTGATCCGCGTCCGCCTCCTGGGCGTGGCGGCGTGCCTGCTCCTCCAGTCGAGGGGAGACGAAGGCGCGTAGGAAAACGGCCATCAGCACGATCATCAGGATGCCGCCGAGGTACTCGGCAAGGGTGAACTGCCAGCCGAGCAGGACCCAGAGCACCAGGCCCAGCTCCCAGACCAGGTTGGTCGAGGCGAACTGGAAGGCGAGCGCCGCCGAGGCCGAGGCGCCCTTCTGGAAGAGGCTCTTGGCGATCGCGATCGCGGCGTAGGAGCAGGAAGAGGAAGCGGCGCCGAGCCCGGTCGCCCAGACCACCGGTTTGGCACCCTCGCCGGCCATTGTCGCCTCGATCCGCTCGCGCGGCACCCAGGCCTGGACGATGCCCGAGATCGCGAAACCGAGGACCAGGGCCCACCAGACCTCGTAGGCCATCAGGAAGGACTGCTTGAGCCCCTCGAGGATCGTGTCGGCGACGTCGGCCACGGGATCACCGTAGCATACCCCCAGGGGGTATATGGATCGGTCCGCGACTAGGCGTTGATGCCGAGGCGCCGCGAGCGCTCGACCGCCCGCGCAACCACTTCCTCCGCGCCGGACACCTCGCCGCCGCGCATCAGCACGCGCCCGCCGACCACGGTCGTGTCTACGACCGACCCGCTCGCCGCATAGACGAGGTCCGAGCTCAGATCTCCCAGCGCGAGCTCATACGAACTGGGACGCAGCAGGAGGAAGTCCGCCCTCTCGCCAACCGCCGGTGCAACGTTTTTCGGTGGCGGGAGCACCGAAAAACGTTGCACTGCGTCGGGGCCACTGCGAAGAAGCGGCGATCGAAGTCCGGTGGCGATTTCCCAGGCCTCCTCGGCGGGAATGGCGGTGGCGTCGGCGGCGGCGTGTCGTTGGGAGAGGGCGAAGAGCTTGAGGTCGGAGAGCAGGTCGAGCGAGTCGTTGGAGCCGGCGCCGTCGGTGCCGAGGCCGACGCGCACGCCCGCCTCGCGGGCGACGGGGTAGGGGAAGACGCCGCCGACGGCCAGCTTCATGTTGGCGACCGGGTTGGCGACGACGGTGCAGCCGCGGGCGGCGATCAGCTCCAGCTCGGCCCGGTCGAGCCAGACGCCGTGGGCGAGCACGGTGCGCTCGCCGAGCACGCCGAGTCGATCCAGGTAGGCGGCGGGGCGGAGACGGTGCCGCTCGACGCAATCGATCACCTCCTGCTCGGTCTCGGAGAGGTGGATCTGGATCGAGACCCCGCGCTCGGCCGCGGTCTCGGCGACCCAGCGCAGCAGGCCTTCGCTGACCGTATAGATCGAGTGCGGCGCCAGCGACACGCCGACCGCGCCGTCGAGGCCGGAGAGCTCGTCGAGGTTGGCCAGCGCTTTGTCCCGCATCGCCGCCGTCTCGCCATCGGCGTCGAAGAGCGGTCCTCCGATCGTCGCCCGCAGGCCGGCGTCGAGGACGGCGCGGGCCGATTCGCCGGGATGCCAGTACATGTCCCAGAAGCGGGTCGTGCCGGTGCGGATCATCTCCAGGCAGGCGAGGCGCGTGCCCCAGTAGACGTCCTCCGGCTCGAGCTTCTGCTCGATCGGCCAGATCGCCTCCTGTAGCCAGCGCATCAGCGGCAGGTCTCCCTTGTAGCCGCGGAAGAGGGTCATCGCGGCGTGGGTATGGCCGTTGACCAGCGGAGCGACCAGCGGCGCTCCGGCGGCGTCGATCGTCTCGTCACCGGGCTCGGCCGTCACCGCCGGCCCGAGTGCCGCGATCTCACCGCCGACGCAGCGCACCCCGACCGTCTCGCCGTCGAGGACCGCGCCGGTGACGGTCAGCGGTGCGGCCGTCACGGCCCGACCGCGCCCAGCTGCGGCAGCACGGCGGCGAGCCCGTCGTGTAGCTGCAGCGCGTTGGCCGCACGGGCCGCTTCCAGCTCGATGATCTCCAGCGGCCCCGGCCCGATGCCGTTGGCAAGATTGTCGACGACGCAGACCGCGGCGTAGGCGAGCCCCAGCTCGGCGGCGACGATGCACTCGGAGGCGATCGTCATCCCGACCACGTCGGCGTGGGCGGCCATCAGGCGGATCTCGGCCGGGGTCTCGAAGCGCGGCCCGATCGCTTGCCAGTAGACGCCGCCATCGCGCAGCTCGCCGCCGCTCGTGCCCCAGGCGGCGATCACTTCCTGCCGCCAGATCGGGTCGAAGCGCGGCGCACGGTGGGCGCGCTCGTCGGGGAAGGTCGAGAGGCCGAGGTGGAGGGCGATGAAGTCGTCGGGGCAGAGCAGCGCGCCGACGGGCAGGCCGGCGTCGAGCGAGCCGACCGAGCCGATCGCCAGGACGCGATCGCAGCCTTGCTCGACCAGGGCACGCAGGTTGGCCTCGTGGTCGATCTCGTGGGGCAGTACGTAGGCGCCGTCGTCATGACGCTGCACGATCGCGGCACCGTGCTCGGCGCCCGCCGCGGCGATCGCCTCCCCGCCGGGGCCGAGGGCACTGCTGCCGAGCACCACCGCGAGCCGTCCCACGCTCCGATCCTACGTGCGGCGGGCGAGAAAGGTCGCGGCCGCCTGGTCGTGGTCGACGATCGGCTCCGGGTAGTCGAGCTGCCGCCGACTGGCGCCGTCCAGGCGCCAGGGCTCGTGCACGGCCTTGCCCTCGATCGACTCCAGCTCGGGCAGGTAGCGCCGCACGTAAGTGCCCTCAGGGTCGAAGCGATGCGCCTGGCGGACCGGGTTGAAGACGCGGTTGGGCCGGGTGTCGTTGCCGGTGCCGGCGACCCACTGCCAGTTGCCCGCGTTGTTGGCGATCTCACCGTCGGTAAGCAAGTCCCAGAAGTGGCGCGCCCCCCAGCGCCAGTCGATGTAGAGGTCCTTGGTGAGGAAGGAGGCGACGATCATCCGCGCCCGGTTGTGCATGCGCCCCTCGAGCTGGAGCTGGCGCATCGCCGCGTCAACGATCGGGTAGCCGGTGCGGCCCTCGCGCCAGGCCTCAAAAGCACGCCGCGAGCGCGACCAGCGATCGCCGCGCGGGCGGTAGTCGCGACTGGGCAGCGACGGGTTCGCCGCCAGCACCTGGTGGTGGAAATCGCGCCAGCAGAGCTGGCGGGCGAAGGCCGCGCCGCCGCGCCGCGAGCGCGCCTCGCCGAGCAGCTCCAGCGGCGAGACGCAACCGAAGCGCAGGTAGGGGCTGAGGCTGGAGGTCCTATCGCCCGGCAGGTCGTCGTGGTGGTCGGCGTAGCCGCTGAGGCCGTCACGGAGAAAGGCGCGCATCCGCTTGCGTCCCTCGCTCTCGCCGCCCGGGGCTCGCCGCGGCGAGGGCTCGCCCCGCAGCAGCGCGTCGAGCGCCGGGAGGCGCCCGGCCGCGAGGCGCGAGGGCACCGCCAGCCTGCGCGGGCCCCTCGCCTGCGGCCGGGCCGGCACCTCCTCCCAGGCACGATGGAAGGGGCTGAAGACCTTGAAGTGATCGCCGGCGCTCGGGGTCACCGCCCCAGGCGCCACGATCGTCGTGCCGGGATGGACGCGAAAGCCGATTCGCTGCTCGGCGCAGGCGCGTCTCAGCCGCTCCTCCCGCCGCGCCGCGTAGCTGCTCCAGTCGGCGCCGGCATGGAGCTCTTCGGCACCGCACTCGCGCGCCACCGCCACCGCCTCTTTGACCGGATCGCCGCGCCGAAGGTAGAGCCTTGCGCCCGCCTTGCGCAACGACTCGTCGAGGTCGCGCAGCGCCTCGAGCATGAAGGCGACCCGGTTTGGCGCGGCGAAGCGCGAGCCGAGCAGCGATTCATCGAGGACGAAGAGGGGCACGGTGCGTTCGGCTTTTGCCGCTGCCGCCAGGGCCGGGTTGTCGTGAATTCGCAGGTCGCGGTTGAAGAGGACGACAGCGGTCTTCACGTTCCCTATGGTGAAGGGATGGAGGAACGCCCGTCGGGACGCGACGAGAGCGAGAGCGAACGCCTCGATCGCAACCTCAGCGAGCTGCTGCAAGAGCTGCGCGTGGCCCTGCCCGGCGTGCAGGTGCTCTTCGCCTTCCTGCTTGCCGTTCCCTTCCAGCAGAACTTCACCAAAATCAATGGCTTCGAGAAGGGCCTCTACTTCTTCACCCTGCTCTGCACGGCGCTCTCGGCGATTCTGCTGATCGCGCCATCCCCCTACCACCGCGTCACCTTTCGCCTGCAGCAGAAGCGCGAGCTGATTCATTTCGCCAACCGCTTGACGATCGCCGGCCTCACCTTCCTGGCGCTGGCGATGACCGGCGCGATCATGCTGATCACCGACGTTCTCTTCAGCAGCGGCACTGTCACCGCGATCGCGGGCATCGGCGCCGCGAGTGCCTTCACCCTTCTTTGGTACGTGCTGCCTTTGCGGCGACGACTCAGCCTGACTGGGAACGCACGTTCCTGAAGCGATCGCCCCAGAGATTGACAAGCTCGTCCGCCAGCTCATTGGTGAGTGCCATCTCCGGCGCCTCGTTGAAGAGCATTTCCAGATCCGCCTCCCAGATGAAGACCTTGAGGTCGAGCGGCACCGCGAGCTCTTCGCCGACCCCCTCGCCGAGCAGTAGGTAGGCCTCGCGCAGCATCGCCACGTTGGCGAGTTTGTCGGCGGCGAAGATCGCCAGCGCCTCCTCGCCTGACTCGGCGATGCGATAGCGGTGCTCCTCCTTGCGGTCCTCGTAGGCGGGGATCGACTCGTCTTCGGTCATCGCGGCGACCAGGTCACCGACGGCGTCGCCGAAGTCGGCGCGAACCTCCTCGATGCCGACCTCGCTCTTCTCGACCACGTCATGCAGCAGGCCCGCCGCGAGCACCTCGTCACGGCGTCGATGTTCGGCCAGGCGCTCGGCGACGATGATGGGGTGGTCGATGAACGGCCGGCCGTTGCTGCCGCGCCGCACCTGGCCCGCGTGGGCTCGCTGTGCCGTCGCCAGCGCCCGCTCGACCAGCTCGGATCTCTCCACCGCGGCGTCGAGGCGAGGCGTCCCAGGGGTCGGCGTCATCCCGGCCGCCAGCGTAGCGGGGAGGGGCGCTTTGCGAGGAATTTCCTGCGCGGGGTGCTCAGCTTGCGGGGGCGGCGCTCGCCGTCCGCACCGAGAGGTCGTACTCGGCCCGCTCGGCGGCCAGCTCGATCGCAGTCGGATCGCCGCCGAGGGCCGACCAGCGTTCGCTCGCTTCGGCGGCCAGTTGGTCCAGCCGCTCGTCGGAGTGCATCGGGTCGTGGTGGAAGAGCACCGTTCGCTCCGCCCCCGAACGCCGCGCGAAGGAGATCGCGTGGGAGAGAGAGGAATGCCCCCAGCCGACGTGGTCGGGGTACTCGGCGTCGGAGTACTGACCGTCGTGGATCAGCAGCGAGGCGTCGCGAGCGAGGCCGAGGCCGGAGATCCAGTCCTCATCGAGCGAGTCGAGGTCGGCGCCGAGCGCCGGCTCGTGATCGGGGATGTAGGCGAGCGAGGCGTCGCCATCGTCGATTCGATATCCCAGCGTGGGGCCGCGATGGGCCACCGAGGCGGCGCGGATCCGGGCCGAGCCGATCTCCCACTCGGCCTGCGGGCAGTGGCGGAAGGAGACGTCACAGGGCAGCTCGCGCACCTCGACCGGGGAGAGCGGCGCCGAGATGTAGCGGGCGATGCGGTCCCGCAGCGATGCCTCGGGCGAGCTCGGGCCCCAGATCACGATCTCGGTCTGCGCCTGGAAGGCGGGCGCGAAGAAGACGAGCCCTTGGATGTGGTCGAGGTGAAGGTGGGTGAGGAGGATGTGGAGGCGGGCCGGCTCGGCGGCAAGCGCGAGGCCGAGGCTGCGGATGCCGGTACCTGCGTCGAGGGCGAGCATCGAGCCGTCGGCGAGGGTGACGCCGACGCAGGAGGTGTTGCCGCCGTAGCGGATCGTCTCCGGCCCCGGGGAGGGGATCGAGCCGCGTGTGCCCCAGAGCTTGACCTTCATCTCAGCTTGGCGCTCCGTTGCTGTCGGCATTGGAGGGCCAGAGCACCGCGATCGCGCCCTGCGAGCCGTGCGCGGTGAGGATCGGGAAGGCCGAGATCTCAACCTGGTGACGGGCGCCGTCGGCGGAGCTGATCTCGAAGTCGGCGTGAGCCGGCCGCCCGTTGCGCACCGCGATCACCAGCGGCAGCTCGTCATAGGGGATCGGCTCGCCGTCGCCGTCGAAGGGCCCGAAGAGCGAGCCCCATTCCTCGGCTCCTACCGTGCCGAGCTCCTCGAAGCGCTTGCCGAGCAGCGCTCCGGCCGCTTCGTTGTAGAAGACGAGGACCCCGCCCTCGTCGACGAGGAAAGCCGGCGTGGAGAGCGCGGACATCAAGTTGCGCGCCAGGATCAGCTCGAGCGGCTTCTGTTGCTGCGTCACAGATGACACTTTAGATAGTTGTAATTGACACAGCTGGAAGGCGGAAAACGCTTGGTCTCGCCGATGCGAGACGAGTACCTTCGACTGTCGGCCCGGCGAGGTACGTGATTTTCATCACTTTGATGCTCTCACGCGGCGCGGCCGAGCCTGCCCTCTCCGCGGGTGCGTCAGGCGCATCTCTGCGCAGGGATCGATTACCGTGGCGCATCTCATGGGAACCGCTACCCGGCAAGAGGGCATCGCCACACCCAGACCTCCCGCCGGGGAGCCGAGTCCGATGTACAGGACCGCGATGGCGGTCTGCCGTCCGGTGGTGAGGACCTGGGGGAGGCTCGAGGTCTCGGGCCTGGAGGCGCTGCCGCCGAGTGGTCCGGTGCTTGTCGTCGGCAACCACGACAGCCATTGGGACCCGGTAACGGTCGGCGTGGCGGCGATCCGTCGCCGCCAGATCAAGGCGCTGGCCAAAGCCGATCTCTGGAAGGTGCGGGGGTTGGCCCCGGTCCTCAATGGGATGGGGCAGATCCCGATCGAGCGTGGGGTCGGCGACGCCGCCGCCCTGGCCCGGGCGATCGAGGAACTGCGCCGCGGCTCCTGTATCGGCGTCTTCCCGGAAGGCACCCGCTCGCGTGGCAAGGTGCTGCGGGCCCGCAGCGGCGTCGGCCGCCTCGCCCTGGAGGTCCCCGAGGCGAAGCTCGTCTGCGTGGCGATCGAGGGCACCAGCGATCTCACCGGCTTTCCCCACCGTCCTCACCTGCGCACCCGCTTCTTCGAGCCGCGCGACGGGCAGGCACGACCCGGCGAGGACCCCGGCGAGCTCGCCGCCCGGCTACTTGCCGAGATCCGCGAGCTCGTACCGCCGTCCCTATCGGCACGCAAGAGGAAGACCGCGCCTGCCTAGGAATGCTCTTGACCTTTGTCAGGCATAACCCCACAAAGGTCAAGAGCGCCCAGGCTCTCGTCTAGCCCTCGGCCTCCTGGCCGCTCGGCTGGAGGGCGTACCACTCGGCACCGAAGGCGTCGACGTCGTTGCCGTTGGCTTCGCCCGGCTTTTTGTCCTCGACGAAGGTGTAGAGCGGATGGCCCGCATAGGTCACCTGCATCGTTCCGTCGGTGCGTTCAACCGTGCCGAGTTTCGAAGCCATCGCGCCTTCGCCGGCCTGCGGCTTGCCTTCGGTCAGCAGCGGCGGCCAGCCCTTTGCGCAGGCGCCGTAGCAAGCCGGCTTGCCGCCCTTGTCCTTGTGGAAGTCGTAGAGCGTCATTCCTTCGGAGTCGACGATCACCTTGCCGAGATCGCCGGCGGTCGAAGCGGTGACCACCGCTGCGGACCCACCGGTTTCGCTCGAGGCGGGCTTGGTCGTTTCGGTCTTTTCGCTGCCACCGCCGCCATAGGCGCCGCCGGAGTTAGAGCCGCTGTTGTCGCTGCCACCGCAGCCGGCGAGCGCCAGCAATGAGACCAGTGCCAGGACGGCGATCGTGGGGAAAGTCTTCGTCACGTCGATTCCTCCTCTTGGGGTGAGTTGCGGTCTGTGGTCGCGCCACGGTCGAGCGGCGCGACGAAGGTCCGGCGACCGGCGTGGACCACGAGCGCCTCGGCGCGCGAGAGGTCCAGGGCGGCGGCAAGCGTTGCGTCGGAGTCGCCGCCCCAGCGGTAGCGGAAGGTGCCGGCCGAGACGTCGCGGCCGTCCGGCCCGCGCATGTAGACCCGGCAGAGGGTGCCGGAACGGATTCCCTTTACGTACATGTGGATTTCCGTGCCGAAGGCCTGGGGCTTCAGGGTGGCGCCGATCTTCACTCCCTTGGGCAGCGTGTTGAAGGCGACGTGCTGCTCTGGCTCGCCGCCTTCGCCGCCACCGAGGACGAAGATCGCCAGGACAGCCGCCGCGGCCGCGGCGGCTGCAGCCCCACCGAAGCCGAGGCCGAAGCGCCACTGCCGCCGCCGTCGCTGCGCACGACGCTCCGAGCCGATCGTCGCCGCGATCCGCTTGCCCAGCTCGGGCGGGGGCTCGGGCGCCGGGCCGAACTGGGCAGGGTCGGCGTGGGGCAGCTGTCGCGCCACGCCGATCAGCGAATCCGCCTCGGCGCGGCAGGCGGCGCAGCCCTCGAGGTGGGCCTCGACCCGGGTGCGGTCCTCGCGCGAGAGGTGGCCGAGCGCGTAGGCGCCCAGCTCCTCTTTCCAGTGTCGGCACTCGTCAGTCTTCATAGCCCATTTCCTCGAGCACGACCCGCAGCGCCCGCAGGCCGTAGTAGACGCGGCTCTTTACGGTTCCCTCCGGCACGCCGAGCTCCTCGGCGACCTCGGCGTAGGGACGACCGCGATAGTAGGTCTCGACCAGCACGCGCCGGTGCTGTTCGCCGATCCGCCGCATCGCCTCCTCGATCTGCCAGGAGAGCAGTGCCTCGTCGAAGGGCTCGACCGATGGCTCGATGCCTTTCTCGGCGACTCCCGGGCGGGCGGCCCGGGCGCGGCCGAGGTCGATCACCACGTTGCGCAGGATCGCGAAGAGCCAGGTGCGCAGCGAGCCGATCTGGGGGTCGAAGCGCTCGCCGGCGCGCCAAGCGCGCAAAAAGGTCTCCTGCACGGCCTCCTCGGCCAAGCCGGAGTCGCCCAGGGAGCGGACCGCGAAGCCGTACAACTCGGGTGCGTGAGCCGAGTAGGCCTCACGCACGTCCCGCTCGTCTGTCAGGGCGCCAGGTGGCATTCGTTCCGGGATACGAATGCCCGCTGACGCTGGTTCAGGCCGCCGCTACTCGAGTTTGCCGATCTTGAAGATTTTCGTGCCGCAGTCCGGGCACACACCCTGGATCGCCGGGCGACCGTTCTTCATCGTCACCTGCTTGGCGTCTTTGATCTCGACCTTCTTGCGCTCCTTGACGCAGTAACCCTCGGGCATCAGGGGAACTCCTTTCACTGCCGTTGTCTCTGGCAGAGCTCGCGGTGCTCGCGAGGTCGAATTGCGGCGAATGTAACGCAGTCAGGGGACGGCGTGGACTTATATAGTGCTTATTCGCACTAAGTCCTTACTTGTGCTCGTCCTGTGACTTTTCGATCGCATCTTCGCCTGCCTCTTTCAGCTGCTGCTGATTTTCAGGTGCCGACGCGCCGCCGCTGCCGCTTTCGGGCGGACTTTCGCCACCTTCGGACGAGGCACCACCCGCCGTTTCGCTTTCGCTGCGCAGGGCGGCGATTTCTCCCCGCAGGGTTTCGATCTGCGCTTCCAGTTCGCTGGTCTGTGGCGTTGCGGCCGGGGCGCTCGTCCCCGCCAGTTCGTCGCGCACGGATTGGAGGTCGTCCTTGCTGACCGAGTTGTCCTGCGCGTCGATCGCCAGCACGATGCCGGCCGCGGCGCCGCCGATCGCGATCGCGACGAGGACGAGGAAGACGCGGGTGCGCATCGTCAGCTTGCGCTCAACCACCCCTATCCACGCCCGCAGGCCGTCCAGCGACATCGCCATTAACTTAGAGCTTGCTCCGGAGCCCTGCGCGCTCAATCCACTACCCTGCGGCGCGCACTTCCGACCCCAGCTTCCAAGGAGAGACAGAGCATGCCCGAGGCAGTAATCGTCGACACCATCCGCACCCCGATCGGCCGCGCCTTCAAGGGCTCGCTGGCCCAGCTGCGCCCGGAGGAGATGGGCGCCTTCGTGGTCGACCAGCTGCTCGAGCGCAACTCCGGCGTCGATCCCGCCCTGGTCGAGGACGTCTTCTGCGGCGTCGGCATGCCGCAGGGCCTCGAGGCTTTCAACATCGGCCGGATCATCTCGCTGCTCTCCGAGAAGCTGCCGCAGGAGGTCAACGGGGTCACCGTCTCGCGCTACTGCTCCTCCAGCCTCGACGCGATCCGCCACGCCGGCAACGCGATCAAGGCCGGCGAGGGCGACGTCTACATCGCCGCCGGGGTCGAGTGGGTGAGTCGCTTCAACGAGCGCACCGAGCCCGCCGGCGCCGATGACCGCAATCCCAATCTGATCGGCGAGAACGGCCAGCCCAACGCCTACATCGACATGGGCCTGACCGCGGTCAACGTCGCCGAAAAGTACGAGGTCAGCCGCGCCGACATGGACAAGTTCGCGCAGCGCTCCCAGGAACTGGCGGTGAAATCGCAGGAAGACGGCTTCTTCGACCGCGAAATCGTCCCGGTGACGCTGCCCGACGGCACCGAGGTCGCCAAGGACGACGGCCCGCGCGCCTCCTCGACCCTGGAGAAGCTCTCCGAACTGCCGGAGGCCTTCGGCGGCGGCGGCGTCACCGCCGGCAACTCCTGCCCGCTCAACGACGGCGCCGCGGCGGTGCTGCTGATGAGCGACACCAAGGCCAAGGAGCTGGGCCTGACCCCGCGTGCCCGCATCGTCACCGCCGCCACCTACGGCAACGAGCCCGAGCTGATGGGCGTCGCCCCGATCGGCGCGATCAAGAAGGTGCTCGACCGGGCCGGGATGACGATCGAGGACATCGACGTGGTCGAGCTCAACGAGGCCTTCGCCGCCCAGGTGATCCCGATCATGAGCGAATGCGGCATCGCCGAAGACAAGCTCAACACCCACGGCGGCGCGATCGCCCTCGGCCACCCCTTCGGCATGACCGGCGCCCGCATCATGGGGACCCTGCTCAACGTGATGGAGACCGACGACCACCAGGTCGGCCTCGAGACCATGTGCGTCGCCGGCGGCCAGGGCAAGGCGATGATCGTCGAGCGGATGAACTGAGGTAGGCCGGTGCGACTCGAGACGCTGATCTACGAGAGCAGCGATCGGGTCGCACGCATCACCCTGAACCGGCCCGAGCGGGGCAACGGCATAACGCCCCGCATGCCGGCCGAGCTGGCCGCCTGCGTCGAGCGGGCGAACCTCGACCCTGAGGTGCACGCGATCGCCCTGGCCGGCAACGGCTCGGGCTTTTGCGGCGGCTATGACCTGGTCGCCTCCGCCGAGGGGGACATGAGCGAGCTGGGTGGGGTGGAGGCCCCGCCCGGTTCACCGCTCGATCCGGCGACGATCGGCGCCAACCACATGCCGGACTCCGACTGGGACCCGGTCACCGACTTCCAGTTCATGTGGCGCAACGTGCGTGGCTTCATGAGCCTCTTTCACTCGGAAAAGCCGGTGCTCTGCAAGGTGCACGGCTACTGCGTTGCCGGCGGCACCGATATGGCGCTCTGCTCCGACCTGCTGGTGATCGCCGATGACGCCAAGATCGGCTACCCGCCGGCGCGCGTCTGGGGCTCGCCGACGACGTCGCTGTGGGCGGCCCGGGTCGGGCCGATGCGGGCCAAGCGACTGCTCTTCACCGGCGACTCACTGACCGGGGCCCAGGCCGAGGAGTGGGGCCTGGCGACCGAGGCGGCGCCCTCCGCCGAGCTCGACGAGCGTTTCGAGCGGCTGCTGGAGCGGGTGGCGCGGCTGCCGATCAACCAGCTGGTGATGATGAAGCTGCTGGTCAACCAGGGTCTCTACGCGCAGGGCCTGCACCAGACCCAACTGCTCGGCACCTTCTTCGACGGCGTTGCCCGCCACACCGCCGAGGGGCACGGCTTCGTCCGCCGCGCCGCCGAAGCCGGCTTCAAAGAGGCGGTCAAAGACCGCGACGAGCCGTTCGGCGATTTCGGGCTGGAAGGGTTCGGGGTATGAGCCCCTCGATCGCGATCGTCGGCGGCGGCTTCGGCGGCGTCGGCGCCGCGGTGATGCTGAAGCGCGAGGGGTATGAGGACGTCACCGTCTTCGAGAAGGGCGAGCGCGTCGGCGGGGTGTGGCAGCACAACACCTACCCCGGCGCCGCCTGCGACATCCCCTCTCACCTCTACGAGTACTCCTTCGCCCCCAACAGCTGGTCGCGGCGCTTCTCGCCGGGTGCGGAGATCCGCGCCTACGTCGAGGGGGTCGCCCGCCGCTTCGGGGTGCTCGAGAAGATCCGCACCGGCACCGAGGTGAAGAGCGCGGGCTGGGACGAGGCGCGGCGTAAGTGGCAGCTCGAGACGAGCGCCGGCCCGCACGAGGCCGACGTTCTGGTCACCGCCTGCGGCCAGCTCTCGGTGCCGAAAGTGCCGCCGCTGGCGGGGCTGGAGGACTTCGAGGGTCCCGCCTTCCACACCGCCGAGTGGCGCCACGACGTCGACCTCGCCGGCAAGCGGGTCGCCCTGATCGGCACCGGCTGCAGCGCGATCCAGGTCGGGCCGGCGATCCAGCCCGAAGTCGCAAAGCTCGACGTCTACCAGCGCTCGCCCGGCTGGACCCTGGCCAAGAGCGATCACGAGTACTCGCGCCTGCACCGCGCGGTGTTCCGCCGCCTCCCGGCCCTGCGGCGACTCGATCGCGCCTCGATCTACGCCTTCCAGGATCTCGCCGCCGCGGCCTTCACCCGCCACCGCCGGCTACTGCCGCTGTTCCGAGCCCTCGGCATGCGCCAGATCAAGTCGGCGATCTCCGACCCGGAGCTGCGCGACAAGGTGACCCCGACCTACGAGTTCGGCTGCAAGCGGGTGATGCTGACCGACGACTGGTACCCGACCCTGACCAAGCCCAACGTCGAGCTGATCAGCGGCGGGATCGGCTCGGTCACCCCGAACGGCATCCGCGACGCCGAGAGGGTCGAGCGGCCGGCCGACGCGATCGTCTTCGCCACCGGCTTCGCCAGCCACGAGTTCGTCGCGCCGATGGAGATCGCCGGCAGCGATGGTCGAACGCTGGGGCAGGCTTGGTCCGAAGTGGCGCGCGCCTACCTCGGCCTCAGCGTGCCCGGCTTCCCCAACATGTTCCTGCTCTACGGGCCGAACACGAACGGCGGCAGCGGCTCGGTCGTCAACACGATCGAGTGCGGCGTCAGGCACCTGCTGGCAGCATTGCGCGAGATGGAGAAGGCGGGGGCGAGCAGAATCGAGATCTCGCAGGCCGCCGCCGAGGACTTCGACCGCGAGCTGCGCGTCGCCCTCGCCGGCACGGTTTGGCAGGCGGGCTGCAGCAACTGGTACATCGACGCGAACGGCAACGACCCGAACAACTGGCCCTGGACCTGGAGCGCCTACCGGCGGCGCACGCGCGAGCTGGCTCCGGGCGCCTACGAGCTGGCGGGGGCGCGGTGAGCGAGTCGGCCGCGGCGAGCGAGGATCGCTCGCCCTTCACCCCCGAGAACGTCCGCTCCTTCATCGGCGGCAGCTTTCCCGGCGACCTCGGCATCGAGCCGATCGAGATCGAGGACACCTTCGCCAGCGGCCGCATCGTCGTCGACAAACGCCACCTGCACCCGGGCGGCTACGTCCACGGCGGCGTCTGGACCGCCCTCGGTGACACCGTCGCCGCCTGGGCGACCTTCCGCAACATCCCGCCGCGGCACAACTTCACGACGATCGAGCTCAAGCTCAATGTCTTCTCGGCGGGCCTGCCCGGCGACGAGATCGTCGCCACCGCGACGCCCCTGCACGCGGGCAAGAGCACCGTCGTCATCGAGGTCAAGATCGAGCGCACCCGCGAGGGCTCCGAGCCCCGCCTGGCCGCCAACATGATCGTCACTCAGTTTGTGCTTCCGCCTCAGGACTGACCGGCCCTCCCCAGGCTTCTATCTGGGGCAGCCGCCAGATCACGCTGGCGATCGCCAGGCCCGCGGCCGCTGAGAGGAGCGCCAGGAACCACTGCCCCGAGCTGAGCACTTCCATTTCGAAGAAGTCGCGCAGCGGCGGCAGCGCCAGGATGCCGGCGAACAGCCCGCCCAGGCTGAGCACGAGCACGAGCATGTTGCTCTGGATCGCGATGTGCTCACGGCCGGGACCGCGCTCGAGCAGCAGGACGAAGCTGAGGCCGAGCACGACCAGCGTCGTCGTCGCGGCAGTGCGTCCGGCCTCGAGGTTGCCGCCGAAGACCGTGTCGACGAGGAAGAAGGAGAGGATCGAGCCGAGCGCCGTGGCGAGGCCCGCCGGTACCGCGAAGGCGGCAAGCGCGCGCAGGAGGCGTCCGCGGTAGAGCGGCCCGTCGGAGGGCAGCAGGGCGAGGACGAAGGAGGGGACGCCGATCGTCAGGAAGGCGGCGAGGGTGAGGTGGCGGGGGAGGAAGGGGAAGGCCCAGCCGGGGATCGCGACGAGCAGGATCAGCGCCGCCGCGTAGACCGTCTTGGTCAGGTAGAGGCGGCCGAGCCGGTGGATGTTGCGGGCGATCCGCCGTCCTTCGCCGACCGCTTCCGGCAGCCGCGCGAACTCGTCCTCGAGCAGGACGACGTCGGCCACCCCCTTGGTCACCTGCGTGCCCGAGCCCATCGCCACCGCCATCCGCGCCCGCTTCAGCGCCGGCACGTCGTTGACCCCGTCGCCGATCATTGCCGTGTAGCGGCCGGAGGCGGAGAGGGCGGCGACCAGGTCACGCTTCTGCTCGGGCTTGATCCGGCAGAAGACGGTGTTGCGCTGCGCCGCCGCCGCCAGCCCTTCCTCGTCGCTGGGCAGTTCGTGGCCCTCGATTACGCCCGCGTCGGGCGGCACCCCGACCGCCGCGGCGACCGCCGTCACCGTCGCCCGAGCGTCGCCCGAGATCAGCTTCAGGTCGACGTCCTCCTCGCGCATCGTGGCCACCGTTTCCGCCGCGTCGGGACGCAGCGTCTCCTCGAGCACGACGAGGGCGACGGGGGCGAGCCGCGGCGCGCCGGCAGCGGCGGGATCGCCGGGCAGCGGATCGGCGCTCTCACCGAAGGCGACGACGCGCCGCCCCGCCGCGGTCTCGCGCTCCAGTGCCGTGGCAAGCCCGGGCGGGAGGGTGAGGGCGCCCGCTTCGCCCAGCACGTCGGGGGCGCCGAGCACGTAGCTCGTCGCCCCGATCCGCAGACCGCTCCACTTCCACTCCGAGGAGAAGGCGACTTCGCCCGAGACTTGCTCGGCCTCGCCCGGGAAGCGCTCGCCGATCACCTCGAGGGTGCGGTTGCGATCGCCGGCGCTGGCGGCGAAGCGCCCGAGAGCGGCGTGCGCGGCTTTGGCGTCGACCCCCTCCGCCACCTCGACCCCGACCAGGTGCAGCTCGCCGTCGGTCAGCGTGCCGGTCTTGTCGACGCAGATCGTGTCGACCGCGGCGAGGCTCTCGGTGGCGCTCATCTGCTGCACCAGCACGTGCTTGCCCGCGAGTCGCACGGCGGCGACCGCGAAGGTGACGCTCATCAGCAGCACCAGGCCCTCGGGGACGAGCGTGACCAGGCCCGCGGTGGCGGTTTGGGCGGCTTCGACGAGGTCGGTGTTGCGCAGCTTCAGGGTGAGCAGCAGCAGGACCGCCAGCGGCACCATCACGTAGAGGCAGGCGACGATCACCCGGTTGACCTCCGCCTGCAGCGGCGAGGGCGGGTGGCGGAAGGCGCGTGCCTCACCGGCCAATTTGCCCGCGTAGCTCTGCTCGCGCACCGCGTCGACCTCGTAATGGCCGGAGCCGCTGATGCCGAAGGAGCCGGAGAGCACCCGGTCGCCGCTCTCCTTGCGCACGCCGTCGGCCTCGCCGGTCAGCATCGACTCGTCGAGCGTGAGGCCGCGACTGCGCGCCACCTCGCCGTCGGCGACGAGCTGGTCGCCCGGCCCGACCTGGATCAAGTCGCCGGGAACGATCTCCTCGGAGAGCAACTCGACCACGGCGCCGTCACGGATGACCTTCGCGTGGGGGGCGACCAGCACGGCGAGCTCGTCGAGCGTGCGCTTCGCCTTCAGCTCCTGGCGGATGCCGATGTAGGAGTTGATCACCGCGATCAGGCCGAAGATCGAATCGGCGTAGAGCCCCAGCCCGAGGTCGAGCACGAAGAAGGCGCCGATGATCGCGTTGAAGAGCGTGAAGACGTTGCCGGCGACGATGCTCGAGGTCGAGCGCGAGGACGTCTCCGGCGGCGGCCCGAGCTCGCGCAGCCGCTTCTTGGCGGTGGCGCTGGAGAGGCCCCCGTCGAGGGCCGCTGCGGGCGATGCGCTTGGCGACTTCGTACTCATCGCGGTCTATTCAATAGGGTGAGCGCCGGATGGCTTTGAAGCTTGGACTCAACCTCGGCTACTGGGGCATCGGCCCCGCCGGCGAGGACGCCCTCGAGGTCGTCCGCGCCGCCGAGGACGTCGGCTTCGAGTCGGTCTGGGCGGCCGAGTCCTACGGCTCCGACGTGGTCAGCGTGCTCGCCTGGCTGGCGCCGCAGACGAAGACGATCAACCTCGGCGCCGCGATCCTGCAGGTGCCGGCGCGTCCGCCCGCGGCGGCGGCGATGGCAGGAGCGACGATCGACAAGCTCTCCGGCGGCCGCTTCCTCTTCGGCTTCGGCCCCTCCGGCCCGCAGGTCTCCGAAGGCTGGTACGGCGTGCCTTACGCCAAGCCGTGGGGACGGACCCGCGAGTACATCGAAGTCGTGCGGGAGATCATCGCCCGCGAGGGCCCGATCGATCACCAAGGGGAGCATTACCAACTGCCAATACCCGATGGCGAGGGCAAGCCGCTCAAGCTCAACTTCCACCCAGAGCGCAACCGGATCCCGGTCTTCGTCGGCGCGATCGGCCGCAAGTCGGTCGAGATGGCGGCGGAGATCTGCGACGGCTGGATCCCAATTTTCTTCAGCGTCGGCGCTTTCGAGCAGACCTGGGGCGAGCACCTGGAGGCCGGCTTTGCCAAGGGTGGCCGCCAGCGCTCCGACCTCGAGGTCTCACCCTCGCTGCAGGTGGCGATCGACGGTGATCTCGAGGCGGCCAAGGCCGTGGTCAAGGCCGGCCTTGTCCTCTACTTCGGGGGCATGGGTAGCCGCAAAACGAACTTCTACGTCGACCTCGCTCACCGCTTCGGCTTCGGCGAGGTCGCCGATGAGGTCCAGAAGCGCTTCCAGGACGGCGATCGCGCCGGCGCCTATGAGGCCGTGCCCGATGAGATCGTCGAGGCGACCTCGCTGGTCGGCACCGAGGCTGAGGTCGCGGAGCGGGTCGAGCGCTTCCGCGGCGCCGGCATCGATCGCCTGATCGTCTCGCCCGTGCACGCCGAGCGCGATCAGCAACTGCACACGCTCCAGCGGCTGGCCGCCCTGACGGCCGGCTGACGCCCCGGACCCGCTTTCACATAATCTTCCGCGCCGCGTGAAAATCGGAGTGCCGAAAGAGACCGTCGATGGGGAGCGCCGGGTCGCGCTGGTTCCTGACGTAGTCAAATCCCTCAGCGCCGACGAGAAGGTCTCGGTGCTGGTCGAGAAGGGCGCCGGCGTGGCCGCTGGTCATCCCGACTCCCAGTACGAGGAAGCCGGCGCCGACGTCGTCGAGGGCGAGGTTACGTGGGGCGCCGACGTCGTCCTCCGCGTCGCCGCCCCTTCCAACGAGGAGATCGCTCGCCTCAAGTCCGGTCAGGTCCTGGTCGCCCACCTGGCGCCCTGGACCGCCGCCGAGTCGAACAAAGCGCTGGCCGGGGCCGGCGTCACCAGCTTCGCGATGGAGGCGATCCCGCGGACGACGCGGGCCCAGGCGATGGACGCGCTCTCCTCGCAGGCCGCCGCCGCCGGCTACGCCGCCACCCTGATCGGCGCTCGCGAGTCCGGCCGCTTCTTCGGCATGATGACGACCGCCGCCGGCACCGTGCCGCCGGCCAAGGTGCTCGTGCTCGGCGCCGGCGTCGCCGGGCTGCAGGCCGTCGCCACGGCCAAGCGCCTGGGCGCGATCGTCACCGGCTTCGACATCCGCCGCGCCGCCTGGGAGCAGATCGCCTCGCTCGGCGGCCGGCCGCTGGAACTGGACTTCATCCCCGACGCCGAGGGCGAGGGCGGTTACGCCCGACCGCTCACCGACGAGGAGAACGCGCAGGTGCGCGACGCGCTGACCGAGAACGCCGCCAAACAGGACGTGATCATCACCACCGCCGCGATCCCCGGTCGCCCGGCGCCGCTGCTGATCACCGCCGAGGCGGTGCGCGGCATGCAGCCCGGCTCGGTGATCGTCGACCTCGCCGCCGAGACCGGCGGCAACTGTGAGCTGACCGAGGCCGGCCAGACCGTGATCGAGGGCGGCGTCAAGGTGCTCGGCCCGCGCAACCTCGCCAGCGAGATGCCGTTGCCCGCCTCCCAGCTCTACGCCAAGAACCTGGAGAACCTGCTCGGGCTGATCGTCAGCGAGGAGGGCGAGTTGAACCTGGACTTCGAGGACGACATCGTCGCCGCCGCCTGCATCACCCACGGCGGCGAGATCAAGAACGAGAGGGCCGCGAAATGAGCTTGATGACCGAGATCACGATCTTCGTGCTCGCCGTCTTCGTCGGTTTCGAGGTGATCTCGAAGGTGCCGACGACCCTGCACACGCCGCTGATGTCGCAGACCAACGCGATCCACGGCATCGTCATGCTCGGCGGTCTGATCGTCGTCGGCTTCGCCAATGACGGCGTCGAGTACGTGATCGGCACGATCGCGATCGCCTTCGGCACGATCAACGTCGTCGGCGGTTTCATGGTCACCGACCGGATGCTCGGCATGTTCTCCAAAAAGCCGAAACCCAAGGCTGACGCGGACGGGAAAGGCGGGGCCTGATGCTCGAGGCCGTGCTGAAGCCGGGCGGCGACGCCGCCACGGCGCTCTACATCGTCGCCTTCTCGCTGTTCATCATCGGGATCAAGCAGGGCACGCACCCGACCACGGCAAAGCGCGGCAACCTGATCGCCGCGGGCGGAATGGCGATCGCGGTCGTCACGACGCTGCTGCTCGACGGGGTCGGCAACTGGGGCCTGATCGTGCTCGGCCTCGGCATCGGCACAGCGGTCGGGGTCATCGCCTCGATTCGGGTGCAGATGACCGAGATGCCGCAGATGGTCGCCCTCTACAACGGCGTCGGCGGCGGCGCGGTCGCCCTGATCGCCTGGTCGGAGATCCGCCACGGCATCTCGATCGGCGAGGACTTCCCGCTCGACTCGCTGATTCCGGTCATCTTCGCCGGCGTCGTCGGCTCGGTCTCCTTCTGGGGCTCGAACATCGCCTTCGCCAAGCTGCAGGACCTGATCCCGACCCGGCCGATAGCGGCGCCAGGTCAGCAGGTGATCAACGCCGTCCTGCTGATCGCGATCGTGACGATCTGCGTGATCCTCGCCGTCGACCACGAATCGCCCTCGCAGGGTCTCTTCATCCTGCTCCTGGTCCTCGCGGCGATCCTCGGCAACCTCGTCGTGCTGCCGATCGGCGGCGCCGACATGCCGGTCGTGATCTCGCTGCTCAACGCCTTCACCGGCCTCTCCGCGGCGGCCGCCGGCTTCGCCCTCGACAACGTCGCCCTGATCGTCGCCGGCACCCTGGTCGGCTCCTCGGGAACGATCCTCACCCTGGAGATGGCGACCGCGATGAACCGCTCGGTCGCCAACATCCTTTTCTCCGGCTTCGGCGGCGCCCCCAGCGGGGGAGGTGGCGGTACGGGAGAGGAACGCCCGCACGTCTCGATCGGCGCCCAGGACGCGGCGATCAAGCTCGCCTACGCCGACTCGGTCGTGATCGTGCCCGGCTACGGCCTCGCCGTCGCCCAGGCGCAGCACGCGATCAAGGAGGTCGCCGACGAGCTGGAAAAGCGCGGCGTCCCGGTCAACTACGCGATTCACCCCGTCGCCGGCCGCATGCCGGGGCACATGAACGTCCTCCTCGCCGAGGCCGACGTGCCCTATGAGCAGCTGAAGGAGATGGAGGAGATCAACCCGGAAATGCCGCGCACGGGGGTCGCCGTGGTCGTCGGCGCAAACGACGTCACCAACCCGGCGGCCAAGAACGATCCCGACAGCCCGATCGCCGGCATGCCGATCATCGAGGTCTCCGAGGCCCAGCAGGTGATCGTGATCAAGCGGTCGCTGAGTCCCGGGTTCGCGGGGATCGACAACGATCTCTTCTACGAAGACAACACTTCGATGTTGTTCGCTGACGCCAAGCAGGCGGCGGCGGACATTGCGGCTGAGATTCAGAATCTGTAGCTCTCGCTGAGGGGGTGTGGGCCGCGGGGGCAACCCTCGTCGGAGCCCCGTTGCGCAGCAGGTCGGAGTGCCGGGTCCATGCGTGGTCCCTGAGGCTCCGCCGAGGGTTGCCCCCGCGGCCCCAACACGCTCACCGGGTCACCAGAAGCTCACTCTTCCCGGAGCTTTCGGGGAATAGAAGCCGCCGTCAGGCGCTTAGGGCCCCATGCGACACGCGGAACGGGGGCAGTCGGCGGTCGAGTGGGTGGGACTGCTTCTGGTTGTCGCCCTGTTGATAACCGGGCTGGTGGCGGCTGGCGTGCGGGTTCCCGGTGCGGCGCTGGCGCGGTCGATCGCGTCGCGGCTGCTCTGCGCGGTGGCGCTGGCTGACAGTTGCGGTGACGAGCCGGGGTTGATTGCGGAGTACGGGACGGAAGTGGGGGAGTTGGTGCGGCGGCACATGCCGACGCTGATGTTCGAGCCGGGGTCGAGGGCGGTGCCGGTGGATTTCAGGCGGTGTCGGGAGGCGGATTGTGGGGACGCGCAGGGGCAAGGGCGGGTGACGCGGACCGATGCGGATCTACCCGTCACCGCATTTGTCCACGTGATGGATTGCCGGGACGACGCCGTCGAGAGCACCGAAGCGGATGGCGCGGATTGCGGTGGCTCGCGTGCCGGCAACCTCTACATCCAGTACTGGACTTACTACGCCGACTCGGCGACCTTTCGCGGGGTGCCAGTCCTGGGCGATGAGGGCTATCACCCGGATGATTGGGAGGGGGTGATGATCCGCATCCGTCCCGATGGCTCAGTGGATGAGCGCGCCAGCTCTCACGAGGGGTTCAACTCGCGGCCGGGAAAGGCGAAGGGCTGGGCCTCGGACGCTGGGATGGCGCCGGTCAAGGCAGCCGAGGAAGCGATAGGGCTGCGGGACGAGAACGGTTGGGGGCCCGAGACTCGGTTGCTGATCGTCTCGGGCGGCAGCCACGCCGGAAACACGGCAGGCATTCCCGACTTCGAACGGATCACCTTCGGCCGCGATGTCCACCTGGTTCCACTCGAGCCAGTGGCCGGCAAAACCAGCGCTCGCTTCGCGATCAGCCCGCCCTGGCTCAAGCGCGCCTGGCGCGACCCGGAGGCGGCGCGTACCGACTGAGGACCCGACCTCCGTTTCCATCGCTATGCGAGGAAAAGGGAGGTCGCGTGCCGGAATACGCGGAGATCCCTATTTCGGCGGCATCCGCAGGGCGCCATCGAGGCGGATCGTCTCGCCGTTGAGCATCGGGTTGGCGACGATCTGGGTGACCAGGCGGGCGTACTCCTCGGGACGGCCGAGGCGGGAGGGGAAGGGGATGCCTTCGCCCAGCGCCGTTCGCGCCTCCTCGGGAAGCGCGGCGAGCAGCGGCGTGTCGAAGAGTCCAGGGGCGATGGTGTTGACGCGGATTCGGCGCTTGGCCATGTCACGCGCCGCCGGCAGGGTCATGCCGACGATGCCGCCCTTCGAGGCCGCGTAGGCGACCTGGCCGATCTGGCCGTCGTAGGCGGCGATCGAGGCTGTGTTGACGCAGACACCGCGCTCGCCTTCCTTGTCGGCCTCGTTCTCGCTCATTGCCGCGGCGGCGACGCGAAGGACGTTGAAGGTGCCGATCAGGTTGACCTTGACCACGTTGGAGAAGAATTCGAGGTTGTGGGGGCCGCCTTTGTGGGCGACCCGCTCGGCCCAGCCGATCCCGGCGCAGCAGACGGAGACGCGCAGGCCGCCGTCATGGCCGGCCGCGCTCTCGACGGCGCTGCTCACCGCGGCCTCATCGGTCACGTCAGCGGGAACGAACGTCGCGCCCAGCTCCGCCGCCAGCGCCTCGCCCTTCTCGGCGTTGAGGTCGGCGATCGTCACCGTCGCGCCGGCCTCGACCAGCGCCCGTGCCGTCGCCTCGCCCAGTCCCGAAGCGCCGCCCGCGACAAGCGCGCTTTTTCCCGCGATCTCCATTCCGCCGCGCACCCTACAGCGCGCCTTGCAGTGCAACGCGTTTCGGTCCCATGGGAACCGAAACGCGTTGCACCTCCTCGTTCACCTCCCGGTAATCAGACATCGCTAGGGTTTTCAAATCGCCACCGAGGTGACCCAGAGCTCCAAGGGTGCGATCGCGGACCGCCTCGCCGAGGCGCGACGGGCGACGTTGGAGCTGATCGAGCCGCTCGACGACGAGCAACTCAACCGTGTCTACTCGCCGCTGCTCAGCCCGCTGGCCTGGGACCTGGGGCACATCGCCAACTTCGAGGAGCTCTGGTTGGTGCAGACGATTGGCGAGCGCGAGCCGCTGCACGGCGAGCTGGGCCGCTTCTACGACGCGATCGAGAACCCGCGCAAGACGCGCGGTGAGCTGCCGATTCTGCGCGACACCGAGCTGCGCTCCTACCTGGCCGACGTGCGCGAGCGCACGCTCGAGGTGCTCGACGAAGTCGAGATCGGCGCCGACGTCGAGGACCCGCTGCTGCGCGAAGGCTTCGTCTACGAGATGCTGCTTGCGCACGAGCAGCAGCACAACGAGACGATGCTGCAGCTACTGCAGATGGTCGACGACTACACACTGCCGTCCCACCTCAAATCGCGGCTGACTTCCCCTTTCGTCGCGGATACCGCGAACAAAGAGGAAGTCACCGTCGGAGCGGGGCAGACGATCTGGGTCGAGGCGGGCGAATACGAGATCGGCGCTCCAGCGCGCGGTTTCGCCTACGACAACGAGCGTCCTCGCCACACGATCGAGCTCGCCGCTTTCACGATCGATCGAACCCCGGTCGACAACGCCACGTATCTCCAGTTCATGGAGGAGACCGGTGCCGAGCCCCCGCTGTACTGGGAGCGCGACGGCGGGGGATGGGTGCTGACGAGAATGGGAGGTCGCGACCCGATCGACCCGGCCCATCCCGTCCTCCATGTCTCCTGGCATGAGGCCGATGCGCTCGCTCGCTGGGCAGGCAAGCGCCTGCCGAGCGAGTACGAGTGGGAGGCGGCGCAGCCGCAACTCGAGGGCGTCGGCCAGGCCTGGGAATGGACCTCATCCGATTTCCTCGCCTATCCCGGCTTCGAGGCGTTCCCCTATCCGGAGTACTCGCAGGTCTTCTTCGGCGACGAGTACAAGGTCCTGCGCGGAGCCTCCTGGGCGACCCATCCGGACGTCGCCCGCCCCAGCTTCCGCAACTGGGACCTGCCCCAGCGCCGACAGATCTTCGCCGGCGTCCGCCTCGCGGGGGACGCATGAGCATCGCGATCGAAGTGCATCTCGACGCCGATACGGCGGCGACGATGGCACGCGACGTTCGCGACGGGCTGCTCTCGGAGCCGAAGGAGCTGGCGCCCAAGTACTTCTACGACGAGCGCGGCTCGCAGCTCTTCGAGCAGATCACCGAGCTCGAGGAGTACTACCCGACCCGGGCCGAGCGTTCGATCCTCGCTGCCCGCTCGGCAGAGATCGTGGCCGCCGCCGGGGCGCCGCGCTCGCTGGTCGAGCTCGGCTCCGGCTCGGCGGCGAAGACGCGCCACCTGCTCGACGCGATGCGCGACGCCGAGTGCCTGCACACCTACGTGCCGGTCGACATCTCCGAGGAGATCACCCACGAAACCGCCGAGCTCTTGGTCGGCGAGTATCCCGGCCTCTTAGTCCGCGGCCTCGTCTGCGACTTCGAGCACCATCTCGAGCGCATTCCCGACGGTGACGGCGGACGGTTGATCGCCTTCCTCGGTGGCACGATCGGCAACCTCTACCCGGTTCCACGCCGAGACTTCCTCGCCCGGCTCGCCGGCCTGATGGGACCCGATGACCACCTGCTGCTCGGCACCGACCTGGTCAAGGACAGCGGGCGCCTGGAGGCGGCCTACGACGACGCGGAAGGCGTTACCGCCGAGTTCAACAAGAACGTGCTGGCGGTGCTGAACCGTGAGCTCGGCGCCGACTTCGATCTCGACGCCTTCGAGCACGTGGCCCGCTACGACGCGGTGGAGACCCGCATGGACATCCGTTTGCGCTCGCTGGAGGAGCAGGCCGTGCGGATCGAGGAGCTCGACCTCACGGTCGCCTTCGCGGCGGGCGAGGAGATGCGCACCGAGATCTCGACCAAGTTCACGGCTGAGGCCATGCGGAGCGTCTACGCGGACGCGGGACTAAAGCCGGCCGGCTGGTTCACCGACCCCGCCGGCGACTACGCCCTCAGCCTCGCTCGCGCCCTGTAGCCCACCGAGCTCGTCTCACTCGCTCCAGGCTTCCAGGGTGGCGACGACGCATTCGGCGAGGGCATCGACGTCGTAGCCGCCCTCGAGCACCGCGCCCAGCGGAGCTCCCATCTCAGCGGCAAAATCGCGCACCAGCGTCGCCATGCGGCCGAACGAGGAGGCCTCAAGAGCGCAGCTCGCCAACGGGTCGGCGCGATGCGCATCGAATCCGGCGGAGACCAGGACCAGATTCGGCTTGAAATCTCGGCCCGCCGAAAGGATCACCTCGTCGAGCAGCCCCAGCCAGAGCTCCTCGGTAGAGCCGCCTGGAACCGGCAGATTGATCGTGAAGCCCTCGCCCGGCCCGCTGCCCGTGTCATGCCGCGCACCGCTCCCGGGGAAGATGCCGCCTTGATGGATATTGGCCACCAGCACGTCGGTGCGGTGGCGGAAGATCTCGGCGGTCCCATTCCCGTGGTGCACGTCCCAATCGACGATCAGCACCCGTTCGGCGCCAAGCTCGCGAATCGCCAGCTCAGCGGCGACGGCGACGTTGTCGAAGAGGCAGAACCCCATCGCCCGCTCGCGTTCGGCGTGGTGGCCCGCGGGACGGGTGCCGCAGAATCCGACCTGGTCCTCACCGCCGAGCAGTGCCCGCACCATCGCACCGGCGCCGCCGGCCGCCCGGCGAGCCGCTTCCCAGGAGGCCTCGACCGCGTAGGTGTCCGGATCGATCGGACCGCCGCCACGAGCGCAGAGCTCGCGGATGACGCGCACGTGCTCTGCGCTGTGGACCAACTCAAGCTCCGCTTCGCTTGTCGCCGGCGCTTCGCGGCGCTCCCAGCCGAGCCAGTCTCGTTCGGCCAGCGCCCGTTCGATCGTCCGCAGCCGCTCGGGCCGTTCGGGGTGCCCCGGCATCACCGCGGCGGGATCGTGGTCGAGGCAGGCCGGGTGGCTGAAATAGAGCACCAGGCCGACTGTATCGGCGCGGTTTCAGGCGCCGGCCATGCCCCGACGGTTCAATCGTTGTCGTGCCTGCGGTGGGTGAGACCGTCGAGCACCACCTCGACCGGCGAGCGATGCTTGCTCCCGTTCGCCGCCTCGCGGTTTTTGCGCAGCTCGCCGGCCAGTTGCCCGACGTCCATGCCGAACTGCCCGACGTCACGGGCCGCCCGGGCGAGGTCCTGCGAGCGGATCTTCACTTTGGCTTTGGGCCGCAGCAGTCCCTTCGTTTTGCGGGACTGCCGTGAGGCGAGGGCAAGGCCTCCCGCTGCACCCGCGACCGCCGCACCGCTCGCAATCAACGGCGTCTTTGCTTTGCGCGCGGCTTTGCCGACGCTGTGACCGGCATCGCTGACGGCGCTTCCGGCTTGCTTGGCTGTGCTCTCCACTGCTTTGCGCGCCTTTTTCGCCGTGCCGGCGCCGTTTTTAGCCGCCGCGCCGTTACTCGACGACGGCGCTTTGCGTCGCTGCGTGCTTTTTGCGCTTGATTTGCGCGCCGTGCTCGATTTACGCGGTTTGGATCGTTTCGTTTTGGTGCTTCCGCGCCCGCTGGTCGAACGCGTTTTTGTCTCAGCCATCGTTCCCTCCTGTCGCCTCCATCAATGGCCTGCCGAAAAAACCAGCTACCCAGCGAAAAAATCTCTAATCAGGGAAGCGGCGACGCGGTCAGGGAGCCAGCGCCTCGATCAGCTCGCCGAGCTTGTCCGGCGTCGTGATCGGAGTGAGGATCGGCAGCGTGATCCCGCCCGCGACGAAGGCGTCGATTCGCGCCACCATCTCTTCCGGCGAACCGAAGATGAACATCTCCTCGATCAGCTCCCATGGCGCCGCAGCGGCCGCGCCTTGGCGATCGCCCTCCTGCCAGGCCGCGGTCATCGCCTCGATCTGCTCGCCGTAGCCGAGCCAGCGGTAGAAGGCGTTGTAGACGGGGACGGTGATGTAGGAGGAGAACATGAAGCGGGCCAAGGGCTCGACTGCCTCGCGCTCGCCGGGTAGGCAGAAGAAGCGGCAGAGCAGCTCGAAGCCCTCCGGCGCGCCCTCGAGCTGCGCCGTGACCTTCGGCAGTCCGCCGAGCGGCAGGAAGTTGGTGAAGGCACCGGCAGCGCGCTCGACTGCCAGCTCGAGCATCTTGCCGCGCAGGGCGGCGAGCACGATCGGGACCGGCCGGGCCGGCGCAGCCTCGAGCTTGAAGCCGCTCTCCGTGCGCTCCCCCGCCAGCGCGGCATCGAGGAAGTCGAGCGTCTCCCGCACCTTGCTCAGCGGGCGCTTGAAGGGAATCCCGTTCCAACCTTCGACGATGCGGTCCGAGGAGGAGCCGATGCCGAGCACGAAGCGCCCATCCGAGGCACTGGCGAGTGCGGCGGCCTCCTGGGCGAGCAACGCCGGGCCGCGCTGGAAGACGCCGACGATGCCGGTGCCGAGCCGCGCCCGCTCGGTCCAGGCGGCGCTCAGGGCCAGCGGGGTGAAGCCGTCGGGACCGTTCGTCTCGCCGCTCCAGAAGTCGGTGTAGCCGGCTGCCTCGGCGCGCTTGACCAGGTCCTCGTGAGCGGCCAGCGTCAGCCCCGGCAGCGGAAGCGTCAATCCCCATCGACCAGCCACGCGCCGACCCTATAGCCTGCGGGCCGCATGGGGGAGACCTCGCCAACCAAGCCCGATCGCAACCTCGCGCTCGAGCTCGTTCGCGTCACCGAGGCAGCGGCGCTCTCCGCCGCTCGCTGGGTCGGCCGCGGCGACAAGCTCGCCGCCGACGGCGCCGCCGTCGACGCGATGCGCTTCGTGCTCGACTCGGTCGCAATGGATGGCGTCGTCGTGATCGGCGAGGGCGAGAAGGACGAAGCGCCGATGCTCTTCAACGGCGAGCAGATCGGCGACGGCAGCCCACCGGTGGTCGACATCGCGGTCGATCCGCTGGAGGGGACGACGCTCTGCGCCCGCGGCATGCCAAGCGCCCTCGCCGTGATCGCCCTGGCCGAGCGTGGCTCGATGTTCGACCCCGGCCCCTGTGTCTACATGGAAAAGATGGCCGGGGGAGAGGAGATCGCCGATCTGCTCGACCTCGACCGACCGTTGCCCGAGACCCTGAAGCTGATCGCCGAGCGCAAGGGGGGGAGTGTCGGCGACGTGATCGTCGTCATGCTCGACCGGCCCCGCCACGAGGAGGCGATGCGGGAAGTGCGCGAGGCCGGCGCCCGCATCCGCCTGATCAGCGACGGTGACGTCTCCGCCGCCCTGCTCGCCGTCAGCGAACGCTCTCCCGTCGACCTGCTCTGGGGGATCGGCGGCACGCCCGAGGGGGTGCTCTCCGCCGCGGCCCTGAAGTCGATGGGCGGCGAGCTGCTCGGCCGCCTCTGGCCCCGCAACGACGACGAGAGAAAAGCGGCGATCGACGCCGGCTATGACCTCGACCGGGTGCTCACCGCCAACGACCTCTGCGCCGGTGAGGACGTCTTCTTCTCCGCCACCGGCGTCACCGACGGCGACGTCCTCCAGGGCGTCCGTTACCGCGGCAACGGCGCGACCACCGAATCGCTGGTCATGCGCTCGCGCTCAGGCACCGTGCGACGTGTCCATGCCCGCCACGACCGCACCAAGCTGCGGGCCGTGACCGGCGAGCGCTACGGCTGAGCCTCTTCGCAGCCGCAGGGCTTCTTGGCCGCGACACCCTTGGCGTAGGGCATCTCCCCGGTCTCGTGCAGCTCGTGGCGCAATGAGTTGATCACGGCGCCCGCCAGCAGGCCGAGGCTGAGCAGGTAGAACCAGAGCAGGGCGATGAGGATGAAGCCGACGGTCGAGCCGAGGCGGGAGAGACTGGAGACGTTGGAGAGGTAGGCCGGAAAGAGCCAGTTGGCGAGGCTGACGCCGAAGGTGACGAAGGCGGCGCCCGGCCAGACCGCGCGCCAGGGCATGTGTCCCTTCGGTACCGCCCAGAAGATCACGCAGCAGATCAGGAAGGTGATCAGGATCGCGGCCCCGAGCAGCAGCACGGTGTCGATCGCCTTGATGCTGGAGAGGCCGAAGGGGAGCCGGTCCGTGCTGGAGACCAGCGTGCTCTCCATCGTCGGCAGGAAGATGCTGGCGGCGATGAAGAGCAGGACGACGGCGAGCATCGCGAAGGAGAAGCGCTTCTGCTCCACCCAGCCGCGGCACTCGACGTGGTAGATGCGGCAGAAGGCGGTGTCCATCGCACCCCAGAAGGAGGCGCCGATCCAGAGCGAGCCGATGAAGGCGGCGATGCCGATCGTGGTCGAGTTTTCCTGGATCCGATTGAGCACGTCGGCCAGCGTGTGTTGGTCGTAGTTGGGGAAGAGCCGCTGCAGGTCGTCGATCACGCTCGCCTCGACGCCGCTGATCTTCAGCACCTGGCCGCCGACGAAGAGGACCAGCAGGGCGAAGGGGAAGACCGCCAGCATCAGGTTGTAGGCGACCATCGCCGAGAGACCGGTGACGTTCTCGCGATAGGCGCGGTTCCAGAAGGCACGCAGCCAGGGACGGGTATGAGGCATCGATTTGGGCATTGACTTCAGAAACTGAAGCGACTAACATGCGAACAGACGTTTGAGCGGATCCAGGCCGCCCGTCCCAGGCCCTTAAGGTCAGCGCAGGATATTCAGCTTCTCGGACCGGATCGCCCGGTCTATTTTTTCGCGACTCTTCGCCCGCGAGGGCGTTCTAGTTGCAGGACCTGATCACACCTTCCAAAGAAACGAGTAAGACAGGATGCTGGTAGCAGAGCTTCAGGAGTTGGAGGAGGTAAAAGGCCTCATTACCCGTGGGCAGCAGCTGGGCGTGCTGACCTTCGGCGATGTCGCCTCCGCGGTGTCGGAGGTCGATTTGGACGAGTCGGACGTCGAGGATCTCTACGGGCACCTCGAGAAGTCGGGGATCGAGCTCGTCGAGGACATGGACCCGGCCCAGAAAGCGGCCGCGGAAGCCCTCCCGATCGACACCGGGAAAAAAGGTCGGCGCCGCCAGAAAGCCGCGCTCGACCTGAAACCGGATATGACGACGGACAGCCTGCAGCTGTTCCTCAAGGACATCGGCAAGGTCCGTCTGCTCACCGCCCAGGAGGAGGTCGAACTCGCCAAGCGGATCGAGCGCGGTGACCTCGACGCCAAGCAGAAAATGGTCGAGTCGAACCTTCGCCTGGTCGTCTCGATCGCCAAGAACTACCGCAACCAGGGCCTGCCCTTCCTCGACCTGATCCAGGAGGGCACGCTGGGCCTGGTCCGCGCGGCGGAGAAGTTCGACTACCGCAAGGGATTCAAGTTCTCGACCTACGCCACCTGGTGGATCCGCCAGGCGATCGCCCGGGCGCTCGCCGACAAGGCACGCACGATCCGCATCCCGGTGCACGTGGTCGAGAAGCTCAACAAGATCGGCCGCGCCGAGCGCAAGCTGGTCACCGAGCTGGGCCGCGAGCCCACCCCGGAGGAGATCGCCGAGGTGACGGGGATCGATCCCGAGGAGGTCGACTCGATCAAGCGCTCCGCCCAGGCGCCGGTCTCGCTGGAGAAGCCGGTCGGCGACGAGGAGGAGTCGGAGTTCGGCCAGTTCATCGCCGACGAGAAGGCCGAGTCCCCATTCGACCGGGCGGCGGACCTGCTGACCAAAGAGGCGCTGAAGGAGGCGCTGGAGAACCTCTCCTACCGCGAGCGCCGCGTGCTGGAGCTGCGCTACGGCCTCGGCGGCGAGCACCCGCGCACGCTCGACGAGGTGGGGCGGACCTTCAACGTCACCCGCGAGCGCATCCGCCAGATCGAGAACCAGAGCCTCAAGAAGCTGCAGCAGCTGGGCGAAGCCCAGAAGCTGCGTGAGGTCACCTGATCTGAAGGACTAAGGAGTACGGGCATCCCGGCCGATAACGGTCGGGATGTTCGAGATCGACAAAGCGCTGCGCGCGCTGATCGAGCGCGAGGGCTCCGACCTGCACGTCAAGGTCGGCACGCCGCCGACGATCCGCCAGCACGGCGAGCTCGTGCACCTCGAGGGCTACGGGCCGCTGAGCGGCGAGGACACCGAGAAAGCCTTCCACGACATCTCGGAAGTGCGCTCGCAGGCCGAGTTCGAGGAAGCGGGCGAGGCCGATTTCTCCTACTCGATCCCCGGCGTTTCCCGCTTCCGCGTCAATACCTTCAAGCAGCGCGGCTCGACCTCGATCGTCTGCCGCGCGATTCCCTTCGACATCCGTTCGGTGGAGGAGCTGGGCCTGCCGCCGGTGGTCACCAAGCTTGCCGAAGAGCAGCGCGGGATCATCCTCGTCACCGGCACAACCGGCTCGGGCAAGAGCACGACGCTGGCGGCGATGATCGACCACATCAACCGCACCCGCGACCATCACATCATCACGCTCGAGGACCCGATCGAGTACCTGCACGAAGACAAGCGCTCGATCGTCAACCAGCGCGAAGTCGGCTCCGACACGGAGAGCTTCGCCCGGGCGATGCGGCGGGTGCTGCGCCAGGACCCCGACGTGATCCTGATCGGCGAGATGCGCGACGAGGAGACGGTGCGCACGGCGCTGTCGGCCGCGGAGACCGGCCACCTCGTCCTCTCCACGGTCCACACCCTGGACGCCACCGAGACGATCAACCGCATCGTCGACTTCTTCCCGCCGCACCTGCAGCACCAGGCGCGGGTGATGCTGGCGGCGACGCTGAAGGGCGCCGTCGCCCAGCGGCTCGTCCCCGACATCAGTGGCGAAGGCCGCGTGCCCGCATCCGAGGTGATGATCGTCACCGGCCGCGTCCAGGACCTGATCATGAACCCCGAGGAGACCGGCAAGATCACCGAGGTGATCGCCGAGGGCGAGTACTACGGCATGCGCACCTTCGACCAGTCTCTGCTCGGCTACGTGATGGAGGGCAAGGTCTCCGAGCAGACCGCCCTCGACTACGCCTCCAGCCCGCACGATTTCAAGCTGATGCTGGCCGCGGGGGGGCAGCGGGCGAGTGGGATCGAGCAGCTTTCCGGCTCCGTCGAGACCGTCGAGCCGGTCTCCGCCCCTCAATAGCCGGTAGGACGCACGTCTATTCGCGGGGCAATCGGGGTTCGCCGCTCAAGCTGCCGCTTCTGGAACCCGATCACCATTCCGATGACCTGCGCAATGCGACTTCGTCGCCGCTTTCGGCAATTGGCCCGCGACGAGCGCGGGATGGCGTTGCCGGTGGCTCTCTTCGCGATGATCGCGGGCATGGCGCTTGCCGGCGCTGTGGTCGTCTCGACCGTCGACGTCCAGCAGGGCTCGCACCGCGATTCCTCGACCAAGAGCGCGATCGCCGTCGCCGACGCCGGCGCCAACATCGCCCGCGCAAGGATCGACCGCTATGCGGGCGTGCTGGCGACGAAAGAATGCCTCAAGCTCGGCAGCAGCGGTGTGCTGGAAGGAACGACGAAGGAAGCGGACGGCTGGTGCCCCACCGTCGAAGGCACGGTAGGAGGCGGCAAATATGCCTACCGGGTCAGTCCCGCGGGCTCGACCTGCGGCGAATACCACCTCTGCGTCGTCGCCACCGGCACGGTCGGCGAAGTCAGCCGGCGGATCGAGGTCGCCTACAGCGAATCCGCGGTGACCGAAACGATCGAAAACAAAACCAGCGGGACCGAAACCGGTGGCAGCCAAACCACCGGAACGACCGGGACCTCCGGCTCCTCCGGCATCGAAGGCGTGATCGGGCTGGAAGGGATCGAACTCAACGGCAACGGCGAGATCCACGTGAACATCGGAACCAACGGCGACGTCACCGGCAACGGCAATACGAAAGTCTGCGGTGACATCCGCCACGGCATCGGCAAAGGCTTCAAACCCACCGGCAACGCCAAACAGTGCGAAAAATACGTGATCACGGAAGGCAACAAGACGCTGCCTCCCGTGACCAGCTTCATGCCCAGCAACATCGCCACGGTCAACTCCGACTATCGCCTCGTCAAGTGCACGAAGACGAACCCGACAAAAGAACCGACCGGATGCGAGTTGGACGCCTTCAGCGGTAATCGCAACTCGACCAAGCCTTGGAATCCGACCACCCGCTCGATAACCGTCGACGGCAACGACACGCTCACGGTCAGCGGCGGTGATTACTGGGTCTGCTCGATAAGCATCAGCGGCAACGCCCAGCTGATCATGGCCGCGAGTGCGCAGGTCCGCTTCTTCTTCGATACACCCGAGCACTGCGGCCAGTCCTCGGGGACGAATCAGATCTCGATTACGGGTAACAGCCGTGTCTCGACGAGCAATCCGGCGGTGATGCCGGCCTTCTATCTGCTCGGCTCCACGTCGATTCCCACCAGCGTCGATCTCGGCGGCAACGGCGCAACTGCCAACGAAGTAGTTGTCTACGGCCCGAACACCACCGTCAAGATCTCCGGCAACGGGCTCTACAGGGGTGTGATTGCCGGCAAGAAAGTCATCGTCTCCGGCAACGGCAACATCGAAAACAGCACCTCTTATAAACCGCCGGCCGAAATCAACCCGGTCACCGAAACCAAATCAAGCAGCGAAGAAAAAACGACGACCGGCAGCACGACGAAAGAAACGATAACCACGGCCCGCTACTACTCGCCGCAGTTCTACGTCGAATGCACCGGACTGCCGGCGGCCGGGGCCTTGCCCAACGCTTCCTGCTAGCCACTCCCGTGTGAGGCCGGGCGCCCAGCGCTCAAGCTCGCATCCGATTTTGCCGACTTAGTAAGCGATCGTATGAGGGAGAAGCTCAACGAAAACCCGCTGATGCAGGTCGCCTTGATCGGCGTGCTGCTGGTTCTCGCCGGCGTCTTCTTCATGTCCTCGATGGGAGGCAAAGGCGGCGAAGAAGAAGAAGCCGAATCGGCGACGGTGAGCGCGACCGCCGAAAGCTCGACCGAAGCTCCAGCCGGCCTCGATGCGGCGCTGGCGATGGTGAGTCAGGCCTCCGCCCGTTCGGCAAAGCCCCTGCCGCACGATGTGCTCGCGGCTTGGAACGACAACAAGACGGTCGTCCTGCTCTTCGTCCACGACGGCGGGATCGACGACAAGCTGGTCAAGGACGCGACTGCAAGCCTGAGCTCGTTGCCGGCGGCAAAGACCTTCGTCATTCCGGCAAGTGAGATCTCCCGCTATGCGGCTGTCACCGAGGGGGTGGGCGTCAACCGGGTGCCGGCGCTTGTCGTCGTGCGACCCAAGCACGTCCACCAGACGATTCCGACGGCCTCCGTCAACTACGGCTTCCAAAGTGGTCAGAGCGTCGTCCAGGCGGTGATCGACGCCGGCTACAAGGGACCCACCCTCGCCTACCACCCGTGAGCATGGACTCACGGGAGTTCCCCAGCCATCTGCGGCCGGTTCCCGACTCTGGCGGTTCGGCCGCGCCGGCGCTCCCGCCCGAATCGGGCACGCCCGGCCTCACCCCGCCGCTTTCCCGTGGCCATTCGAGCGGTTTCGTCACCGACGCCCTCGTCGATCTCGGCTTCGTCCACGAAGATCGCGCACGCCAGGCGATCGAAGAAGCGCGCACCGCCGGCCGCACGCCCGAGCAACTGCTGCTTGACCAGGGGGCGGTCGATGCCGACCAGCTCTCACGCGCCGTGGCGGAGCGCTACGGGCTCGATCACATCGACCTCGCCGCCTACCAGGTCGACATGGCCGCGGCCAACCTGATCTCCGTCGCCACAGCGCGTCGCTACCGGGCGTTGCCGGTCGGTTTCGTCGACAAAGAGACCCTGATCGTCGCGATGGCCGACCCGACAAACGTGCTCGCCGTCGACGACATCCAGATCGCGACGGCGCTCGACTGCCGTGTGGCCGTCGCCGCCGAGGAGGACATCGAGGCACTGATCGGGCGCCTCAACACCCTGCAGAGCGCCGTCAGCGAGGCCGTCAGCGAGGGCGAGGCCGAGGACGAACTGGCAGAGGTCAGCGACATCGAAGTCAGCGCCGAAGACGCGCCGGTGGTCAAGCTCGTCTACAGCATCCTCGGACAGGCGGTGGGGGAGGGGGCCTCCGACGTCCACTTCGAGGCCGGGGAGGGCGAGATGCGCGTCCGTTTCCGGGTCGATGGCGTGTTGCGAGAGGCGGCGCACGTGCCCAAGCGCATGATCAACGCGGTCGTCTCCCGGGTGAAGATCATGAGTGACCTCAACATTGCCGAGAAGCGAGTGCCCCAGGACGGGCGGGTCAGCATCACAGTCGAGGACCGTCGCGTCGACCTCCGTATCACCACCCTGCCCACCCAGCGCGGTGAGGGGGCGACGATTCGCATCCTCGACAAGGACAACGCCCAGCGCTCGCTCGACGAACTCGGCATGGACGGCGAAGCTCGCGAGCGCTTCGCGGATGCCTTCCACCAGGCATACGGCGCGGTGCTGGTCACCGGTCCGACCGGTTCGGGCAAGAGCACCACGCTCTACGCGGCGCTGCAGGAGATCAATGACGTCGAGAGGAACATCATCACGATCGAGGATCCGGTCGAGTACCGACTCAACGGGATCAACCAGATCAACGTCAACCGCAAAGCGGGCCTCGACTTCGCCACCGGCCTGCGTTCGATGCTCCGCGCCGATCCCGACGTGGTGATGGTCGGCGAGATCCGCGACGGTGAGACGGCGCGGATCGCGATCGAGGCAGCGCTGACGGGGCACTTGATGCTGACCACGCTGCACACGAACGACGCCCCCGGCGCGATCACGCGCCTGACCAAGATGGGGATCGAGGCCTTCCTCATCGCCTCGGCGGTCGACTGCGTCGTCGCCCAGCGACTCGCGCGCAAGCTCTGCTCGCACTGCAAGCGGCGCACAATCGTCCGCCCTGAGGCGCTGGCGCAGGCAGACGTCCGGGTCGGCGGCGAGCTCGAGGCATATGAGCCCGTCGGCTGCAGCCGCTGCAACCAGAGCGGCTACCGCGGCCGCGCCGGGATCTACTCGGTGATGAGGCTCAGCGAGCGGATCAAGGAGATGATCGTCGCCCAGGCGCCGGAGGCCGAAATCGCCGCGACCGCGCGCGAGGAGGGCATGCTCACCCTGCGCGAGGACGGCATCTCGAAGGTGCGCAGCGGCCTGACCAGCCTGGAGGAGATCGTCCGTGTCACCGCATAATCGATTCCAGGTATCCAGGTTTCGGCCGAAACGGACGATCTAGGGCCCATGGACTTCGATTTCTCCGAGGTCCTCGGCCGTATGGTCGAGGTGAAGGCCTCAGACGTTCATCTCACGCCCGGCTTCCCGCCCGCGATCCGCGAAAAGGGCAAGATCGAGCCGATGCAGGGCTTCCCGGTGCTGACCGGGCAGGAGACCCGCGAGGTCGTCTACAGCATCCTCAACGACGACCAGCGCAAGCGCTTCGAGAACCACAAACAGCTCGACTTCGCCTACGCGATCCCGGGCGTGGCTCGCTTCCGCGTCAACTGCTTCTTCCAGCGTGGCGCCGTCAGCGCCGCCTTCCGTCTGGTTCCGCAGGACATCCCGGCGCTCGACTCGCTCGGCGTGCCACAGGTGCTGCGCGAGCTGGCGGCGAAACCGCGCGGCTTCGTCCTCGTCACCGGCCCGACCGGCTCGGGCAAGAGCACGACCCTGGCGGCGATGATCGACGTGATCAACTCCGAGAATCAGGACCACATCCTCACGATCGAGGACCCGATCGAGTTCCTGCATCACCACAAGCGCTCGATCGTCAACCAGCGTGAGGTCGGCTCCGACGCCGAGGACTTCGCCCTCGGCCTGCGCGCCGCCCTGCGAGAGGACCCCGACGTCATCCTCGTCGGCGAGATGCGCGACCTGGAGACGATCTCCACCGCGCTGACCGCGGCCGAGACCGGCCACCTCGTCTTCGCCACCCTTCACACGCAGTCGACCGCCCAGACCGTCGACCGCATCATCGACGTCTTCCCGCCCCAGCAGCAGGGCCAGGTACGAACGCAGCTCTCGATCGCCCTGCAGGGCATCGTCACCCAGCAGCTGCTGCCCACCGCCGACGGGATGGGCCGCACCGTCGCCACCGAGGTGCTCGTGCCCACTCCTGCGATCCGCAACCTGATTCGCGAGGGCAAGACCCACCAGATCTACGCTGCGGTGCAGACCTCTGGCGCTGTCGGCATGCAGACGATGGATGCCGACCTGGCGCGCCTCGTACGGACGGGGAAGATCACCCGCTCCCTGGCTGAACAGCGCGCCTCGGTGCCCGAGGAGCTCAAGCGATTGCTCGGCGGCGAAATGATGGAGGCGCCCGCCAGCCTCGGCGGTAACGGCTCGGCCCAGGTCCAACCCGCATCGATGGCCCCTCCCGCCTATACCCAAGGGGGCTAGGCGATGGCCGACGCGACCACCTTCGCCTGGCGGGCGATGGACCTCGCCGGCGCCGCGACCGCCGGGGAAGTCGAGGCCGAGTCCAAGTCCCAGGTAACCGAGCAACTGCGCCAGCGCGGGCTGATCGTCCTCGACGTCAGCGAGAAGAAGGAAGCGTTCCAAATCGAGAGCCTCTGGCGCCAGTGGAAAGGCGTCGACATGCGCGAGCTGTCGGTCTTCTCACGCCAGTTCGCCACCCTCGTCGCCTCGGGCATGCCGATGCTTCGCACGCTGCACTCACTCGAGGAGCAGACCCTTGACGAGGAGATCCGCGAGGCGACGGCGGGCATCCGCGCCGACGTCGAGGCGGGCAGCACGCTAGAGCAGGCGATGGGCCGCCACCCCAAGGTCTTCGATCGACTCTTCCGCGCAATGGTCCGCTCCGGTGAGCAGTCGGGGCGACTGGAAGACGCACTGGATCGCATTGCCTTCCAGGTCGAGAAAACCGACGCGCTGAGGCGCCAGGTGAAATCGGCGCTGATGTACCCGGCGCTGGTCTTCGGCTTTGCCGTCGTCGTGCTGGTCGCAATCGTCGTTTTTGTCATCCCGGTCTTTGTCGGGGTCTTCAAAGAAATCGCCAAAGAACACCCGGGAGAAAGCTCGTCGCTTCCACCGCCGACGCAGCTCTGCGTCGGTGTCTCCCATGCGCTGACCAGTTATTGGTGGGCGATCATCCCGGGCCTGGCGGTGACCGTGATCCTTTTCTTCCGCTGGAAGCGGACCGAGCGCGGCAAAGAAACCTGGGACCGCTTCGTCTTGCGTATTCCCTTCAAGATCGGCGACGTGATCCAAAAGGTGGCGTTGGCACGCTGGTCGCGAACTTTTTCAGGCTCGGTATCGGCAGGTGTGCCGATGCTTCAGGCGATCAAACTCACCGGCGAAACGGCCGGCAATATCGTCATCGAGCAGGCGATGGAGGACGTCTACGCCTCGGTCAAGCGCGGTGGTTCGCTGGCCGGCCCGATTGAGCAGAATCCGATCTTCCCGCCGATGGTCGGCCACATGGTCGCGGTCGGCGAGGAAACCGGCCAGCTCGAGCACATGATGAGCAAGATCGCCGACTTCTACGAGGCCGAGGTCGACGCCAAGGTGAAGGCCCTCACCGCCCTGATCGAGCCCCTGATGATCGTCTTCGTCGGCGGCATGGTCGGTTTCATCGTGATCTCGATGTACCTACCGCTGCTCAGCCTCTACGAAAAGATCCGCTGATCACCCTTACTAGTTGTCTCGTTATCCCCAAGCACCTGACTTTTGGGGAGAGGAAGTCCTAGTTTCGGGGATTTAGGGATTGTGGGCACGGCCGATGAAGGCCCTGTGATGAATCTGCCAGTGCCTCGGTGCCCAAAGGCAAACCCGCTGCGAGGCGGGGGCGCAAAGCCGTTCGGGACTCTTTCGGGAGTCGGCCGGGCTACCACCGGGGTCGACAGACACCACGTGGCTGAAACGCGACGGGGCTCTGGCGAAATCGATAGGAACCTAGGAGGTCCTTGATGTTTCTCCAGAATCTCCGGGCCAAGGTTGGTGCCCGGCTCAACGGCGACAGCGAGAGCGGCTTCACGCTGATCGAGCTTCTCGTCGTCATGCTCATCCTCGGAATCCTGGCGGCTATCGCCCTGCCGGCGTTCTTCAACCAGCGCGAAAAGGCAACTGACTCTCAGGCCAAGGAGTACGCACACTCGGCCCAGGTCGCGATGGAGACTTATGCGACCGAAAACGGCGGTACTTACTCGTTCACCAGCGTTGAAGGAAGTACGCTTCCCGGGACTTTGGAAAGCATCGAGCCGACTCTAAAAGGTGCTGAAGAACTTACTGCCGCACCCGTTGGCACTGGCGGCGAAGGCTACAAACTCAGTGTTAAATCCGCGACTGGCAACGTGTTCACGATCGAACGAAACGCGGAATCTAAAACAAAACTTACGTGTACGACCAAAGGCAAAGCAGGCTGCCCACCGAGCGGCGAATGGGCCAAATAAGCCGCTTCTAATCGAAGTCGCTTTGGCCTAGCTAAGCATGCAGTGCCGAGGGGCGGGCCGGTGGCCCGCCCCTCGTTTGTTTCGCTAGCAACACCGCTCGGACTAAGCGAATTCCGAACCTAAGCCGATAGAACAACGATGTCCCGCCTGATCCCATCCTTGCTTATCGCCGCTGCAGCGCTGATGCTTGTGGCATCCGCAAGCGCTGCACCCGCCTACAAGGGCTCCTCAAGCGACGGCCAAGTCGTCTTCTTCGAAACCGACGAGCAGCTCGTCCCCGGTGACACCGATGCGAAGCGGGACGTCTACGAGCGAGCCTATGACGCTGATCCTGGAATCGAAAGCTACGTGACGCGAGAGGTCTCGCTCGGCCCGGCGGGAGGTAACGACGCCTTCAACGCGACCTTCGAGAAGGCAAGCGCTGACGGGACGGTGGTTTTCTTCTCGACCGAAGAGGCACTGGTCGAGGCGGATACGGATCGGCGCAGCGACGTCTACATGCGGAACATGGTGACCGGCACGACTACGCTCGTTTCGGTCGGCGAAGCGGCCTGCTCGCCCGCTTGTGGCAACGGTGCGGTTGATGCGGGTTTCGCCGGCGCGAGCTCCGATGGGACCAAGGTCTTCTTCGTCAGCGAAGAACGGCTGACGGCTACCGACACCGACTCCTCTGTCGATATCTATGTGCGCGACCTGAGCGATGAAACCACCGCCCTGGTGTCAGCGGGCAGTGCCTCATGCACTCCTGTTTGCGGCAACGGCAGCTTCGACGCGGCCCTGCGCGGTATCTCCGCCGACGGCTCTCACGTCTACTTCACGACCGCCGAGTCGCTTTCGGGCGCTGACATCGACTCGGTCGTCGACATCTATTCACGCAGCCTCTCCGGCGAAGCGACGACGCTCGTCTCTCAGGGTGGGAGCGGGTGCGCGCCTGCCTGCGGTAGCGGCACGGAGGTGCCGGTCTTTCTGGGCAGCTCGCAGGACGGCTCTCGTGTCTTCTTCTCGACCGACGAGGCGTTGGTCGGTGCCGATAAAGACACGGCGACCGACATCTATGCGCGCGACCTGCCCGGTGGGCCGACGACGCTGATCTCCGCCGGAAGCTCTTCCGCTCAGACCGCCAGTTTCGCCACTGCCACAGCCAACGGCGCGCACGTCTTCTTCACCACCGCCGAGTCGCTCCTCGGCGAAGACAAAGACAGCGCCAACGACGTATACGAGTGGAGCGGCGGCGCGCTCGCGCTGATCACCTCTGCCGAATGCACCAGCGCTTGCGGCGCGACGTTCAATGCGGCCGGCTCCGATGCCGAAACCGTGCTCTTCAGCACCGCCGAGCGGCTGGACCCCGAAGACACGGACGACAATGTCGACATCTACTCGCAGCAGATCGGGGGTGGCGCGCCGCAACTGGTCTCGCGCGGTAGCGCCTGCGGTGCTTGCGGCAACGGTGGCTTCGATGCCCGTTTCGATCGTGCCTCGGCCGATGCGTCGCACGTCATCTTCACTACCGCTGAAGTGCTTTCGCCCGAAGACGGTGACGTCGAAGACGACATCTACGCCCGCGATGTGGCGAAAGGCGAAACCAGCCTCGTGACCACGTCGCCGAGCTTCTGTCCATTGAAAAAAGGGAACTGCGGCGCTCATTTCGTTGATGTCTCGACGGCAGGCGATCGAGTCTTCTTCACCACTTTCGAGCGCTTCACGCTCGAAGACGGCGACAACGAACTCGACGTCTATGAACGCTTCCTCGCGCCGGATCCGGCGGATGACGTGACGAGGCTGGTCTCGACCGGCAACTCCCCCGACCTCGAACTCGGCCCTCCGGCCCCGCAACTGGAAGGCACGAGCCCGGCATCTCCAGGGGCTTCGACCACACCCAAGATCATCGGCACGGCGACCGCCGGCGCCACGGTGAAGCTCTACACCACATCCAATTGCTCCGGCGAACCGGTGGCTCACGGTTCGGCATCTCAGCTCGCCTCGCCGGGGATCGGCGTAACGGTCGGGGCGGGGCAGACGGCGAAATTCTGGGCCACGGCGGAAGCCGAAGGCTTCGTCTCGCTCTGCTCGAGCCCGATCTCATACACGCAGCAGGATCCGCTTTCCGAAGGCGGTGGCAACGAAGGTGGAGGGGGCCAAGAAGGTGGCGCCGGAGGCGGCGGGACGTCTTCTCCGGCGCCGGTGGCGACCAAGAAAGTCAGCACCTTGCAGCCGCCCCCTTCGGCGCCTCGCTTTTTGACGCCTCGGACGCGAATCACCTTTGCGCCGGCAGCAAAGACGCGCAAGCGCAATCCGGTCTTCCGTTTCGTCGACCTGACCGAACAGGTGGGCACCAGGTTCAGCTGCAAGCTGGACCGGGGCGCCTGGAAGCACTGCAGTTCGCCACTGCGACTGAAGCATCTCAGTCGCGGTCCCCACCTGCTCGAGATCAAAGCCGTCAATGCCGCCGGCGCGGCGGAGCCGAGGCCCGCCACTCGCCGATTCAAGGTCGTGCCGCGATGAGGCATCGACTTCGCCGGCGCCTGGCGGGTGCGGACCGGGAGGCGGGCATGACACTGATCGAGCTGCTCGTCGCCATGATCATGGGAATCATCGTCGTCGGCGGCGCGACGGCGATGTTGATCAGCGCCGTCCGCGCTCAGCCGAAGCAGCAAGAGCAGGCGCAGAGCATCACCACGGCTCGCTACGAGCTGGAACGGATGACGCGGGAGATCCGCAACGGCGTCAGCGTTACCGCATTCAGTTCGAGTGGAGTCTCGTTCGTCGCCCGGGTGCGGCGCAAAGAATGCGGCGGGGAAGTGTCGACCAGCTCGACGACGCCTGCGATCCAGTGCCAGATCGTCTACAGCTGCACGACGAGCTCCTGTAGCAGGACCGAGCGCAAAACGGGAGCAACGACCGGTGGCACAACGACCACGATCGTCACCGGCATCGACTCGTCCGAAGTCTTCTGCTTCGTTCCCAGCGCCAACGTCGATCCGACCGAATGCGCTGCTGCCAAAGCCGGCACCTCGCCGACCTACATCGGCATCACGCTCCAAGTTCCCAACCCCAGCGGCCCCGGCAGCCTCACGATCACCGACGGCGCCAGCTTGCGCAGCGCGACCCTCGCTTCATGATGTGGCGTAGCAACATCGCGGCGAGGCTTCGTGAGGACAGTGGCTTCACGATCATCGAGGTTCTCGTTGCCGCACTGATACTCACCCTTGCCTCCGCGGCGCTGTTCGGGGTGCTGGCCGCAGGGGCGCGCAACGGCGCCCGCGCCAAGGCGACCCAGATCGCGCTCGACCGCGCCCAGCAGGAGATGGAGAAGCTGCACAGTCTCGACTACGAAGAATTGGCGCTGAGGACAGCACCTCTGCATTCCACCAGCCCGCTCAATCCCAACAACAGGGTTAACAGCACCGCGGGCACCTTCGCGCTGAAGCGCCAACCTCAGGAACAATTCGTGCCGATGGTCGTCGACCTGGAAAAAGGAATGGTCAGGCCAGGGCCACTCAAATTCGAAGACGGCGAAGTCAAGGGGCACTTGTACCGCTACATCGTCTGGCGCAATGATCCAAGCTGCGGTGAAGAACTTTGTCCTGGCCCTCGGGACTATAAGCAGCTGATCGTCGCGGTCAAGCTCGACAGCACCGACAGCGAATCGCGCGAACGTAACTATATTGAAGTGCAGTCAGCCGCGCTGGACCCTGAAGTCGTGGGAGCTCCGATCAAAGGCGGCAGTGGCGGAACGGGTGGAACCGGAGGCGGAGGCACCGAAGGCGGTGGAACAGGGGGGGGTAGCGGAGAATCGGCCGGTACAGGCACCGCCATCACCGCGCAGCAGTTCTTCCTCACCGACACGCCTTGCTCGGCCAGCGGCGTCACCTTGCGGGAAGAAATCACCGGCGACCACCTGCTCCACAACACGCTCGGCACCTGTGCCAGTGGTGCGCATACCGGGACGACGCTAGGAGCCCCGGACGCTCTGCTGCTCGGCGCCCCGCCCGATCCCGATCCAGAAGACGACACCAACCCGGCCCTCTACAACTACTCCAATGACGGCTATCTGGAAACGAACCCCGATACCGGCAAGGGCGTGCAGATCAAGCGCGACGACACCAGTGGCTGTCACTTCGACCCGACCGGCACGGTCCATCCGGAGGCACAGGTCCACCGCTGGGTGACCGACCCCTTCGCTGCCAACTTCAAGATGAGCGGCAAAGTGACGCTCGAGTTCTACACCCGCACGCTCAACGATGCGCTGTACCACGGGACTCTCTGCGTCTATCTCTTCAAACGCCACAAGATCGACGAATCGAAAGAAGAAAACTCTTTTCTCGCCAATCAAGCGACCGGCCTTCCCTACTGGACCTACACGCCGCAGGGAAACGGATTCTGGCCACGAAGCGCATGGACCAAGGTGCGGCTGACGATGGAATTCACTCCGACGGAAATTTTTGCCAAAGATCGCTTGGGCGTAGCCCTCAGCGTCGATCCCGGCAACACCGACGCCGAAGCGATCCCGATCATGTACGACCACCCCAACTTCCCGACGCGGATCGAGGTCAACACGACGACGCCGACCGAAGGCGGCTGACGGGTGGCCGCCGCGGTGGCGATCGCCTTCCTCGGAGGGCTGGTCGTCGGCAGCTTCATCACGGTGGTCGCGCACCGGGTGCCGCGCGGGGAATCGATCGTCGGGCCCCGCTCACGCTGCCCCGGTTGCGGAATCCAGATCGCCGCCTACGACAACGTCCCGGTTGTTTCCTGGCTGCTCCTGCGGGGCCGGGCCCGCTGCTGCGGTGCCGCGATCTCGCCGCGCTACCCGCTCACCGAGTTGACCCTCGGCGTGCTCTATGCGGCCACGGTGCTGGTCCTCTGGGGCGACGGGGGGGAGATCGCCCTCGGCCTGGTGTTCGTGACGACCTTGCTCGCGGTGACGCTGACCGACCTCGAGCAGCGGCTCATTCCCAACAAGATCCTCCTCGTTGCCGCCGTCCTCGGTGCGGTGCTCGCCGCCGCTACGGACCCCGGCAGCCTGCCCGAACGGATCGCCGCCGCCGCGGCTGCCGGTGCCCTCTTTTTCTTCGTCGCCCTCGCCTATCCCCGAGGTATGGGCCTCGGCGACGTCAAGCTGGCAGCGACGATGGGACTCTTCCTCGGCCGCAACGTGGCCCCGGCGATCGTCGTAGCCCTTCTCGTCGGCTCTCTCGTCGGCCTCGGGATGATCGCCCGCGAAGGGACCGCCGCACGCAAGCGGGCGATTCCTTTCGGGCCCTTCCTCGCTCTCGGCGGCGTCGTCGGTCTGCTCGCCGGCGACCAAATAGTCGACTGGTACCTGAGCACTTTCTAGTAGCCCCGCTCAGGTTTTCCTAGAAATGAGTAGTTGCAGGGCAAAAGGTCTGCGGCCTTTCTGTCGATCCAGAAAAGCCGATGCGAACCAGCTTCGCCAGACCCAGCCTGCAACTGCAACTGACCCGCAAGAAGAAGAGCGGGGGGATCGCCGGCCTCGACATCGAGGCGGGTAGCGTTGCCGCGACCGAAGTCAGCGGCAGCAACGGCTCTACTCACGTCACCGCGTCCGCGATCCAGCCGCTCGAGCCGGGCACCTTCCACGAGGGTGAGGTGCTCGATCCGGATCGCCTCGCGGCGGCGCTGAAGACGCTCTTCTCCGAGCACAAGCTCTCGAAGAAGGTGAGGCTCGGGGTCGGCAACCAGCGGGTCGTCGTCCGCACCTTGCGCCTGCCGGCGATCGAGGACCCGAAGGAGATGGACGCGGCCATTCGCTTCCAGGCCCAGGAGCAGATTCCGATGCCGCTCGACCAGGCGGTCCTGGAGCACCAGATTGTCGGCGGCGTGCCCGCCGAGGAGGGGGCTGCGCCACAGGTCGACGTGGTCGTCGTGGCGGCCCGCCGCGACATGGTCTCCTCCTTCATCGAGCCGATCAGGCGCGCCGGCCTGGAGCCGGTAGGCGTCGATCTCTCCGCCTTCGCGATGATCCGCGCCCTCGCCGATGCCTCGGCGATCCAGGGTGAGGGCGAGGGCGATGCCGGCCGGCGGCCGAACGAGGCCGTCCTCTACTGCAACGTCGGCGACGTCACCAACCTCGCCGTTGCCCGCGGTCGCTCCTGTCTCTTCACCCGCGTCTCCCACGCGGGACTGGAGGCGATGGCCGAGCGTCTGGCCGCCGCCCGCGGCCTCAGCGCCGAGCACGCGGTCCAGTGGCTCGCCTACGTCGGCCTCGAGCATCCACTTGAGCAGCTAGACGGGGATCCCGAGACCGTCTCGGAGGCGCGCGCCGCGCTCGAGGAGGGTGTCGCGGGGCTGCTCGACGAGCTGCGTCTCTCGTTGGACTACTACGGCGCCCAGGAAGGTGCGCTTCCGGTTGGACGCATCGTGCTCAGCGGGCCTGGGGGGGCACTCGACGGCCTCGCGCGGCGCATGGAGGAGAACCTCGGCCGGCCGATCGCGGTCTGCCGCCCAACCGGACTGGCGGAGTTCGACGCGGCTGCCGCGGCGCGATTGACCCTTTCCTACGGCCTCGCTCTGGAGGGCTGATCGGTGCGGCCGGTCAACCTGATCCCCCCCGAGCAGCGCCGCGGCGATCAAGCCCAACTGCGCACCGGGCCGCTGATGTACATCGTCCTCGGCGCACTCGCCCTCGTCCTGATCGGCGTGGCGCTGCTGGTGACGACCGATAACCACATCGCCGACAGCAAGGCTGAAGTGGCGACGCTGAAGCGTGAAGATGCCCTGGCTGAGGCCAAGGCCAGTCGCCTGGCCGCCTACGCGCAGTTCAACGCCCTCGCCGAACAGCGGATCGCCACCGTGCGAAGCCTCGCCGACAGTCGCTTCGATTGGGAACGGGTGATGCGCGAACTCTCGCTCGTCCTGCCGAGCAATGTGTGGCTGACCAACCTCACCGCCTCGGCAACCCCGAGCAGCACTGTCAGCGGCGGCGAAGGCGGCGGTGGTGCCTCGGGCCTGCGCGGCGGGATCTCCGGGCCGGCGCTGGAACTCACCGGCTGCGCCAAGGGTCAGGAAGGAGTCGCCGGCTTCGTCACCGCTCTAGAAGACATCGATGGCGTCACCCGCGTCGGCGTGCAGTCATCCGAACTGGGGAGCAAGGGCAACGAAGCGGGCAGCGGCGAAGGCGGCGGTGGCGATTGCCGCACCCGGCCTTCGATCGCCCAGTTCGGCCTCGTGATCGCCTTCGACGCGGCGCCTGTCCCGCTTGCGGAAGGCGAAGAAGCGGCTGGTGCCACCGCGGTGGCCGAAACGACCGCGAGTGAATCTTCCGAAGGCTCTGAAGAAGAAGGGTCGGAAGAATGAGCAAGGCCAAGGGCAAGATGACCAACGTCCTGATCGGCGCAATGCTGCTCGTGGCCGCGATGGCGACCGCGTTCTGGATCCTGGCGTTGAGCCCCAAGCGCGACGAAGCGAGCAAGCTCGACATCCAGGTCAAGCAACTGGAAAGCTCGCTAGCCCAGCACGAAGCCGAAATCGCCACCTCCGAAGAAGCGCGGCATCAATTCCCAACCGACTACGAGCACCTTGTGGTGCTCGGCAAGGCGGTCCCCAGCGACGACGAAACCCCGTCGCTCCTGGTTCAGCTCAACCACATCGCCGACAAGGCGGACGTCCGCTTTCAGACGCTGACGCTGGAAGCCTCGGAATCCGAAGCGGAAGCATCCCCGCTCTCGACCGCGAGCGGCGAACCGGTCTCGGCGACGGAGGCAACCGCTTCACTGATGCCGCTCGGCGCCGCCGTCGGCCCGGCGGGCCTTGCCGTAATGCCCTACCAGCTCACCTTCACCGGCAGCTTCTTCAAGATTGCCGACTTCATCGAGGGCCTCGACGCCCTGGTCAAGACGACCAACGAAAAGGTCGGCGTCGACGGGCGGCTGATCACGATCAACGGCTTCACGTTGGGTGAAGAATCGGAAGCGAAATTCCCGGCGCTGCAGGCGAGCTTCAGCGTGACCACCTATCTCACGCCCCCCAGCCAGGGGGCTACCGCAGGCGCCACGCCCGAAGGCCCGGCCGAACCGCCGACCTCCGTTCCGGCCTCGACGACGACCGGCGGTACACCTTGAAACGGCTGAAAGCGGGCCCTGAGCTGAAAATGCCCAAACTGAAAGTGCCGGACTTCCTGGTCGACCTCTACTGGGACCTGCGCGACCGGCACCTGCTGCCACTCGTGGCCCTGCTGATCGTCGCGATCGTCGCCGTGCCCTTCCTGCTCGGCGGGGGCTCGAAGCAGACAGCCCCGCCGGCTTCGCCCCTGGCCGGCGCGAGCGCCGTCCCGAGCCCGGAACCGGTCGGCTCAAAGCTGACCGTGGTCGAGGCCAAGCCCGGCCTGCGCGATTATCGCAAGCGCCTGCGTCACGACAGCCCTACCGACCCCTTCGTGCAGCGCTTTACCGCACCTGACTTGAAGGGCACCAAGCTTGCCGGTGGATCGGAATCCACCTCTTCCACTTCCACTACCTCGACCAGCACGACCGAAGTGACCAAGTCGACGAGCTCGGACGGCTCGTCGACCACCGAAGTCACCACCGAAACGAACGGCGAACCAGGCTCGACCGGAGGGCCGGGCATCACCCTCTTCGCCTTCGCGATCGACGTCAAGATCAGCAAGGCCACCGGCTCTTCGGGCAGCGACTCTGCCGAAGGCAAGGACCAAGGCCAACCGCAGGTCAAGCATGAAGTGCTCCCCCCGGCCGCCCTGCCCGGGGAAAAGGCCCCCGTGGTCACCTACATGGGGATCAGCCCGACCACGAAGATGCCATTTTTCCTCGTCTCCGAAGGCGTCAGCGGGGTCTTCGGCGAAGGCAAATGCATCTCAGGGCTTGGCACCTGCCAGCTGATCGAACTCGAACCGGGCATGCCGGAGACGTTCGTCTACGGGCCCGGTGACGCGCGCTACAAGATCAATGTGCTGAACGTGAAGCCGGTGGTCACCGGCCACGCCCCGGCTCCATAGACCCAAAACTTCAGTAAGTGAAGCTATGGCGCTACACTTGCTGAAGCGAGGCAATCCCAATTCCAGCCTCGTTTTCGCCATGAGCGCCGCATCAAACGCAAGCTGTCCAGTCTGTCGCACCGCAGAGATCGTCTGCGGCAAGTGGACCCTCTTGTTGATCCGAGACCTGGCTGAGGGCTCGAGCCGTTTCTGCGAGCTGGAGCGCTCGCTGGAGGGGATCAGCCCGCGCACGCTCTCGTTGCGCTTGCGGGCGCTCGAAGAGGAGGGAATCGTCGAGCGGCACACGTTCCCCGAGGTGCCGCCCCGGGTCGAGTACGCGCTCACCGAGAAGGGCGAGGCTCTGGTGCCTCTGGTCGAGGACATGCGTCGCTACGGTCGCCGCTGGCTCTGCGATGACGCTCCGGCCGAGGCCGAGCGCGCCGTCGCCACCGTCTAGTTACGTCCTGCAAGCAACCGTGCAGGCGCAGGAGCGTCAGGCACGGGCGGGAAGCGAGGGGCGTGCGCGACCGCCTGCTCAACGACTCGCTGACCCGTCTCGCCTCCGAGGCGGCGATCAAGCTCAGCGCCCTTGTCGCCGGCGGGGACCAGATTCCCTTCGACGTCGACGCCGACAGTGGCGACGACTCGCTCTTCTACAGCTACCGGCCGCTGACCTCGCGTTACGTGCGCGAACGCGACGGCGAGCTGCGCGAGCTTGAAGCGTTCCGCCCCGCTCGCGAAGCAGTCGCCGCCGCCGGAATCGCCGCCGCTTATCTGGAAGCGCGCGGGGAGCAGGTGCCGAGCGACCCCGGCGAGCGTGCCGCCCAGATGCTCACTGTTTTCCTCGCCGGCCTCTGGGACGGCTGCACCGAACTTTCGCTCGACCACGAGCGTCTGCGCAATGCCCTTGCCGTGCTCGAGGCCGAGACGCTCGGCATCGACGAGGCCGAGGTGCTGATCGCGCCGCTCGTGGGACTGCGGATGCCGCTGCCGCGACTGCAGCTCCCCAATGGGATGCAGATCGTCCGCGCCGACACGATCGAGGCGCCGATCGAGGCGATGCGCAGCGAGGGCATGGGGCGCGCCGCCTGGCAGCCGCAGTTCCTCGCCCTGGCCGAGCAGACGGATGGTCCCGACAGCGCCGAATCGGCACTGCATCAACTGAGCGAGCTGATCAGCGTCATGCACCTCTTCAAACCCGGCAGCGTCGGCCTCGGCCCCTACGCCTTTGCGCCGACCGGCGAGGACCGCTGGGCGCGACTGGCGACCGGCGCTCCGGCGACGCGAGCCGGGCACTACGAGCTGAGCGAGGAGGAGGCGATCGGTCTCGCCGAGTTCGCCGCCGAGCTGGAGGCTCGCCCCGACCCCGACGGCGCCCTCGCCTGGGCCGTCAACCGCTTCGAGATGGGCTGTGGCCGCGAGTCTTCGCTCGAGGGTCTCAGCGACCACCTGCTGGCGCTGCGCGCCGTCCTCGATGGCCACGGGCCCGTCGGCGCTTCCCTGCCGATGCGCGCCGCGGCGCTGGTCGCCGATGAGAGCGTCGAGCGGATCGAGGCGCGCGAACGGATCGAGAGCGCGCTCGAGTTGGAGCGCTCGCTGATGAACGGCAGCCCCTCGCTGCCCGGCCTCGCCGTCGCAAGCTGGATCGAGGAAGGCGTCCGCCGCATCCTGCGCGAAACCGCCCTCGGCGAGCTGAGCAAGGACTTGAACAAAGCAGCCGACGAGACCCTGATAGCCACCGGCCTGGAAGGCGGAGACGTCGAGATCGCCGTCTCCGAGGACATTCCCGTTGCCGAGGCACCCCCGGAGATCGTCGTCTCACGGGAGATTCCCGCGGTTGAGGAGCCCCCGCTCGACGACCTTCAGCCGCCAGAGAACTTCGAGCCCGAGGAGGAGCACGATATGAACCAGGAGACCCGCATCCTCGAGCCGATCCCGGCCGAGGGGGAGATTCGCATCACCGCCACGCCCTGGCTGGACGAGGTCGACGCGCCCGAGCACAGCACGCTCGACTTCCCCGCGATCGAGGGCGACCTCCAGCACCGCGAACGCATCGACACCCCCCGCGTACGCCACCTCTTCCCGGTTCCCGAAGACGCGGACTGGGAGGTCCGCGAGCTCAAGTACAACCGCAAGCGCGCCGGCTAGGCGCGGCCGGCGGCGATCTCGATCCGCTCCTCGTTGCTTGCGAAGAGGTAGCGGTTGATCTCGGCCAGGCCGGCGAGATCGTGCACGTCCTCGTCGAGGATGGGGACGCGGATCACCCCGCGCGTCCGCAGCTCGCGGGCGAGGCGCTTGATGTTGCGGGCATCGCGCTCGGCGAGGGCCTGGTAGTCGGCGAAGTTCTCAGCCACCCGCGCCGCCAGGTCGGCGTCGCCGAGTTTCTCCTCCAGTGAGGCCGCCAGCTCCGCACCCTCGTCGCGCAGCTCCTCCGCCGGGTAGTGGACCTTGTTGACGATCACCCCGCCGAAGGGCAGTTTCGCCTCGACCAGTTTGCGGTGGAAGTAGACCGCCTCGTCGACCGGCTCGCCCTGCGGTCCGCAGACGACGAGGAAACAGGTGTGGGGATCGGAGAGCAGGCTGTTGACCCGCTTGGCCCGTGCCTGGAAGCCGTCGACCATGCCGCTGAAGGCGTTGAAGAACTCGGCCAGGTCGGCGAGCAGGTCGAAGCCGACGATGCGCTTGAAGACCGAGAGCGCGACCGAGGCGCCGCGGCCGGCGACCTTGGCGGCCAGTCCGGTCGGCTTCATGAAGACGCGCAGCGAGCGTCCCTCGATGAACTGGGTGAGCCGTTTGGGGGCGTCGAGGAAGTCGAGCGCGTTGCGGGTCGGCGGCGTGTCGAGGACGAGCAGGTCGAACTGGCCCTCGCTGTGCAGCTCGAAGAGCTTCTCCATCGCCATGTACTCCTGCGAGCCGGCAAGGGCGCTGGAGATCTGCTGGTAGATGCGGTTGTCGAGCACTCGGTCGCGCGCTTCCTCGTCGGGCGCTTGGCGCGCGACCAGCTCGTCGAAGGTCGCCTTGGCGTCGAGCATCATCGCCCAGAGCTCGCCCTGGATCTCCACCCCTTGCTGCTCGAAGAGCGCGGGGTCGACCTGTTTCGCCTCGTTGCCGAGCTCCTTCAGCCCGAGCGAGTCGGCGAGGCGCTTCGCCGGGTCGATCGTCAGCACGCAGACCTTGAGCCCGCGCGCCGCCATCCCCGCCGCGATCGCCGCCGAGGTCGTCGTCTTGCCGACGCCGCCCGAGCCGGCGCAGATGCAGATGTCCTTGCCGTCGAGGATCTCGCCGACGCCCGGCATCAGCCGACCCTCTGCGAGAGCTCACGAGCGCCCTCGAGGCCGAGGTCGGGCTCGAAGAGGAAGGGCAGCGTCTTCACCGGCGCCTCGACTCGGCGCCGTAGCCGGGCCAGCTGGGAGCGCTGGGAGCGGGCCCGGTTGTGCTCGGAGAGGCCCGCCCTTGCCGCCGCTCGGGCGGCGCCGCTCTCGGCGTCGGCGAGCGCGGCGAGTCGCCCGGCCTCCTCGTTGGAGAAACGCTCCGGGTAAAGCCCGTTCATATAGACGCGGTCGACGGCGACGCCGACCTCGTCGCGCAGGTCCGCCTCCAGTGACGCCGACTCGTTGACCGGCATCTCCTCGGGCAGCGAGACGATCGCCACCCCGGTGTGCTTCTTGTCGGTGATCAGGCGGTCGAGCTGCTGCGCCTGGGAGTGGATCGGGCCGACGCGGGCGATGTTGGCGAAGGTGCGCGGCGTCTGCAGAAAGCCGATGCCGTGCCCGGTGGCGGGCGCATCGACGATCACCAAGTCGTACTTGCGACCCTGCTTGACCTTGCGGTCGAGCTGCGCCAGCTCCCAGATCTTGCCGATCGTGACCAGCTCCTTCAGCCCCGGGGTCGCCGCGGCGAGGTAGTTGAAGATGCGGCTGCGGAAGAGCATGTCGCGTATCGCCCGCACCTTCAGCTGCAGCAGCACGTACTCGCGCATCGACTCGTCGGGGTCGATCGAGATCGACCAGAGGTTCTCCTCCATCTCGACCTCGTGGAAGCCGACCTCGGTGTGCGCGAACATGCGCGAGGCGTTCTCCTGCGCGGCAATCTCGCAGACGATCGTCCGCTTGCCTTCGGCGGCCGCGCGCAGGCCAAGCGCCACGGCGACCGTGGTCTTGCCGACGCCGCCCTTACCGGTGACGAAGACCAGGCGCTTGTCGAGGAGATCTGTAACCGGGTAATTCCTAGCAATTTCTGGGACTGGCAGGAAAAGCGGGCCCCCATGCGAATACCCGCGCAATGGGATTCCTCAGCCGCAAGAACAAGTTC